>Ga0247841_10008026_pt1 | contig 15373 bp, 11 predicted proteins | sample LaCruzMarch2015__2_FD_192410 | JGI IMG/M metagenome (GOLD analysis project Ga0247841, IMG submission 192410) | Freshwater microbial communities from meromictic Lake La Cruz, Castile-La Mancha, Spain - LaCruzMarch2015_18m | ecosystem: Environmental > Aquatic > Freshwater > Lake | place: Spain...
TGCTCTATTTGCCGTCGCAGTATATGTGAGGGCACGAACTCAGCCTGCCTGTTGAGCGGCATCAGTTCGATGAAGCGGACATGCCAGCCTGAGGTTAACGTCATGCGGGCGAAATCGATGACCTCGTCATCGTTGACGCCGCGCATGGGCACCATGTTGATTTTAACCGGGCTAAGCCCGGCTGCCTTCGCTGCCTCAAGTCCTTTAAGCGTATCGGCCAGCGTGCCGGTGCGCGTTATCTCTTTGAAACGTTCATATTTTAGGGTATCGAGGCTGATGTTAACGCGGTTCAATCCGGCATCTACAAGCTGTTCCGCGAACCTGGCGAGCAGTATGCCGTTGGTGGTCATGGAGATATCTTTCACACCTTTGACCGCGGCAATCATGGAAACCAGCTCGACGATACCCGACCTGACCAGCGGTTCACCGCCCGTGATCCTTATCTTGTCGATGCCCAGGGCGACCGCGGCGCGGACGGCCAGCAGTATCTCCTCAAAACTGAGTATATCATCGTGGGCTACCAGTTCCACGCCTTCAGGCGGCATGCAATAGATGCACCTCAGGTTGCAGCGGTCGGTAACTGATATCCTCAGGTAGCTGATACCCCTCTGGAAGCCGTCGCATGTTCCGGTCATGATTAATCTCGTTTACGGGTGGTCGCCGAATCTGCCCTGCAGTGTTTCTATGGCATGAGGTACCACGGGCAGCAGCAGGTCGAGGTATTCCTCCACCGCTCTGGGATTGCCCGGCAGGTTCACAATGAGGCATTTGCCGCGCACGCCTGCCACGGCGCGGCTGAGTATGGCGGTGGGCGTTTGCTTATACCCGATGGAACGCATCAGTTCCACAATGCCAGGCAATTCTTTTTCGAGGACAGATTGCGTAGCCTCAGGTGTGACATCGCGCGGACCGATGCCCGTGCCGCCCGTGGTTATGATCAGGTCGATTTCACCGGAGTCGGCCCAGAGCGCCAGCATTTTAGATATCAAGCTCCTCTCGTCGGCCACGATTTCGTAGCGGGCTACGGCGGTATCTATTTCATGCAGGGCCTTCCTGATGAATTCGCCGCTGGCATCGGCGCGCCGGCCCTGCGAACCCTTATCGCTGATGGTCAGAATACCTGCTTTATACATTGGTTGTCTTTGCCTTCGGGCGGGTTTAAAAACCCGCCCCTACATTATTATTCGTTTTCCCTGTAGGGGCGTTCCTTCAGCTGCGCCCGCTATACCGTTATCCGTGCGTATCGATATCTGCGCAATCCTTATTATACCAACTGATTTCAGCGTGCTGAGCATGGCCAGGATGGAACTGGCGATGATGTCCTTGACAAAACGCTTGAGGAAAACCGGCTTGCCGTTCACCGTCACCGCCATATCGGCGGGCATCTTTGCCAGCAGATCTTTTTCGATAAAATCAGCAATTTCCTTCACCTGTTCCCGCCCGAAACGCGGGATTTTCAGAGGCAATTCTCCATCGGATATAACCGCGGCAAGCTCAGCCTGCGTGCAGGCCATCTCCTCTATGCGACCTGTCGCGCAAACCTCGATTTTGGGCACGCGGCTTTGCTTGAAGCCCTCGGCCAGGATGAGGCCGTAGCCGTCGCCCAGCAACAGCGCCGTCTCCTCCAGCGAAGGTTCATGGTCGAGGCTCTTGAAGACGGTTATCCTCGACGGTGAACTGACCACCGCGGCGTCGCTGCCGGCCTGCGAGTAGCGCCAGGTATCCTTACCCTCAGCGTCGAGTTCCACGGTCTGGTGGGCATGCTTGATGGCTCCCACGCGGTAGCCGCGCGCTTTGAATTCGGCGATCAGCTTCTCAATGATCACCGTCTTGCCTGAACCCGATTTGCCTACTATAGCTATTATCGGAACCATGTAATGCTCCCATTCATAGGATTCCCTCCGCGTTATCCAGCAGTTGCACGTTCACTTCATCACCCGCCCTGGCCAGCGGGCAATCCTCGGGCACGACGGCCAGCCCGTTGGCGGCCGACATGGAGGTTAAAATCCCCGAACCCTGCGGCCCGGTCAGCGAAGCCTTCCAGCCAGCGGCGGTTTTGCTGACATGGACGCGGGCGTATACACGGCGGCCATCGTCATTGACAATATCCTGGTCGATTATGGCCGGCACCGTGGGCCTGGCATAAGCCGTTTTGCCCAGCATCTTCAATATAGCCGGCCTGGCAAACCGCTCGAAAGTGGTCATCGAACTGACAGGGTTGCCCGGCAGACCCAGGTGCGGTATATCGCGCCCGCCGCCCGCTTTGAGCGTGCCGAAGGCGATGGGCTTGCCGGGCTTCATGCGCACCGTCCAGAAACTGATGGTGCCCATTTCGGCCAGCACATCCTTGACCATATCGTAGTCACCTTTGGAGACCCCGCCCGAGGTTATCAGCATATCGGCGTCCAACCCCTGCCTGATTTTTTCCTGCAGCGAGGCCAGGGTATCCCTGCCGATGCCGGTTATCCTCGCGATGCCTCCGCACATCGCGATATTGGCGGCGATAGTATAGGTATTGCTGTCGTAGATCTGGCCCGGGCCCAATGGTTGCCCGGCGGGGCAAAGCTCATCACCCGTGGAAAGCACCGAGATAACCGGGCGGCGGATTACCGTAGCCTGCGCCCGTCCCAGAGAGGCCAGCACCCCGATATCTGCCGGGTAAAGTATGCAGCCTTTTTTTAGAACCACCTGCCCCGTCTTTATGTCTTCGCCCTTGAGGCGGACGTTCAACCCCCGTGCTGCCGGTTCAAGGATGCCTATCTTATCCAGAGGCTTATTGTCCCTTTTTCTTTCTGTCTCATCGGTATTCTCGAATTGCACTACCGCGTCCGCACCCTCGGGAAGCGGCGCGCCGGTCATGATGCGTACGGCCTTGCCCCTGGTGATTATAAGAGACGAGGCGTACCCGGCGGCTACCTCTCCTATGACATCCAAATAAACAGGGTCTTTCATGCCGGCTGTGGCAGTATCGCCGGCGAGAACAGCAAACCCATCCATGGCGGAATTGTCATGCGGCGGTATATCGAACCCGGCCACTATGTCCTCGGCCAGCACCTGGCCCGCGCAGTCCAGGATGGGCTTCACTTCAGGTTCCAGCACGTGGACGGTACTCAGGATCCTTTCCAGAGCCTCTTCAACCGGTATCATGTCTGGTTTATACATTTGCGTTGGAATGTATTATGTTGGCAGTGAAGCTAAATGTCAAGGAAAGGTATCGTATCGGCCAGTGGCAGTATCCAAATCAATCCGCCTTCTCTTTCTCCAGTTTTCGTAACTCGGCGCGCAGCAGTTTGCCCAGCAGGTTCTTGGGCAGGGCACCGGTTATCTGCACCGCCTTGGGCGTCTTGAAGTTGGGCAGCTTTTGCCTGCAGTACGCTATGATCTGCTCGCTGCTGATCAGCTCGTCCTTGCGCAGCACGCAATAGGCCTTTATCTCCTCGCCGTAGACCCTGTCGGGGATGCCGATGACGGCCGCATCGGCTATTTGCGGTATCTCCAGCAGCACCTCCTCCACCTCGCGCGGGGACACGTTCTCGCCGCCACGGATAATGATGTCCTTCTTACGGTCGGTGATGTAAAAGAAGCCATCGGCGTCCATGTATCCGACATCGCCGGTATGCAGCCAGCCGTTGCGCAGGGCGGCCTCGGTCTCTTTGGGCATGTTCCAGTAGCCCTGCATGACGGTTGGGCCCCTTACCACGAGCTCACCTGTTTGCCCGGCGGGCAACTCCTTGTCGCTATCGTCGAAGATTTTCATGGTATCGGCCTTGATCATGCATGTGCCGATAGAGCCGTACCTGGGCGGCAGGTCAGGACGGTTGCCGCAGGTGGTGGCGCCGGTCTCGGTCATGCCCCAGCCTTCGAGTATGTCTACCCCGGTCTTCTCCTTCCAGCGGCGGCCTGTCTCGGGCGACAGGGGGGCGGCGCCGCAGGCGCAGGCGCTCAAGCAGGAGAGATCGTATTTATCGATCTCGGGCTGATTGAGCATCATGATGTACATGGCGGGAACGCCCGAAACGTTGGTGACGCGGAAATCATGGATCAGCTTGAGCGCTTCGGCCGGGTTAAACCATTTCATAATAACGCTCCGGCTGGAAAATAAGGCGCCCATCAGGGAGGTGGCCAGGCCATAAGAATGCGAGAGGGGCAGTATGAACAGGCTCATACCGGCGTCCAGGCCGGTGATATGCTGGTCTGTTATAGACAGTTGACGCGTCCTCACATCCCTGACGCTGGACTTAACCTGCAGCGTGGTGCTCAGGTAGCGCGAGGCGAAATCGGCGTAGCCCATGGCCGTCATGTACAGGCTGAAATGGCTATGCATGACGCCCTTATTAGGCCCGGTGGTGCCGGCCGTGTAAATCAGCGCCGCCAAATCTTCGTTATCGGTCTCCTCGACCGCCAGGCTGTCCGGCTGGCCGGCAACGAATTTATCGTAGCTGATAGTATCGGGTATATCGTCCTTCTCTGTAACGATAACATGTTTGAGCTCCGGCGCCTGGCCGCGCGCCGCCTGTACCCAGGGCGCGAACTCGGGACTTGTGATGGCCGCCTTTGCGCCGCAATTCTGGAAGATGTAGGCGGCCTGTTCAGGCCGCAGGAGCGGGTTCATGGGCACGGCTACGGCCCCAATCTTAAATATGGCGGGGAAGGACCAGATTACGACCGGGCTATTGGGCATCTGGATGGCCACGCGGTCGCCCCTGCCGATGCCCAGCGATTTGAGGGCGTTGCCCAGGCGGTTGCAGTTGCGCCCCATCTCAACATTGGTGTACCACTTCCCCTCAAAGTATGCGCTTTCATATTCCCCGTATTTATCGATATTGTCCTGTCCCAAACTGCCGAGATTCATGCCGCTGCCTCCACAAATATTTTATTAAGTTTAGAATTGAAGCGGACCGTGTGACTGGAAGCATTTCCAGTAGGGTTTCAGGTTGCTCTTGATCTCAGTCTCGATAATCTTGGTCTGCGAGTAGGCGGGATCCTTGTGAAATTTGTGGGTAGCCGGCTCGGGCTCTTCAACTTCAATGTTCCAGTTGCCCAGGCCGGAGATGAGCGCCAGCCAGGCATAGGGGAGGACACGTTTGTTGTAGCCGGAGGCGATGAGGTCCAACTCTTTGCCCTGGCAGACCTCATCAGCCAGTTGCCTGACCTTCTCGCCTATCATGTTAAAACCCCGTACCGGCAGGCCGAGGTCGGTAAGCCCGTCATCGGGGTGCGGGTCTGAGCCGCCGTTGCGGATGATGATCTGGGGTTTGAATTCCCGCACTATGGGTTCTACGATCTCTCCGAAGATGCGGTAGTATGAATCGTAGCCGGCGTTGGGCGGCAGCGGGATATTCACCGTGAATCCTTTGCCTTTATCCGCGCCGATGTCGCTGGCAAAGCCGGTACCGGGGTAGAGGGTATGCGGGTCCTGGTGCAGGTCGATGAACAGCACATTAGGGTCACGGTAAAAATATTCGCAAGTGCCGTTGCCGGCATGGGCATCTGTATCGAGGACAAGCACGCGCTGAAGCTTGCAGGTGTCGATGAAGTAGCGGGCAGCGAAGGCGACATCGTTGTAGAGGCAGAAGCCCTCGCCTAATCCCGGTTTGGCATGATGCATGCCGCCGCCTATGGAAATCGCCTTTTTATAAGTGCCTTTGTGTATGAGGTCACAGCCCATTTTAGCCTGGCCGATGATCAGCCTGGCCGCCTCCTCAAGCTTGCCCGGCGTATCGAAGGGCATATTATCCATGCTCTGGTAGAGGCCGAATTTGACATGGTCCAGCACCCCCTCGTGGGCGGCTTTATAGTAGGCACAGGTGAAATCGATGTAGTCTTTGTTGCAGATCAGAGCCAGGTCCTGGTCGCTGGCCGGAGGCGCCTTGATGAAGCGGTAGTTATCGTCTTCCGGCACGCGTTCCCGCAGGAAATTGGGGAAAATCTCGTAGCGGTCACCACGGAATGGGTGCCCCGGCCCGTAATCGTATTCTTTTAGATCCTCATGATAGAGTATCGCAATAGCCAAGGCGGCCTCCCTGCTATTTTTCCTAAAAAATTACTGGTGAAATATTACCCTACCGCGGAAATATAAACAAGAGTTTTGCCGTGGCAAACTGCGCAGTGATGAAAATTACTTGCGTTTTGTAATACCTTTATATAATATGTGCACATTTGCAGCAGAGGGGGTTGAGCAATGAAAAAAGTATTAATAACCGGCGCGACAGGCTTCATCGGGCAGCATATCGTCAAAGCCAACGTGTCAAAGGGCAATAAGGTGCGCGCCCTGGTGCTCCCGGGCGATGCTGGCGAGGCCGGACTGAAAGCTCAGGGTGTGGAGGTCGTCAATGGCGACATCCGTGATTACGAAGCGGTCATACGCGCGGTGGGGGACGTGGATATTATCTTCCACACTGCCGCGGTAGTGACGGATTGGGCGCCTAAAAAGCTTTTCTGGGAGGTTACTGTAGGGGGCGCAGAGAATATCTGCAGGGCGGCCGTCGATGCGAAGGTATCCAGACTGGTGGATATCAGTACCTGCGATGTATTCGGCACCAGCGAAGCGGTAGTGATGGATGAAAGCCTGCCCTTGCAGTACTGGGGCGAACCCTACGCCGATTCTAAGATCGACGCCGAGAAAGTCATGCGTAAATACCACGAAGAGCAGGGTATGCCGCTCACCATGGTTTACCCGCTATGGGTGTTCGGCGAGGGAGACCAGACCTTCGTGCCGCTGCTGGCCGATGCCATCGTCAAGAAGGAGCTGATCTTCTGGCGCAAAGGCGCTATCGTTTGGCCCACCTATATCGATAACCTGGTGGACCTGCTGATGCTGATCTCCGAGGATGAGAGGGCTGTCGGCAACGGCTACCTGGTGCACGACGGCGAATCGACGACCCTTGAGGAGTTCTGCGCCGGCATTGCCGATACCCTGGGTGTGCCGCCCATCAAGACCTGCATCCCGTACTGGGCGGCCATGTCCGCAGCCAGGCTGATGGAATTTACCTGGAAGCTGTTTAATATCAAGATGCGTCCTTTGCTTACTACCTATACTATTACCAACCTGGGCTCGCGCTTCAGGTTCTCCATCGACAAGGCTGAACGTGAACTGGGTTGGAAGCCGAAGATCACATATAAGGAAGGTTTCAAACACACGATGGAATGGCTGAAGACGCTGGATATCGCCGCGCTTAAACAGAAGTAAAAAGGAGGGGGCAATGAAAGAGTTCAAAGACAAAGTTGTTTACATAACAGGTGGTTCATCCGGTATCGGCCTGGCACTGGCCAAATTGATGGCTGCAAAGGGCGCCAGCGTTGTCATCTTCGCACGGCGCCAGCAGGTGCTGGATGCAGCGCTGAAAGAGGTTAGCGCCTGTGGCAGTGGCGGCGGGCGGAAGCACGCCTGCCTGCCGATGGACGTGGCCAACCGGGAGCAGGTCAAGTCGGTGCTGGCAGGGGCGGTCGCCGCATACGGCGTGCCGGACGTACTGGTCAATTGCGCCGGCCGGGCCATCCCGCACTATTTCGAGGATATCAGCTATGAGCAGTTCGATGAAACGCTGAAGGTTGACCTGTACGGCACCTGGAATACTACCTCCGTGCTGGTACCCCTGATGAAGGAACGGAGCGGCTATATAGTCAACGTATCTTCCATGGTGGGTTTCATCGGCATCTTCGGCTATACCGACTACGCCGCCGCCAAGTTCGGAGTGCTGGGCTTCTCGGAAGCTTTGCGCAGCGAGTTGAAGCGCTATAATATAGCCGTGTCGGTGCTGTGCCCGCCGGATACCGACACCCCCGGCTTTGCCGAGGAGAATAAGACCAAGCCGGTTGAGACGATAGCTATTTCAGCTTCTGCCAGCCTGATGAAACCGGCGGACGTGGCCTCAGCACTTTTAAGAGGTATGGCAAAGCAGGAGTTCATTATCATTCCCAATGCCGACGGCAGGTTTACCTACATAATGAAGAGGCTGTTGCCTGGCCTGGTCGAAATGGTGACCGATGCCCAGGCCAAAAAAGTGCAGCAGTCGAAATAATCCTGAAAGTAATCACAGGGAGGAATACATGTTCAAACAAATTGATAGCAAGCTGATCTCCGCGCTGGAGATAGCGACGGCGGGAGGACTCAGCCTCTTCTGGCTGGCCTTTTTCACAGTGGGACTGGCCCCGGTTCCTGCGCCTCCCTGTTATTTCGCCTACGAGCACTCCTTCCCGCTGCCTGATGGGTTCCTGGCTATACTGCTGCTGGTAGCGGGCATACTGCTGATGCTGAATAAACCCTGGGGAGGCAAACTCTCACTGGTAGCAGCCGGTTCCCTGGTATTTCTGGGGCTTGTAGACTTCAGCTTCAATATTCAGAACGGAATCTACCTGACATCCACGGTAGACCTGGTATTAAATGTCTTTCTCAACGTTTGGTGCGTTGTCTTCGGCATCGCCATCGCTGTGATAATAGGCAGAAAACCGGATGCGTAAGGCCCTGGTTATTCTGGTATCAGTCCTGCTGGCGCTGGCGCTGCTGTTAACGTCGGTATCTGCCGTGCTTATTCAGAGGAGTTTTACACCGGTTGACGGCGTGGTGGAGATAAAAGGCCTCAAATCGGCAGTACAGGTTTACCGGGATAGCTGGGGCGTGCCGCATATCTATGCTGATAATGAGGATGACCTCTTCCTTGCGCAGGGCTATACGCAGGCACAGGACCGCCTGTGGCAGATGGAACTGCACCGCCGCATGGGCAGCGGTACGCTTGCCGAGGCCTTCGGTGAAGCGGCGCTGGAATCAGATAAGTTCTTCCGCGCCATCGGGTTGAGGCGCTGCGCCGCCGCCTCTTATCAGTCACTCAATCCTGCCATGCAGGGCGTCCTGCAATCTTATTGCCGGGGCGTAAACGCCTTTATCAGCGCCAATAAAGATAGCCTGCCCATTGAGTTCACTATACTGGGGTTTAAGCCGGCCGACTGGGCGCCAACCGATTCCCTGGCGGTATCTGAGCTGATAGCCTGGGAACTGGGCAAGAACTGGGAGGTGGAGTTGACGCGCGGACACCTGGTGCAGAAGCTCGGCGGGGAGAAGGCCGGGCAACTGCTGGCCCCTTACCCTCAAACCGGACCGCTGGTCATTCCTCCCGAGCTGATGGCCTGCCCGTTAGGTACAGTGGTTGCGTCGGGGTTGCATCAGGGTTCAGATTGCCTGGGAAGCAACAACTGGGTGGTCGACGGGCAAAAGACGGTTAGCGGCAAGCCACTGCTGGCCAATGACCCCCATCTTTCAGTGATGATGCCCTCCATCTGGTATGAAACTGGGCTGCACGGCGCCGGGTTCGAGGTGGTGGGTGTTTCGCTGCCGGGTTGCCCGCTGATCAATATCGGCCGCAACCGCGATATATCCTGGGGCATCACCAACCTGCCGGCCGACACGCAGGACTTTTACATCGAGAAACTTAACCCTGCCAACGGCCTGCAGTATGAGGCTAAAGGGGAATGGAAGCGCCTGCAGGTGATCGAAGAAGAAATAAAGATACGCGGCCGCGGTGAAGCGGAGAAATTGCAGGTCAGGATCACCAGGCACGGGCCGTTGATGGATAACGTTATCAAGGGACTGGAGCAGCCGCTGGCGCTGCAATGGGCCGGTTATGGCAACAGCCGTTTGCTGGAGAGCGTTTATCATTTAGATCAAGCGGGCAACTGGAATGAGTTTCGGGACGCCCTGCAGTACTGGGACGCGCCCAGCCAGAATATAGTTTACGCGGACAAGGATGGCAATATAGGCTACCAGTCAACCGGCCAGATACCCATACGCAACAAAGGCCAGGGCACCGTGCCCGTCCCCGGTTGGACAGGAGATTATGACTGGATGGGCTATATTCCCTATAAGGAATTGCCCAGCGTGCTGAACCCTTCGACTCATTTCATAGCCACAGCGAATAACAAGGTGGTTTCCGACAACTATTCATATTTTATGACCTATGACTGGTCGCCGCCCTACCGCGCGCAGCGCATCACGGACCTGCTGAAGGCTAAAGAGAAGCTGTCGGTCCAGGATTTCAGGGATATACAGGCCGATGTCTATGACATACCCGCCGGCATATTTACGCCCTATGTCCTGCAGTTAGAGCCGTCCACCGCGCAGGAGAAGCAGGCGCTGGAGATACTGGGAAAGTGGGATTACAATGACCGGGCGAACGAACCCGCGCCGGCCATTTACCAGGTCTTTTACGTCAAGCTCTTGAAAAATATTTTGCAGGATAAGCTGGGGGAGCCGCTGTTCAGTGACTACCTGAGGGCGATGGGCGGTTCAGGAGACGTCCACGCCATCTTCATGGAAGGAATTATGCGCGATAAGGACAGCGCCTGGTTCGACGATGCCCGCACGCCCGCACGGGAGACCAGGGACGATATCGTCAAGCAGAGCCTGGCTGATGCGCTGGCTGAGCTCAGCGGTAAATTTGGCCCGGACCCGGCCAAATGGCAGTGGGGGGATATACACGCTACCTGGTTCCGCCATCCCCTGGGCAGAATACCGGGACTTGATGCCGTATTCAGCCTCGGACCGGTCCCGACTGCGGGTTCGCGTTATACGGTCAATGTGGCTGCCTTCGACTACAGCAACCCCTACAGCGTGGTGGCCCTTCCCAGCTACCGCCAGATAATCGACTGGAGCGACCCCGATAAGTCCCTGGCCATGCATACCACCGGCCAGAGCGGCCTGGCCTTCAGTCCGCACTACGGCGACATGCTCCCCAAATGGCTGAACGTGGAATATCACACCATGCTGTTTAACCGGGCCGACATCGAGGCGCAAGCGCGGGCTGTCCTGACTTTAAAGCCCGGCTTGTAAAAGTTTCCTGTCAAATTGTATGGAAGGGCCTGAGGATACTTGCAATCATTGAAATAATGGTACCGAATATGGTACCATTATTTTTATAAGGCGGAGTCGCCCAAAAACGTCATTGCGGGGATCCTCCAAAAATGGCATTGCGAGCGAAGCGAAGCAATCTGAGGGCATTACGCCACTAACGGACAGATTGCCGCGGCCTTCGGCCTCGCAATGACATTTTTGTGTCTGTCATTGCGAGGGTGAGCCGAAGCTGCGAGCCGAAGGCGTGGCAGTCAGCGACGAAGCAATATCAGCGCAATCAGGTAGTACGTAACTGCTATTAACGATACCCTGCATAGGTGCGAAATGAAAAAAGAGATAGTAAAAGATTTGGATTACTACGATAGCCTGCCATATAACATAGCGCTTGAACCGTGGGATGACGGTGATGGTGCCTACTGGGTAGCCAGAGTTGTGGAGTTGCCGTATTGCGCGATACATGGGGATACGCCGGAGAAAGCTTTAGAGGAAATTAAAACTGTTAAACGTGAGTGGCTTGAGACCAGCATTGAACTTGGTAACAAGATACCGGAGCCTGCCTCCAGGGAATACAGCGGCCAGATAAGGCTGCGGCTTGCCCCTACGCTGCATAAACTGCTCTCGGAAAGGGCCGGCATTGAGGATGTTAGCCTGAACCAGTACATGAATACACTGCTTGCGCAGTCAGTGGGCTTCCAGGTAAGGGATAAAACCCGTGGGAAAACGGCCAAATATATCGACAGCTAATCAGCATCTTCAGACTTTTTCCGGCAAATAGTCCCTTTATCTTTCCTCCCGTTCATCGTAATATTCGTCCAGGTATTTCAGTATATCGTCGCGCGACAGTTCCTGTTTGAGGAAATAGTCGTAGAGCCGGTATTCCCGGTCAGGGCTTTTCAGCGGTTTGAACCACACATCGGGCGGCAGGTCGTCCTGGCGGGTATAACCCGCGCTGGTGTTCAGTCCCCGCCAGGCGTTCCACATGCGGCTGCTGGCCGACTTGAGGTCCGCGGCTGAAGCCCTGATTCCGGTCACCGCTGAATACAAGGAGGCCAGCGTCTGCATGCCGTAGAAGCGCGATATGTAGAGGCGGTGGCACTGACCGAGCATGTTAAAGAGGCCGAAGAAGTCCTCCCCGTGCCTGGCCAGCCTGCCTGGATTGAAGGAGTCGCGGGTAAAAAGCCTTCCCATATCTTCGGCCGGCACACCGCAGCGTTCTGCATGCTTGACCAGCTCATGGAGTGGCCAGCCCGGGCTGTAAGATGGGGCGCCCATAGCGGCAGCGATTCCCAGCGTGCGGCCGGGATGCACTAGCATGCCGAGGTGCACGGGCAGGAAGCCGCTCATACGAGGGTCGAAGGCTATGAACTGTCCCTTGACCACGTTTTGAACGAGATCCTCGGCGCCGTGGCCGATATTATGCGCCGCGCTCAGCACGCCGTCGGCCAGCACGTCCCCCAGTCCCTCGCGGTTGGCCGTTAGCCTGACAAGTTCTATCAGTGTTTCGTAGCTGCGGTCGAGCTTTAGTCCGCCTGTGCTGGATTTATTGATGAGGCCGTCTTCGTACAGGGTAATGATGAAATCGGCCAGCCCCTGGAAGCTGTAGACACGGTCGAGCCCCAGCCGGTTTATCAGATCATAATACTGCAGGGCCAGGGCATATCTCTCGGCCGTGCCGCCCTCAGAGGCATGGCCCAGGGCGGGAGAGTAAGTCATGGCTGCCATCTCCATGAAGACGGCTGTATCGTAGATAGTCCTGCCGTTGGGCAGGTCGACGCGGTCCTTATCCGACATGGGGCAGGTGGCGCAGGCGATTTTTTTACGTGCGGCCTTATGCAGGTCATAGAGCTGCGCCTTGAGTTCGCCCATATCAGGCGGGTAGGGGATAAGCTCTGATGAGCAGCGGGAAACGATGCCGGGCGGTATCCAGTCCCTGGTCATGGCCATGGAACCGCCGCCCATCATCTCCGGGCGCAGGTGGTAGCTGTTGACCTTCTCCAGTATCTCCTCGACCAGCCTTTTCAGGCGGTCGGGCTCGGCGACCTCGATCGTCCTGCTTCCCATGCAGGCCACGATAGCCTTGAGGTTCTTGGAGCCCATCACGGCGGCCAGTCCGCCCGAGCCGATGGAGCCTACCTTATCAATATGCGTCACGGAGATGGCCACCTGCCTTTCCCCGGCGACGCCGATGGGTATGACGCTGCAGGGGGAATGACGCAGTCTTAATTCATCCGTTGCGTCATAGCCGTCCAGTCCCCAGACATCGGAGCCGTGACGGAGGCTGATGTTGTCATCTTCGATGGTTAAATACACCGGCCAGGGTGAGCGGCCGCTGATAACCAGGTGGTCGTAGCCCGAAGATTTGAGGAAATGGCTGAAATTGCCGCCGCCGTTGCTTTGAGGGAAGGAGCCGTTGAGAGGGGATTTATAGATAGACATGGTCTGCGATGCGCCCGGGATGAAGGTGCCGTTGAATGGTCCCGTGCCCAGTATGATAGCGTTGCGCGGGGAGAGCGCATCTGTGCCCGGCGGTATCAGGTCAATTGCCAGTTTTGTGTTGATGCCGGCGCCGCCTATCCACTCCTTTACCACATTTTCGTCCAGGGGATGTTTGCGAATGCTGCCGTCCGTGAGATTTACATAAAGTATATTGCCGGCGTAGCCTCCTATCTGCATATCAGTCTCCCGTCCTCTCTTTCTCCTTTTTGTTAGATGTGAGTGCTCCGTAGGGGCAATAGCGGGCGCAGGTGAGGCAGGCGTCGCAATCCGCGCTGAAGCTGATGGCAAACTCATTGGCACGTCCGGATTGCCTCTCCACGCGTATGCGGGATCGAGAGAGGTTGAATTTGCTGTCAACGCGGAACGAGCAGCGCAACATGCAGGTGATGCAGCCGGCGCATTTAGAAGGCTCGGCAACTATCGAGCGACCGTCCCTGGTTACCTTTGTTAGCATCTGTGTTGATTATAGCAAAAGGCCGCAAGAGCGGGTACAGCGGCGGGCGCACCTGAAGGTACGCCCCTACAACGTGGGAAACACGGACCCAAATGTAGGGGCGGGTTTTCAAACCCGCCCGCTCTTTCTTTCGGGCGCACCTGAAGGTACGCCCCTACAACGTGGGAAACACGGACCCAAATGTAGGGGCGGGTTTTCAAACCCGCCCGCTCTTTCTTTCGGGCGCACCTGAAGGAACGCCCCTACATTACTATTTTATTCCGAAGGAGCCGGCCAGCGCGCCCATACCCAGTGTTTCCATACGGGCTTTACTGGGCTTTCCGGTGGCCTTGTTCCAGTCGCGTATCTGGTAGTATTCGGGGAGCATCTTGGCCATGTTGGGTACGTTGCCCTCCTGGCCGCTGTCCGGTATCGGCCTCATGGCGAACTCCGGTAGCTCATCTTCTTTAGGGGTGACGCCGAACCTGCAGGTCATGGCGCGCATGAGCTGGAAATTACGCTCACCTGCCTTTACCATGGCATCCAGGTCCATGCTCCAACCCGTGGAAGTGTTGATCATGTTGAGGATATTCTCGATGGATATCATAGCGAAGTGGCACAGGCCCAAGGCATCGGTGAAGGCCTGCCAGTTCTGAGAGAGCACCACCATAGGGGCCTTATCATCGCCGAAGCGGTCGCCTGGGTTAAGGCCGAGTTCCGGGTTGCCCATGCCGTTCTCTATCATAAAGCCCTCGCTTTTGTTGTGGTCGGCGCCGCGGTTGCAGGTCGCATATATCAACCCCATGCAGCTGAAGGCACGCGGGTCGTGCATGGGGATATCTAGGCCCTTACAATGCATTGCCTCCCCCGCCGGACGGCCATACCTCCCGGCCATGCGCTTGGTACCCTCCTGGAGTATTTTGCCGAAGCCCTCGTTTTTACCCATCAGGTCGATCAGCTTGAGCGCGGCATCTATATCACCCCATTTGAGCTCGATACCGCCGGTATCCTTGGCGGTTATCACGCCCAGTTCATACAGGTAAAAGGCATAAGCCGCGCTGACCCCGGAGCTTATTGAGTCGAACCCGTAGCCGTTGATCAGCATGTTGTAGTGGTTTATAGCGCCCATATCGGCTACCATCAGCATGGGGCCCCAGGCTATCAGCGTCTCGTACTCCGGCGCCTCCATTGGTTTCTCGGTCTTGAAGCGGCCGTCCTTGATATGCAGCACTTTGCGGCAGCTTATCGGGCAGCCGAAGCAGGCTGTATTGCCTACCTGCCATTTCTCGGCCTGCGTGACGCCGCTGATATCGGTTGCCTCCGGCATGGTGCCTATGGTGTAATACTTGGAGGGCGTGTCGCCGTAGGCGATGCCTGAATCCACCCAGCCGGCCGTGCCGGTATCGTGCATTACCGTAGTGACAAAGCCGGTCTTGACCTCCTCCATGGCGGCGCGGGCGGCCTCGCGGAATTTCTCCGGCTCGGCCATGGGTATCTTGGCCTTGCCCCTGACCGCGATGGCCTTGAGCTTCTTGGAGCCCATCACGCAGCCCATACCCGCGCGCCCGGCGCAGTGCCCGTCCTCGGTCATGATATTGGCC
>Ga0247841_10008028_pt1 | contig 15371 bp, 18 predicted proteins | sample LaCruzMarch2015__2_FD_192410 | JGI IMG/M metagenome (GOLD analysis project Ga0247841, IMG submission 192410) | Freshwater microbial communities from meromictic Lake La Cruz, Castile-La Mancha, Spain - LaCruzMarch2015_18m | ecosystem: Environmental > Aquatic > Freshwater > Lake | place: Spain...
ATGAATTTTTTATTTATGTTTGATGCCTTGTAAATATAACTCTGAACAGGTAGAATATCTTATTGATCAGTTTGATTCGGGAATTAAACATCCTGAGGAATTGGCTACCTTATTCTCTAAAAAATATGGCGATACAAAGGTTAGTGCAATCAAATATCTTTTGAAAAAAGAGAAAAGAAATTATGTGGTTGCTGATGATTCTAATAGAAACTCTTCCTCGTTTCAGAGAAGGCTTATGGGAGATTATGAATCTGTGGGTGGGAGTGTTGTGAAATTTGCAAAACTTAGGGGAATGAAAATCAAGAGGGCGGTAAAATTATTTAGACGGAATAATTTGGAAGTTGATGAAGAAGAAGTTGATTTATATAAATCGGGAGAACTTGAAAAAACAGCGCGGAAAAAAGCTGAGGAAGATTCTGGAGTTGATGGATTGATAACTACGAGGAATTGGAAGATAGCTGCGGGTGCTTTTTCTAAAAGAAGATTTGCTATTTTTACTTCTGGATTTAGTGGGTGAATTTTTTTGAAATGTTTCCCTAATGAGTTGTAAATTTTCGACGATGAATTTAAAAATATCTTTTTTGGTAGAGAAATATGATAACCGAAAGAACACCTATAGAAAGATTAGGAACTGTAGTCCGATCAGACGGAGATTTGTATACAAACGTTCAAGATTTGGGTGGATTAATTTCTCCTCGAGATGAGGCTTATGTGAGAATTCATTCGGATATCGGACGAATAGATGGAACGCGAGTTTCTATGAGCGTTAATTATTTGAGAGGAGAAAATCCTGTTTGGGTAAGAAATGGTATAACTCGAGGATTAGCTAAAAATTTAGTCGGAGTAAGTTTTCAAAATAAATTTTTTTCTACGGGTTCAGCAAAACAATATGAGACTGCAAGAAAAGTTGCAGATAAACAAGTAGCGGAAGGAGTATCTCCAGAAAAAAGAAAAGCAATTGTTTGTCCTTCAAGAAGAGTTTTTAGTATGTCTCCTACAGAAAATCCTAATCATTTAGCTTTTGTATTTCAAGATTTAGCTCAAGCATATTTTAATAGAAACGAACAGCCAATACAATTTTATCCAATTGATGAAAATGTCGTTGATGGCAATCGGCCAGAGTTGTTAACAGATACCCCTGGAACTATACCGAATTATATATGGTTCAGGGCTCTCGTCGATATGTCAGAACTTATTGGCGGCTACTTGCGCGCCGACGGTATCAACAACAGGGCTCGTGGGGTAGATCGTCGTGTTGTTGTCGACGCCGAAGGCATCGCAAAAAAATCTGAACAAGAAGTTTATCCCACTAAAAAATTTGTTCGGGGTTATAGTCCCGGAGAGATTAAATGGGCGTTGAAGGAGCTACGTTTTGAGGGATTAGGAAAACAGTTAATTGAGAAATTGAGCGAGAGAAGATAAAATGACAAAAGCAAAATTTCCTGCAACAGAAAGAGTTGTTCAATATGCAACCCCGTCACCTTATTGGGTTATTCCGTCGGAGAAGGGAGACTTCCATCTGTCACAAAATTTACTTCCAGCAATGACTCAAGCTGAATCTGCAAAATATATTTCTCCAGAAGGTTATCAGACTCTGGCTTTGCCCGGACACATTGAACTTTTTGGAGCGGTGAAAGATTTGAGCGACAAGGGTGGAGATGTTGAACAAGCAAGACAATTTTTGCAAACTGCATTGAGAAATAATTTTCCAAATACTCAAACAAGAGTTAGATATATGCCGAGAGGAAAGGATAAAATAATTCATAACTATGGAAGAGAATCTCAAAAAATAATTTTAGCAAATTTAATCGGGGAAGATGGAAGATTAAGTTCTGTTTTGTCGTTGGATGCCTCTCTTGCTTTAACTGGAAGGAAACCGGAAGAGGTAGAGGAAATTATTTCATATATTAATAAAACTCCCGCATATTTCTGGAGAGTAACTTCAAAACCGGCTCAAAAAGATGAAAGAGTCGTGGGGTTCGACGCGGGTTCGGGTGGGGCTGGCCTCAGTTGCTACAGGTTTCCGGGTGATCGCGGTGTTTCGCTTGGGGTACGTTTCGTCGCGCAAAAATAAATTCTAAATTTATTCTTCAAAAAATATTCTTGCTAACAATAACGTATAAACTAATTTTATCGACTAGTAAGATTTAAAAACTAATTTTATTGGAGAGTATTACGTATTGGTGAAAAAATGACAAAAGGAACAGTTATACAATTCAGACGGGGAAGGCACACGCAACATAAAAGACATTTCATAATTGAAATTGAAGGCGTTAAAGGCAAAAAGGGAGCGGAGCCGTTCTTGGGAAGTTTTGTTGAATGGTCGTCGAGCGCGGGAAAAAAACTTAAAGGAAAAGTTTCTGGAACACACGGGAACAAAGGATTGGTTAGAGTTATTTTTGAAAGAGGATTGCCGGGACAGGCGTTACTTGATGAAGTTAATTTTGTTTCTCCGACGGGGGGAAAGAAGTAAATGCCAAATTTAAGAAAGGCTGCGGCTTATTCAAATCGATACGCGCGACCGTACACGAGAAAGAGCAAGAAAAAATCAAAGTCTTACGTTAAAGCAGTTCCTGGCTCGCAACTTACAAAGTTTCATATGGGAAAAATTCACGATTACGAGCTTGGAAAATTTCCTATAAAAGTTATTGCTTATTCAATTGACAAGGGCGTTGTTCAGGTTCGCGACGCTGCATTGGAGGCCGCGCGACAGGCGATTCATCGAGAGCTGGATAAACCTTTACTTGGAAATTATTATTTTAGTATTCGTGTTGCGCCACATCATATTCTTAGAGAAAATAAAATGTTGACCGGAGCAGGAGCTGACCGTATGCAGACGGGAATGAGTCACTCATTTGGCGTTACGATCGGACGAGCAGCGATGGTGCATCCAGGAAAAGATGTTTTTGTTTTTGGATTCAAAGAGGAAAGAGCTCTTCCAATTCTTAGAAAAGTTATAGATCAAATAAGATCTAAGCTTCCGATTCATTTAAGATTGGAAGTTGTGAAAGAGAAGAAAAAAGAAGTTGTTGCTGAGTAATTTTATCTTGATTTGACTGACGATGAGAGTTAATGCGATAATGTATTAAAATTTTCCAAGGAAAATTTTTTATATTTTTGGTAATATTTTATTCATATTTTATTTGTTTTACTTTTTTGAATAGGACAAATTTTAAAAACTGGTTGTTTGCTTGATTTCTATGGAATATTCAGGAAAGTATGATATTAATCGGAAGATGCATGCTCGTCCATATCGTGATGTAAAGCCATGCAATATTCTAAAAAAACTTTTCCGGGTTTAGATCTAGTTTTAGAAGATATTCATGGAGAAAGATTTTCTGATAGAAGCATATGTAGTTTAATTATAAGTGAAAGAAGCTTTCATAAAGGAGAGAAAGTTGCAGTTATAGTTTGGGGTGATTATTCTGAGGAAATATTAAGGGAATGCTCTGATAAAGTCGGAAAAATATTTTCTTCAAAAAATAATCTGGACTTAGCGGAAGTCATTAGACAAAGTTATTTATCAAAAAAATGAAAGAAAAAAGTTAATTAGTTGATTTTTATAAAATTTTAAATCATCGTTCCGTTTTTCATAAAATATTCTGTCTGAAATTCTAATAATCTTTCATATAATTCTTTATTTCTCATCGTGTAAAATGACATGCCGGCGGTGAACATAGCTAAATTGAATGTCCAGTTTTCTCTTCTTTCGATTTCGCAAACGTTGACATCTTTTCTTTTCGATAAATTAAACCTATCTCTTCTCAAATCATTTAATATGACCGAAATCCTTTCGTAGTCCTGTTTATCAGTTAAATCCTTTATTGGTGAGACTTCTACTTCGTGCGAGATTATGTCTTTTAGTAAATATATTTCTAATTTGTCCAAGGGTATAACGAGATTTCTGCTTTTTGCTTCCAAGTAGCTTCTTATTGGAAATGGAACTCGAATATCTGTTTTTCCATCAGGAATTTTCCAGATTCTTAAAAATTTTGGATTTGGTGTTCGGTTCATGAACTTTTTCAGGGTGATTGTTTTTTAATTATTTGTATGGTTTAATGAATTAACTATTTTTGTATCTAAATGCTTAAAAATTAAATTTTGTTTTGATAAATTATGGTTGAGTTTAAATTTGAGGAATATGGATTGAGAGTGCCCGAAAGACATGAGAAGGGTTGGGGATATGAAGTCTGGCTTGCAAATAATGAACTTTATTGTGGGAAAATTTTGCATATAAATTCGGATAAAAAATGCAGCATTCATTTTCATAGGAAAAAACACGAAACTTTTTATCCTTTAACTGGGCTGGCTTCTTTGGAATTTTGGCCTTTTGTCGATGATTCTTTGTTGGAAAATCCGGAAAGTTTTGAAAGATTGTCTTCTGATGAAAGAGAAAAATTTTTATTGTCTAAAAAAGAATGTTTTTTATCTGCGAGTCATTCAAAGTCATTTGTTATTCCGCCGTTGCTGCCGCATAGATTTACTGGAATGGATTCGTTTGGGAGCGAACTTTTGGAAGTTTCGACACAACATTTTGAAGAGGACAGTTATAGAATTTTGCGAGGAGACTGATATTTTGCAGTCTGAACTTATGTTTTTGTGATTAACGATTATTACGCTCGCTTCGCTCGCAAATTGGTTGGCTCAATTTATTTATGGAGCTCATTTCATTCGCTGCTCGGCGATTTCGCGAGGATGTATTGAGAAATAATAAACAAACGAGATATGTTCGGAGCAGGGAAATAAAATTTTAGAACTGGGAAAATATTTTTTGAAGAATAACTAATTAAAAATTTTCTGAAAATAAATTTAATTCAAATTATCATTCTTAAAATTTATTCTTTTATCTATTATGTCTTCGACGACTTTGGCCATAACTCGCAAAAATTTATCTGCTTTGTCGTGATAACTGTCAATGTCAATTCCTCTTATTTTTGTTATCTCACCATGGAGAATTCTTTTATGCAATGTGAAAACTTCTTCATATAATTTTACGAAGTCTTCCGAAAATATTTTTGGTTCGACAAAAATTTGTCTAAGGGATTCTGGAACGTGTTCTGGAGATGGTGGAAGTTTGTTCGCTGCCATTAAAGCTGCATGCGCTGAATCAACTAAACACCAATAAATTCCCTCTATCGTATTTAATTCTGCGGCGTAACTTCGTCCGAGATGTTCTGGCGCGCGTTTCAAGCAAGTATAAATTGCTTCGGGAGTCGAGCGAATTTTTCCTTGTTGCAAAAGCATTTTCAACGGTTCAAAAAATCCTCCGCTGTCAATTAACGGTTCGCCGAATCTTAAAATATTTACTATTACCGGATCACCTTTTCTAATATCTTCCCACCAAGTTGTTAATTTTACTGTGTTGATGTGCAAATCTTTTTTGTAAGAATTATTCTGAATAATTTTTCCGAGTTCTTCGCGGTACCATGCGATTAATTCCAAGTCCCAGTTTATTGAAGCGTCGTCGATGACAACGATTATATCTATATCCGAACCAACAGTTGATGTTTGTTTTACCGCGGAGCCGAAGAGAATTACTGATTTCACTAATTTATCAAAACGTTTTACAACTTTGACCGCGAAATCCATTGCTATTTCTCTTTCGTCTTTCAAATCTATTTTAGGATAAAGTTTTTTAGAAATTCTCTTTACTTTTTTTGGATTATTTTTTTCGGCCATTCTCACACTCTTTTGTTATCATATAATAATAAATTTGATTTAAATATGTTACGTCCCAGCCTTGTTCGCAACTTCGCTCATGATTAACGTCCCACCCAACTCGCGTTTGCACTCGCTATTATTCTGTTCCCCAGCCCACCCGCCTGAGGATGTCTTGTGCAAACGCTCGCCCGCCCAAGAATGGCGAAGTTGCTTACTACTCAATCTTCTCCTCATGCTCGAAGATTTTGCTAATTAATCGGATTTCCTAAGAATTGGATTTCTCAAGGAAATGCTGAGAGATAATAAACGAACGAATTAGGTTCGGATGTGGAAAATTATTTTATGGATAAACAATTTTATTTTTTACTAAATATTTTCTAAAAATAATTTATTCCGTCGGCGCGCCGGAGAATTGTCCTTGGGGTTTTGCGCGTTGGCCACCGAGTTCTACTGGCATATTTGAAAATCCTGCGCCGTATCTCGCGAAATTTCCTTCGGGAATCATCGTGCCGTAGCCGCCGAAATAATTTCCAGCTCCGCTAATTTTTTGGTCACCCCAAATGTAAGAACCGCGCGAGGGATATAATGGGCTGCCGAGCGCTTCTAATGCGTAAGCGTGTGGAGAGGTTTTGAATTGCGCAGCGAATATTCCCGCTTCATGTGCAACTTTTCCTTTAAAGCCGGCTTCTTTTAATTTTCCAAAAATTTCTTTTATCGGAACATTTCCCATTCCCGCCGCGAGATGAGAATCCGTATAACCAAAATTATCTGTTAGATGAACATGCTTTACATATTTTGCAATAGCTTCTGCTTCTTTTACAACATCCTCTTTTCCGAAGCCCTGCTTTCGTATAATGTTTGAGTGTCCGACGTCCCAGGTTACTCCGATAATTTCTTTCGCCTTTCTTTTTGCTTCGCTTTCAGACATGCCTTCGTTTGCCATTGCTTTTTTTACGAAGAGTTTTCTTGATTCTTCAATTAGGCCGCCGAGCTCCTTCGCCGTCGAGAAACCTGCTCCGGGTTGCCAGTTTTCAATATTAATCTGCGGGGCAGCGCCTTTCATTTTTGAAGCTTCAAGCGCGAGGTTTGCAAATGTTTCTGCAGTTTTATCTTTCGCGAATTGTTGCAATGGAACTAGAATTTGTGGTTTCATATCGCTAAGTACTTGAAGAGATTTGCTAAAGACTTTAGATTTTTCCTGAACATCGCTCATATCTGAGTTAGACCAAAGTTTATGAATCTCAAAAAGTTTTTCTTTATCTTCATCAGAAGAAAATTTTCGCGCGTTGTCATACATGTTTTTTATGTTCAGACCGGCTTCATTGAGCATTATTTTTCCTTCTTCCATTTTATCTTCTCGGTCTTCTTTTCTATGATCTATTTGCTTTTTTATTTCTTCATCTGGCAATCCCATTTTTTTTAATTGTGCTTCCATAAGTTTTTCCTCTTCTTTGTCGAATGGTGCGATAAATTCGTCAGCTCTTCGCTTGTACCAGATGGCGCTTCTTACAGATTCCTGCCATTGCCTTTCATTTATTTCTTCTAATTTTTTGAAAGGGTTAATTAATTTTTTTTGATTTGTTGCAATGTCCCATTCCTCGTCTTCATTTATTACTCCCCGGGGTCTTCCGGTTGTTTGATCCAGAACTTGAATTGCCGTTACGCGGTAACCATCTTTTTGGTTTGAATCTTTTATAGTTTCGTTTCCGGGAAGTCCGGAGCCGTGGATTGTTACTGAAACTGGTTTGTCTGGATTTAATTCGTGAGCTTTTTCTAGAGCATCTTTTAATTGAAGGAATGCAAGATTTTGACTTTCTTTTGTCCAACCTTGTTCACCTATTCCTGAAGGTTCAATCATCGGTGCATGAAGAGATGTTTCCGAGCCAACGAGTTTAGACAATCTTTTAATTTCTTTGAAATGTTCTTTAGGAATTTGCTGAAAAGTTTCTTGTTGTATTGGCTGAAGCTCGACGAATTTTGTTCCCTGATTTAACGCGTTTGTTGTTTCCTGTAATTGATTTGCAGTTTGAATGCTCGTCGGAATTCCGATTGCAGATGCCTTGAATCCCCAATTCTCGCCGTAGCCAGGAACGAAAGGATCATTACTTTTTGCAGGAGTTTCATAATTTGCCATTTTCACCTCGAATTTATAATTTAATTAAGAGAGCGATGTTTAAAAATCCTGTGCCACCGCCAATCGTCCCCACCCTCCCGCCCAAACCGACGGAGAAATAATTGAACGGATGAGTTAGAATGGAGTGCAAAGAAAATATTTTATAAGAAAATTATTCGTATTTTCTCTCTTCGTTATCGCGGATTACATCTGTTGCGGACATTCTCTGGTTTGTGTCGAATGCTCTTTTTTCAACGACATAATCTCCCATGTTATCTTTACTTTCTTTTAACTCAGGATGCATTAGACGCATCGCTCCTCTGTCTTGGAATCCGAATTGATTTGAAATAACTGCGGAATTTTCTGGCAGCGGACCTTTTCTCTGGAAATCATTTTGTACTGCGAGTTTTCTGTTGGGGTTGTATGTTTGTGGCGCGTTATCGTCGCGTTTTATTTCACGCGCGGTTGAGTAAATTGGCCTTGCTCCGGTTTCATATCTTATTTCAGTTTTTTCTTCTTTTTTTTCTGTCGCAACTGGAGCTTGAGGAACAATATTTTCCAGTTGTGGAGCCCGACGCTGTGCGGGGATTATTGGAACGGATTCTGTAAAATCCAGCTCGTTTAAAGAGTCAACGAAGGTTAGTCTTCCACCTTTAATATTTGATTCAGGAATTTTAGAATTTTCTTTTTCTGAATTATTTTTTCCGTTTGAGTTTTCTTTTTGTTTAAAACTATTTTCCTCTGCTAAAGTTTTATCCTGTCTGGTTCTTTGTTTTTTTAATAATTCTGGACTTATTATTTGTTTTTTCATTGTTTTAGCAAGAATTTAAAATTAATAAACTCTTTTATGTCGAGAATTTAAAACCACGCACTAAAGTGCGTGGAATTCTCGAGCATCCAAAGCACGAGCGCCTTTTCAAACCACGGCTTTAAAGCCGTGGTGGCGCATCGTGCTTTTGATTTGGTACCATATATTTTTAAATATAAATGCTGCCGTTTAATTCTATGGGAAATGATCAAAAGTCGGTTCCATTTTCAGGATTGCGTTCAGATCTTAGAGTACTTCTAGTTTATCCAAAATTTCCAGAAGATACCTACTGGGGTTTTCAGCATGCAATTAAGTTTATTGGGAAAAAAGCGTCAATGCCTCCTTTGGGTTTAATTACCGTGGCTGCAATGCTTCCAAAAAATTATCATCTAAAATTAGTTGATATGAATTTTCAAAAATTGACCGACGAACAAATTTCCGATTCAGATATTTTATTTGTTTCGTCAATGATAACTCAAAGAGATTCTCTCGAGTCAGTTCTTTCTCGTGCAAAAGAATTGCGTAGGCCCGTAGTGCTTGGTGGTCCTTATCCAACTTTAAATTTTGATATGATACGAGGTGATGCAATATTTGTTTTGAATGAGGCTGAACAAACACTGCCGCCTTTCTTGAGAGATCTTGAATCAGGAAGTGTAAAACGCGTTTATGCTCGTCCAAGTAAAGATTATCAGTTAGAAGCATTAGTCAAACATTTTGGTAGCTCCGATAGTGATTTAACAATTGAAACAAAAAAACCCTGTCTGACAAATACACCCATTCCTGCCTTTGATTTATTAGACCACAAATCTTATGTCTCGATGACGGTACAAAATTCAAAAGGCTGTCCGAGAGATTGTGAATTTTGCGGAATCACGGAACTCGACGGAAGAATGCCTAGATACAAAGAACCTAGTCAGTTGATTGCTGAACTTGATACGATTTTCAAGAGGGGATTTAATGGATCAGTTATGATTGTGGATGATAATTTTATTGGTAATCCAAATAAAGCAAAAGAAGCTTTAGTTGCGCTGAAATCATGGCAAAAATCTCATAGCTATCCTTATCAATTGTTTACTGAAGCTGAGCTGAGTATTGCGGACGATGAAGATATGCTTGTAAAACTTAGGGACGCTGGAATAAATATGGTTTTTGTTGGTTTGGAGAGTCCAAATAGTGATAGTTTGAAAGAAACGGGTAAAACTGTAAATCTACGAGGAGATATTAATGAAAGAGTAAGAAAGATTCAAAAATATGGGATAGAGGTAACAAGCGGCCACATTGTGGGTTTTGATAATGATAAGCCAACTATTTTTGATGACCAATTCAATTTGATTCAGGCTGCGGGAGTTCCTACTGCGATGGTTGGTGCACTGACTGCTCTCCCAGGTACTGCTCTTTATCGTCGATTGGAATCTGAAAAAAGATTGACTGGAACTGTTGCAGCTTCTAACACTCATGAGTTTGGCACTAATTTTCAGACCGTTATGGGTAATGAAAATCTTGCACAGGGTTATAAAAAACTTCTTGAAAGATTGTATGATCATTCTTTAAAAAATTATTTTGAAAGATGCAATACTCTGCTAGATAATTTGGGAAAAAATCCGCATTTCACTAGATCGATTAACCGGAAAGAAATAGAAGCTGCTCTAAAAACATCTTCTTTTGCGGTTAAAGCTTTTGGTTGGAATTATTTAAAATTCTTATCTAGAAATTTATTAAGACATCCTTCAAAATTTCCTGAAGCTGTTCGATTGGGAATTTATGGCAATCATTTTCGTGAAATAACTGAAAATGCGGCAAGACAATATGAATTAGAAACTCAAGTTAATTCAGAGTATTCACGTTTTATTGATTCTTTAAGAAATAAACTTCAGAGCTTTTCTTTGGATTATTCAAATCTTAGAGCTCAACTAGCTGGTACTGCTTCAAATATTTCTAAGGAATATGGCGAGTTAGTTAAATCATTTCATGAGGGAAAGAGTAAACTTTCTTCTTCTATTAGCTCATATTTTCACAATTCTCCGAGAGGACATCGAAGAAGAATAAAGGGTAGGTATAATTTTGCAGTTAGAAAGTTGGACCAGCTGGATATTGATACTGTCATTGGAATAATTCCGGATTTAGAATTGCAGAAGCCGGATTTGTTTGGTTCAAAATAATTTTTAAGAATTTTTATTTTAGATTTTACCAAGGGACGTTTGCTTTTGTCATGCCCAAGTCTGCTTGATAATCTTCGTGAGGATGTGATGGCATTCCGTGAGATTTTTTGTATATATCGAATATCTTGAATGTTGATTCTCTCGCTTTTGTTTCTGCGATGTCCCGCAAAATACTTTCTCCATAATTATCCGGCTCGATATCTTTAAACGATTCAATTTTCTTTTTCTCGTCTTTCTTCTTATCTTTTTTATCCTTATTATAAAATCCGAGCAAGGCAAGGAAAGGATTGTTTCCCTCTTCTTTTTCTTCTTTTTTTTCCGGCTTGTATTTATCGCTTAAATAATAATCAATGTCTTCTTGCAGTTTTGATATGCTTTCGTCAGTCATGTTCTGCACGAGCTTGAATGCCGTCGAGATATCTGATTTTTCTAATTCTTTTTCCATTAACGCTAATTCTTCTTCGTTTAATGAATATGCTCTGAAAACCACTTCAGTTTTTCCGCCGAAAGAATAATCCCCTCTTCCGCTAATTCTGTTTGGCACACCGCGGAATTTGAAATCAATTAAAACAATTTTATAATATTTTCTTCGTTTTGTCATCTTGACTAATCCTTTAGGATATTTTTCCGGACCTTGGCCATCATCCATTTTTACTTCATCTTTTGCCAGCAAGGTTAGCTGTAATGCAATGGTGTTGAAAACTTTTACGAGCGCAGGATTTCTTCGGTCTTCGAATTGTTCTAAATCATTTGCGGCAATCAAATACGGCCGCGCCCAACGAGAATAAAGTTTTAGCGCGGCGGATTGTGTTCTTAAATATGTTTTTTCAATATCAAATCTTTTCTTTAATTCTTTTTCAGAAAGCTCGCGCCATTTCAAAAATTCTTCTATTCTTGCTTTCAAAATTCTCTTTACTCTTTCGTTTAAATCGATTTCCTCGTCGGTGACAGGATCTTTCAGTGAAGGGTCACTTATTGCCATGAATGCGTCTCTTAATGTAACAAAATTTAAATTTCCCGTTGACATATTATTTATGCTTCCAATTCCTTTTTTTATGTCGACGTTATCCATCCAAATTTGTTTTAACGAGAGAAGTCCGGCTTCGGCTTTCGCCTTTTCTTTTGAGTTAGCATCGTCGTAAACTCCCAATCTCATTTCAAGTTCTTTTAATTCGTATAACAAATTTAAAATATCACGAATCATCATGTTAATCGTTCGCATTATTTCCATTCCCTGTTTTTGCATAATGCTATTTCTTCCTTGAATTTCTCCGAAATGGCCGGAGCCTGGAGAGGCCGCGAAATTGTCGACGATTTTTTCTATATTTTTTCCGGCAAGAGTTGACATTAAATCCAAAACAGAATAATATGTTGGCTCTAACTGCTCGGATAAAGAATCGTAAATTAGTTTGTGCTTCTCGGCAGATAGACATTTTTCTTCATCTAGACTTTTTTCTGATGTTGCTTTTTGAAAGTCTTCTATTAATGACTTTTTGAATTTTTCTAGATTTGGTTTTAAGCCACCATAGCTATAATATCTATTTGGATTTACGCCAGCAATAATTCTACTTATGTCGTCTGTCATTTTGCTCTCTTTTTACTACCAAGTTTATATTTCTAAGTTTATAATTTTAACTAATGGAAATATTTATATAGTTGCTGTCATTTTATAATTACATGTATGAAAACAGAATTACGGCTATTGTGAAACCAACCCACCGATGTAATTTGGCTTGTAAATATTGTTTTGTTGATTCGTGTGCAGAAAGAGGAGAAATGGATTCTAAAACTCTTGAAAATATGACTTTACAATTGAGTGAATTGTCTGGAATAAATAGAGTGAATGTTATTTGGCATGGTGGCGAACCCCTTTTGAGAGGATTAGACTTTTACAGACAGGCGGTAATGTTGCAGGGAAAATATCCCAATGTAACTTTTGATAATTCTATGCAGACTAATGCTACTTTAATTAATGATGATGTGCTAGACTTTTGTGAAAGAAATAATATAACTCTGGGAACTAGTATGGATGGACCAGAAGATATTCATAATTTGACTAGGGTTTATCCTGATGGAAGAGGTTCATTTCAAGATGTCTGGACGGGTGTGAAAAAAATAAAAGAGAGAAACAAAGATATTGAAAAAAGAACACCGCATGGAATAAGGCCCGCGTATTTGGGTGGAGGATCGATAGTAGTTCTATCAAAAATGAATTCAAAAAAATTAAATGAAGTTTATGATTTTTTTAAATCTCATAAAATACCAATAAAAGTAAATCCTTTAATAAGATCGGGAAGAGCCATAGGGGGATATAGAAATTTAGGAATTGAACCGCAAGAATATGGGAGAGCTTTGGTAGATTTATTTGATCGGTGGTTTTATGAAAAAGAAAGTGGCATTGATGTTGAACCACTATCAGATGTTCTTGGAAATTTGATGACTGGAAAACCTGTGGGCTGTAATTTTGGAGAAAATTGCAGAAATGGTTTTGTTTCAATTGGGCCTCAAGGAGATATTTATCCCTGCGGAAGATTTGATGGTGCAAAAGAATACTGGCTGGGAAATGTAAACAAAAATCATCTTTCTGATGCGTTACAATCGCGAACTCATAAAGTTATGGCGGAAAGAAGTTCTGAAAATGTTGTTGGTTGTTCAAGTTGTGAATATTCTGGAATCTGTAATGCTGGTTGTATGCATAATGCTTATGTTCAAAAAGGAAATATTAAAGATAAAGATTATTATTGTGCTAGTTATAAAATTTTGTTTAAACATTTGGGGGAAGCTCTTGATATAGAATTAAAAAATGCCGAGGTGAAACATACATAAAATGACGACTATTTTTATCAGGGGTATTGAATTAGATTTGAATGCTGTAGATAATCCCAAACTAAAAAAAGTTCTTAGAAGAAGACAACGAGAATTTATATTTAATTATGGTGATGAGGGTAATAAATATTCTGAGAGTATTCATCATAAGGATAGCGGAGGTTATACTGAACATACGGATCGCAATTGGAATGAATATGGCGATTATAGTGAGAGAGGCACACATAGCGACGTTACGAGAGGCGCAAGAGACTCAAGTGATAAGCATACGGACTATACTGACAGAACCAATCATACTGACTATGATGATTATCGTGAGGAATGGTATGATGGATTCGATCATGATGATTCTAGCGCACCAAGCAAATATAATGATTCCCATACTCCTATAAGGGGTTAGTTAAAATGCAAATTCCTTTTTATAAGAATCATGGATTAAGATGCGCACAAACTTGTATGAAATGCGCTCTCGGAAAAGTTTTTCCAGATAAAACTTTTGACATAAAAACTTTGGAGAATATTACTGGAAGAAAAGGTAATTTTATTACCTGGCCAGTTCAGATTGCGGCAGGTTTTCAAAAATTAGGTGTAGATTTTTTTTATCCTGTTAAACCCAATTTTCGTTGTTTAAATTTTGATGAGCTAAAAAATTCTCCTGGTTATGAAAAACCTTTTTCTAGAACTGATTTTAAATCTGTAAAAGACTCAATTGATTTAATCAAAGACAGTAGACATTTTAGCGAGGTAGATAATGACATTACTTTGGAGCAAATAACAGATTTTATTGATCTAAAAAAATTAATTCCGATTATGTTAGTCAATTATGATGTTCTTGTTGGCAGAAGTGATGAGTCTTCGGGGCATTATTTAGTTGTAACGAGAATAGGTCAAAGATACGTTTATGCTCATGATACTGGTCCTTGTAATGCATCAGCAGATAAAAGATTTCTTAGAGAAAATATTCAAATGAGTAGAAATCTAAATTTAATCGATCACGGTTTGATTTTTATTCCTTCAATTTAAAAATTTTAAGTTATGTTAATTATACACTTGACTGAAATAATGTTTATAAACTAATAAAATTATTAATCTAGCATGGGAATATTTGAGTTTAAGGGAAGGGTATTTGATTCTTCTATGATTGAGAATCCAAAATTAAAGAGGGTTGTTCTCGATCGTTGTCGATCTTTTTTATTTTCTTATAGTCGCTATGATGATAGCCATAGTGATCATAATGATCATAGTGACCATAGTGACTACGGTGATTCTCATACGGATGTTGGTGGAAGATAGTCTATTTTTACTTGCTTTTAAAAAACCTTTTAAATTGGAATTATATGAATATCTTATGAAGAAAAGGTTGATTTTTTTTGTAGTTGTATTGGCCATCTTAGTAACTTCGGGATTTATTATTTTTGAAAATCTTAATAATAATTCTGGAAATGAATCCTGTTCGGTAAATAGTGATTGTGTTGCTTCTTCGTGTTGTCATCCCAAGGATTGTGTGGATAAAAATTCGGCGCCTTCATGCAAAGGAATCGCGTGCACGATGTCGTGTGAAGTTGGGACTTTAGATTGCGGACAGGGAAGCTGCGAGTGTAAAAATAATAAATGTATTGCAGTTATAAAATGAAAAAATATTTTTTAATTATTTTTCTACTTGTTATGTTGCTACCCTTTGCAAGCTCGGCTTTTTTTAAACCGCAAAAAATAGAAAAAAAAGTTTGGGATTCTTTAGGCCATCAAAAAAATTTAAGAGTTATTGTTGTGTTGAAGGATCAGGTTAATCGAAGTGAAAATTTTA
>Ga0247841_10008030_pt1 | contig 15368 bp, 16 predicted proteins | sample LaCruzMarch2015__2_FD_192410 | JGI IMG/M metagenome (GOLD analysis project Ga0247841, IMG submission 192410) | Freshwater microbial communities from meromictic Lake La Cruz, Castile-La Mancha, Spain - LaCruzMarch2015_18m | ecosystem: Environmental > Aquatic > Freshwater > Lake | place: Spain...
TTCGGGTGGAAGAAAACTACTTTTATCTTGTTTGCATATGTGGGATGGGCTTTTTTGAATTCATCGATTATTCCGAACGAACAGTTCGGGTCAATGGTCTTTCCGTCAGGCAGGATATTGTAATGCTCTCTTCCTGACCCTATTAATGCTATGACTGTGCCCTTTCCATTCCCCATGGACTGATTGAGATCCTCAAGAAATTCATGGGGGTTTCTGGTCACGGCTCTTACCGTGGGACTGTATGATCTGATGTTTTTCTGATCATAGCTGACGACCCTTTCATTGAGAACTCTTCCCACCGAATGGTATGCGAGAACGTCGGCACCATTTTTCACAAGGCCGACTATCTGTTCCTCATCCTTTGTCCAAAGGTTTTCCGGCCTTTCGGATTGAAAGGCGCTTTCAAGGGAATCTAGAATTTTGGGGGCATCATACAATTTGGCATTGGAGTATGATGATTCGACTTTTTTTTCATTTGCATCCTGCTCGATTGTGATCCTGTCTTCGGCAGTTACATCCCTTGATAATTTTGATGGAAGGAATTGATATCCGATGGCCAGAAGTGCAGGTAATCCAATGCCTAGAACTAAATTTCTTATCTTTCTTTTTTTACTGTCTACTGACTCGGTATAACTCTTGCCGGTCTGTGTTCCTTTGGAGTAAAGTTCAGCGTAGATATCATTTTTCATATTAGTCGCTGACTAGTTCGATGTCCTTAGGTAGCGCCAGCTGCATGCCCTTGGTTATGCTTCCCTGATAAATCACTGCATACTTTGGACCATTTGCATTCTTAATTCTCCGGGTAGAAACATTTGCCCTCTTTGCAATATGATCTAGCGTGTCTCCTTCCTGTACAACATAAAGGTACTTGAAGTGTTCCTGATCATGCTTTGTGAGTTCTGCTTCTTTGAGAAGATAAACTTTTCCACTTGTATCAAGAGGATTCATTTTCGAGGCCTGGTCATACATCTTCATTGCCTGGTCATATTTTCTATTCTTCCATAGGGCTTCTGCTTCAATGTTCATCTTTGAAGACTTGTCGATGCTTTCCTCAATTCCTTTTACTGCGGATTCGAGTTTCGAATCGGTGAGGTCTTTCAACTGTGGGAAGATTTTCTTGTACAATGCATAGTCTCTTTTGGTCTTTGCGGAGTATTCGACCTGGAGAGTTTTGTAATCGGTCATCCATTTCTTGGTTTCCTGCTTTCCGTCATTGACTAGCTTGGCCGTATATCCGATTCCGGCTGCAATAACCAATGCACCAAGTCCCATGGCCAGTCCTCTCGCAAGATTTTTTCTTCCTGCTAATTTTTTCTGTGCTTCGAATGGATCGGCTGCCTTTGGAGCAGGCTGATCATTTACATGGAGGTTCTTTGCCTCATTCCTGAGTGTTTCGTCCAATGATTCCTTTGAGGCCTTTTTAGAAGAATCATCTGAATTAAAAACTGATGTGGAATGTGCTCTTTCACCCAAGGCTTTCTTTGCAGCCGCTACTTTTTCTTCCATTTTCTTTATTTCAGAATCATTTGGATTGGCAGTTTTCATCATTTCTAGAACAATTTCATCATCCTTTATCTGCTGCATAAGTTCTTCGGCTTCCTTCTTGAGATTTTCGGGGGATGTCATTTTATTGTTATTTGATATTGTAGGTTATATTTAAATGTTTCGTTATTTGTCTCTTGTAAATGGTAACATTACTGTCCTTTCTGCTCATCTTCCAAATATTCAATTTCGGTGCAGGGGAATCTTATTGCCATGGGGCCCCGGAGTTTTCCTAGGCTTCCATCAGCGTTAACATTGCATCTTGCTATTTCAACAACATACTCTTCCAAAAGCTGCTTATCTTTTTTGGGGAAATTGCATAGATCAAAGTGTCTGTCTGCGAATTGCTCAAGAGTTTCCCCATTTACCATTTTCTCAGCATATTGGCAGTATTGGTCATCATATGACTTCCGGGTTGTTGCGTCCATGTCTCTGCTGGCAGTATTAATCTTAACCTGATCGGTTGTCCTAGATGTAATTTGTTTTACTATCTGGTCAAGTTCTTTTTCCGAAGTGGCATTGACTACTTCAACGGCCTTGGTGCTTGCAAGAGAGTAATTGTTTTTTTTGGCAGCATTATAGCTTTCAATTGGCCTGTTCTTTATCAGTTGCCTTGAAAACCTGAAAATCTCTCCAAATTCATTGATTCCTCTCTTAATCAGAGGCCCAATATAGATCATGGATCCAATCAGAACACTGGCACCAAGGATTCCTGCACACATCTTCTTGGCAGATTCATCCCAGGGTCCGAATCCCTTGAATTTTGGGACATTGGAATAATTTTTCTTTTTTGAAGAGTACATCAAAAATATGCTGTTTGCCTCTTCTGCTCTTGTGGATTTCTTCTGCATAACTTTCAATGCACCCTCAAGAAGACTTATCCTGTATCTTGACCTCTCATCGGACAGTTGATCATCATGGCAGCCCATTATTCCCTGCACATAGGTTTCGAGCTTGCTTTCACCAAATTTTTCTTTGACCTTTGTCAATTCAAGAAATGTTTTGTCAAAATCATTTACGTAGTCATTTTCCATGCCGTTCTGAACTCTTATCATAATTATAAATCTTTTGTTTATTGTCTCTTAGAAATGGTAACAAATTGGAATAATCTTAATGTATCATGCCCCGATTGTATAATAATCATCAGGAGCACATCTTCTGCATTTTCAATGCATCTTCTTCAAGAAGAGGGCTTTCGCAGATGATTGTGAAATGATATCTGTTCTTTTTGATCAGTTCTGCCAGGGGTTTGAATGGAGGATGATTGTTTGTTCCAAGAGGAACATGGCGCTTCTCTCCTTTTTCTGTGTATTCCTGCTCTGAAAAATGGCAATGCAGTCCTTCCAGGGCTTCCTTTCCAAGAACGTCCTTTATTTTTGAGAATATCTCTTCATATTGCTCTTTTCCTTTTATCTTTCCATTTTCCCTTGAACTGACATGGCCAAAATCTATGACTGGCTTGATGTGTTTTGGGAATTTTTTGCACATTTCAAGATTTTCATCAAGACTTCCATACTGGCTTGGCTTTCCAGTTGTTTCGCATCCAAGGAATGCCTTTATCTTTTCTTTTTTCATTTTTTCAATCACATCTGAAAGAAGGGCGAATGCATTGTCCCTTGCGACAGCCGGGGTTTGACCCTGATAGAATCCTGGATGGAAGACAACAATCTTTGCTCCGAGAAGATCGGCTGCCCTTAGTGCTTCAAGAAGATTTCTTTTCGATGTTTCCTGCTTGTCCTTTTCAGGAGAACAGCAATTCACAAAGTAGGGGCCATGGCATGACAGTGTGATGTCTTTTTCCTTGGCAATCTTTCCTGCCTCAATGGCATCCTCTTTTCTTATCCTTACTCCCTGAACGAATTCAACTTCGAATGCGTCAAGGCCAAGCGTGGCAGTGTAGGCTATTCCGGCTGGAAGACCCTTTCCCTTGAATGCAAGAGGAATCCCCGCTGGACCGAATCGTAGTTTAAAGACCTCCTGCGGGTCTTTAGTATCCAGCATCCCACTTCGTGAAGTTTTCATTTTAGAATTATTCTTTCATCCTCCTGCTATTGTGAGGATTGGTGGATATTAAAGGCTTACTAATGCCACACTTGAGTCCCTTGTGTGGGTGAAGCTCTTTGCTCCAAGAAGTCCCACTCCGGCTCTTTCGGCAGCATTGATCACATAGCCATTTGCTTCGCCATCGAACACCACAATGTAAACTCCTCTCAGGCTTCTAAGGGCCCGTTGAAGGTCATTTCCAGAAACTCTTCTTATGGTTTCGAAATTGCTGTTTAATAGTAGGGCTGACTTTGTTCCTTCGATGTCTTTCATTGCATTCTGCATTCTTCTTACGTCGTCATCGCTTGCATCCCTTTTTTCATGGGATTCTGACTGTTCTCTTTCCTCGGATCGGTAGGAGGGTCTTCGACCCCTCCCCACCGTTCCACTTCCTCGGGAAGAGTACCTGCCTTCGGAGCTTTCGCTTCTATCCATTTTGGTTTTTGCGAATTCCTCTGCAGACACTTTGTTCCTGAGTGAAGCCAGGATTTCCTTGCCTGTCAACTCTTCAACTTCCATTCCAGAAGGCGCCTGGGCAACAAAGGCTATCTTGGCATTTTCCAATGCGTCCTTTGCTATCAAAAGTCCACCCCTGTCGCCATCTAGGAACAAAGTCAAAGACTTGGTTTTTCCAAGCTCGGTTATTTCCTTTGGCAATGAAACTCCATTCATTGCTATGGCATTCTTGATGCCATACCTAAGAAGGTTGAGGACGTCGGCTCTGCCTTCAACAACAATTATCTCGACATTTTCCATGTCGGGACCTGCTGGAAGTTTTTCGGCTCCGTACTCAATTATCTTCCCTTCTCTGACAGATTCGGTTATTTCGGTCTGCATTTCCCTTGAATCGGGAGATGTTTCACCCATCTGCTCAAGAAGCTTCTTTGCTCTTTCTAGGATGTATTCTCTCTTATTCACTCTTACATCTTCGATTTTTTCTACCGTGACCTTGGCATTGGCCGGTCCGATTCTTTCAATCGTTTCGATTGCAGCTCCGATAAGCGTGGTGTCGGTCTTATCTATGGAGGTTGGAATAAGGATTATTCCTTCTGTCTTGGAGTCCTTACTTTCGGTATTGACTTCAATCCTTCCAATCTTTCCGTTCTTCTGCAATTCTCTGAGTTCCAGCTCCTCTCCAAGCAAACCTTCGGTCTGGCCGAAGATAGCTCCGATTATGTCTGGCTTCTCAAGTACTCCTTCCGCAAAAAACTTTGCGTGAATTACGTATTTTATTGATACTGGGCTTATTTTTCCCATTTTATTTTTCTCCTAAAAAACAGTTGTATGTTTTTTGTTATGATTAAATTCTTAGAACAAGCTTACTTTCACATAAAGCTATGCTATAGCCTGTGCACTTACCTAACCCTAAATGAAAATTAAATTCTGTGTGAGGTTAATCGGTGATATGAAATAATCTTATTCATATAATCTAATATTATACTAGGACTCTTCGTTCGGGATATATAAATATTGCGATTGAAAATGCTCTAGCGGATAATTCTGTTGCACAATCAAAAGCTTTTTAAATGTAAAAGTTCAGTTTTTTGTGAACACCTTCGATGAAGGCGTTTAAAAAATAGAGGTAACAAATGGACTTTGAAGAAGAAGGGTCATGGAACGAAGATTATTCAGACGAAGATGAAGAGTCTGAAGACATATAATCTTTTTTCAGAACCCTCAAACAAAACAAATTTTGACAGGAATTCTATTCCGCAATGTATTGTCTATGCTGTTGGAAATATTGATCTAGAAAATCTTACTTCAGCCCGGTGCTTCCGAAGCCGCCATCCCCTCTGGTTGTTTGATCGAGAGAATCGACAACCTTGAAGTCGGCGTATTTTATCTCATTGAATATCATCTGGGCTATTTTTTCTCCTTTTCTTATTTGATAGGCATTCTTGTCATGATTGATTACTATGACTCCAACCTCTCCCCTGTAAGGAGCGTCTACAGTTCCCGGAGTGTTTAGCACAGTTATTCCGCTTTTCAGGGCCAAACCTGATTTCGGTCTGACCTGTCCTTCGTAGCCTCTGGGAATGGCCATTTTGAGACCGGTGGGGATAAGAAATCTTTCTCCTGGCTTCAATTCATGGTCTACAGTAGAATAGAGATCTACTCCTGCGTCTCCCTCGTGGGCGTATTTTGGGATGATTGCATCATCGCAGAGTTTTTGTATTTGTACTTCGATTGCCATGGTGTAATATTGAATCATTAATTTTTAAGGATATCCCTATTTTAGTATCTTAATTCGGTTTTTGGAATGTATCTCTTTGCTTCAATGAGCATGTCCTCCATGAGCTTCCTGGGAGTTTCCGGGAACTGTTCAAGTCTCGGATCTAGGAGATTTCCTTTTATGGGAACAAACTTCTGAAGAAAATATTTGTGGCTGTCGGAGGAGGTGATATCCTTGATTATTTTTGCAGTTTTGGCTATGTCTTCAAGATTCATGAACTCTGGCTCTTCATTTTTGTAAACAGGAACAACGGTTGTTCGGAATTCATAGTCTGGGAATTTTGAAGTGAGAATCATGCTTTTTTTAATGTCATCCATGTTAACATCGGTTCCGCATATCTTCAGGTAAAGGTTTTCTGGACCCTTGACATCCATGGCCACATAGTCAAAAAGTCTTTTCTCAAGGGCTTCGGAAAGAATTTCAGGATTGCTTCCATTTGTGTCTAGCTTTATGGAGTAGCCCTGCTTCTTTATTTTTTCTGCGAATTGGAGAAGATCTTTTTGTAGCGTTGGCTCTCCGCCACATATAACTAATCCGTCAATCCAGCGGTTCTGCAGTCCCATGCTTTTCAGGACATTGTCCTCGGGCATCCTTTTTCTTTCTTTCAGAATCAGGGCAGCATGGCAGGCAGGACAGCTGAAGTTGCATCCTGGACAGAAGACCATGGAGGAGACCCTTCCGGGATAGTCAATCAAATTAAAATCTCGCGAGGTTACAATTTCCATTTATAGAAACCTCCTGTGAAAACCCCTTCGGTTTTCTATCCCGCATTGATAAAGGAAGTTGATTGTCAAGAAACCTTGGTTTCTTACACCAGCATCCCATTTATTTAAAATTTCCATGTTGAGAGAATAAATTTTCTATTTAAAAATTAATGTTTGAATGATTCAAGCATAGCGCTGTAATCCTTCTCATCCAGGTGTTTAGGTTTTCCGTGCTTGAATTTTGTTTCATAGACGCGCACGCTTCCATTCTTTGTTACAACTGTTGGAATGGGATCAAATGGGACATTGTACATTGCTGCGGCAATCCTATTTTCCTGCTTAGTCATGTCATAGAATTCCACATTCACCCCAAGGCCCATTTCCTTGACAAGCCTTTCAAGGTTTGATTTTGCACTTTCACAGGACTGGCATCCTTCTTTTCCAAAAACCATCACTTTTTTTGAATCATCCTTCTCATAAAGCCATGGAACGCTTCCTGGAGTGGTGTCGGCATAGTGGTTTGCAACCTTCTCTCGGGCCTTGCTTATTTCCAACTGGGAATCATTCCATCCTTCAAGATTGCTGAAGTAGCCTACAATCTTTGTTCTCTTTGTGACATTGGTGCTTCCATCTCTCTCGCATTTGTCTTTGAATCCGTTGTAGTTTGTGTGGCAGTCATTGCAGTGGGTGTACTCTGGAGAAATTGTTATCTGGGATGCCCGGGTGTTCTTGAATGTTTTTTCTACCAATGCTTCAATGGACTCTGCTGGAATCTGGTGCTCTCCGGCATAGACATGGATTATGGATCCCGATTCAATCATGTCATGGAATTTTGATTGAAGTTCTATTCTGTCGAGGATTGAAACATTTGCTCCGGGATTGAGATGGATGGAGTTGGTGTAGTAGGGGGCTTTTTTATGATCTCCTTTGATTACATTCTTTGCTTCTTTGAATCTGGACAGATCCCCTTTGGCGAGCTTCTGGGTTGTTGATTCTGCAGGGGTTTCCTCAAGAGTGAATTTCAGTTTGTAATCCTGCTTGTATCTCTGGACATTCTGGTACATTCTGTCAATGATTCTTAGGCCCATGTTATATGCGTCTTTGTCTTCATGAAGCTGCTTTCCAGTCAGATGCTGAACTGCCTCATTCAATCCTATCAGCCCCATGATGTATGTGGATTTTTCGAGATTGATGTAATTTGTTCCGTCATCGGAAGGCAAACCCATTGATCGCATTGGGCTTCCATCGGTGTCAAGAAGTGTTTGAATGTACTGTTTCTTTTGAAGATGGGCCTTGACCGCTATTTCCATGGCTTTGTCTATGTTTTCAAGAGTTCCTTCCAGAGTGTTCTTGCTTTTGTAGGCTGCCTGGGGAAGATTTATTGTTACATTCTGGAATCCTGTGAATCTGACTTTCTCTGGATGTTTCAGGAGATCCATGTCTGTGACTTTTTCCTTCAGTCTGCAGCACTGTGCAAGGGTTGCCCCTGCGCCGTCTCTGTCAAACATGAAGTAGGTTGATCCGTTTTTAGCAGCGAGCTTGCATCCTTGTTTGAATACTTCTCTTTCTGCTGGATCTTCAAGGGTTGAATTTCCAATGTGGACATCGCATTTTGGGAATGCAAATTGGACTCCGTACTTGTCTCCTGCTTCCCAGACTTTCATAAGCTCTATTGCAAAGTCCTGGGCAGTTTCAACCATTCTTTTATCGCCATAGGTGACATACTTTCTTCCATCGGTTGGCTGAAGAACATCGGCATTTCTGGAATCTCCTTCCTTGCCCATGAATCTCGGAGCGTCATCAACCATTTCGATATTTCCTTCTGAATCTTCAATCATATATTTTCCGCCGGGTCCGACAACGGGAACATTCTTCATGTATTCTGGAACTCCGGTGTGGATATTGAAATCAATGAACAGTGTCTGTCCGCCTCTTGAGAATGCATTCTGGGATGAGGAGTAGACAAGATTCTGGGCTACCTGCCTCATGGTTTTTTTGGATACTTTTTTCAGTCTAAGCTTTTCCTGCATGCTGTTTTGATCTTCGGAACTGATCAGTCCTGATTCAACCATGTCTTCCAATGTGCTCCTCTTCAGAACTGCTTTCTTGCAGCCGACATTTCCCTCAAAAACCTTTGTTGGTGCGTTGAGAAGCGGGGCGTAGAGAATGTTCAAGAATCCAAATCCAAGGGCTCCGGCATATCTTGACTGCATGGATGCAAGGAATGTTTGGATGTGTCCGCTTAGGACCATGGCATCCTTGGCAGGATGGGATTTGTTCTGAAGATTAGCAACAATCTTGTCAAGTCCGTATTTTTTTATGTACTCAATGGAATGGCTTGAGCAGTACACTCTTTGAGGATATCCGAGATCGTGAATGTGGACTGCTCCGGAATTGTGGGCCTCTGCAACTTCCTCCGAGAACACTTTTCTGAGATTGTACTGTTTGAGAACGTATTCGGCTATTCCCAGATTTACTGCTTCGGGATTGTTTGAGGTGATGTTTGAGTTTTCCTTGCTGTTTCCAACTACGAGAGCCTCAAGGGTTGAAACTGGCAGTGTGAGCGAGGTGTTCTTGATGGGGATTCCCCACATCTCAAGATGATTTTCAGAAATCTTTCTTATGAATGGCGTATCAAAATTGCTTACGCCATAGGTATCACGCAGCCTTTGAACATCATTTTCCGTTTCTTTGGCAATGGTCTTTGCAAGGTCGGGAGTGGTTGTATACTCCTTCTCTATGGATTCCTCGAGCTTTCTCCTATCCCATTTTTCAATTGTTTCATTTGTTGTCGACTGGACAAGGAGCATTTGATCGGTGAGATTGTTGCTGTTTTTCTTTTTCTTTACGTATATTCCATCCCTTACTCTGCTTCTGTCCTTGGCGTAGCTTTCAAAGGTATTGGCAGTTATGTCAAATCCCTTTTCCCTGAGAACCTGGATGCACATGTTATTGCTATCATCCACGGTGGGAATTTGGTTGTGGACAGAAAAGGACGTATAAAGTTTTTCTGCAACACCAATCGCCACCTCGTGGGCCTTGGATTCATCCTTTCCTCCAACTTTCTGTGCGGCCTTGAATATGGCATTCTTGATCTTTTCAAGATCAAAGGATGCAACCTTTCCATCTCTCTTCCTTATTGAACGCGGGAAATTATCTCCAAGTGGTGTCATGTCTTTTTTCCTCTTTTTTATTTTTTACAATCACTTAATCGCCTTTATCTCTTTTTCAAAATCCTTCATGTCCTCGAAGTCCTTGTAAATTGAGGCGAATCTGATGTATGCGACCTTATCTAGTTTTTTAAGCTTTTTTATGACGTACTCTCCAATTAGTTTTGAAGGGATTTCTGTCTTGTCCTCATTCCTGAGAATGTTTTCAATCTCATTCACTGCCTGTTCTATCTTCTCCATGCTCACCTCTCTCTTCTCGCAGGCTCTCATGATTCCGGATTTAAGCTTTTCCTTCGAAAATGTCTCCCTTCTGCCATCTTTTTTTATGACAATGAGCGGACTTTGCTCTATTCTTTCATAGGTTGTGAACCTTTTCTGGCATTTTTCGCATTCCCTTCTTCTTCGGGTCTCAAAGACATCGGAATCTCTAGAATCTGTGACCTTGGTGTCTTCGGCATTGCAAAATGGGCATTTCATCTCTTTTTCCTCTTTTTTACGCTAAGCATTAATATACAACTAATTGTATATATAAACATTACTATATACTATGCGTGGTATTTTGGTGCTATTTAGAAGTTACAACTTATTTTCCGTCGATAAATTTCTTTTTTAGAAAAAAAGAACTTTAATTAAGAAAAAACTATTTCAGCAAAAAACTTTAATTAAGAAAAAACTATTTCAGCAAAAAGAACTGCTTTTGAAAAAAGAACCACTCTAGAAAATAGAAGAATTAATTTATCTTTTCGGCACGCACAAGCCTTGGGGCGATTTTTTCTGAACCGAATATTTTAATTTTGTAATCCTTGCTTTCCTGAAGTTTATCAAAATTATATGGCAGAAATGTGCCCTCGGTCACAACGGGATTATCATAGACGGTTATTTCTTTTCCATCTTTGGTTTTGAAAACTCCGTAGCTCTGCTCTCGGCCATTTGGTCCGCGAGATTTGTGTTTTTCCTTGAGTGTGGCAGAATAGCTTTTGGTTGAAACTCCACAAATTCTTTCAATACCTTCAATTCCTGCTATGGCTCCAAGGAAAGCCGTATTGACTGCTAGGGTTGCTGCCAAAAAGGCTGTCCCAAAAAGACCGATAGTCATTGATTCACTAAGAATGCATTCGAGATCATAGGATGTTTGTTCAATATCCTGTTTTATTGCTGGATAAATCCCGTGCTTCTTTACATTCTTCAGGAAATCTCCAGTGTCGTAGTTATTTTGTATCATTGTCATTTTATTTCATTCTCTCCTCCAGGTTCTTCTTTATCTTCTCCTGGTATTCCTTGTATATCCTGTCAGCTTCTTTCATCTTCTTTCTCCCCATCTCTATGGCCTTCTGTGCTATAGGATCTTTGTCAGTTATGCTGAAGCAATGCCCTTTCTCATCCTCAACATAGGTTGGAGAGTAAAAAATCTTTGAATTCCCATTGTATTGAATGAATTTATCCCAATTATTATCGCCTATATTCCCGCCATTCCTATCAATATCATTATCAATGATTTTCTGGATCAGTTTGCCATTCATAGAGTAGATCTTAAGCTCATTCCTTTCAAAAAGGCCGCTTCTCTGATAAACAACCCTTTTTCCTTCTATATTTCCATCAAAATATGTGTCGGCGCATCCGCTCATCCCAAGAGCTGCAGCAAGAGCCAGCCCTGCAAGTTTTAGTTGTTTTATGTTTGTCATTTTAATTTTCCCTCCAGGCCTTTTTCCTTCTTATCTATCAGTCTTTTCTTAGCATGTTCAGCCGATAAGTAGAAGAGGTTTGTTGCAAGGGGGAGAAGAAGCCATCCATAATTGCCCCTAATCGCTTCTCCGATATAAAATGCTCCCTGGCCTACTGCCAAAGCCGATCCAGTAATGATACCGGTAATCTCGCAACTCTCATGTTCTGATTTCTTGTGTTCTTCACCATATTCCTTTCTTTTGTAATGTATGACATATTCGGCAAGTCCGAGGGCTATATACGGCACGGATGCGAATGCCGCAGCATACTTTGTACAGGCGAGCAAGCCATCTTTGGCATCTCTGACCATCTCATGAAAAACTTCCTTACCATTAGGTTGGTATTCTTTATTTGTGTTTTCGTTTTCGTTTGTCATTTTGATTCCTCCTGAACTTCTATCTTTGTCCATCCAGAGCCAAGGCCTTGCGAGATGTATAATGTAGGCTTTCCTTTATTGTCGCAAAGTACTTGATAGTTGGTTCCCCGGGCATAGGTATCACTAAACCTTATGTCTTTTACTGTTTCACAATCCTGCGGCTTTGCCAATTCGAGAGTTCTATCATAGACTTTTGAACTTTCATACCCTTCACATCCCCCCAGTGCCATTCCGGCTGCCAGGATTGCTGCGAGTGTCATTTTGTTTTTCATTTTGATTCCTCCACCTTTCCATAAAACTTTGCAGTTTCATAGGAAAGATCTTTAAGACTATTGAATGCCCTGGTTGCCGATTTTCTCATTCCATCGGACATTACTCTGGGCCTGGTTAATTCTCTCTCAATCCTGTCTTCATACCCCTTGGCCACAAAGACTTGACGATAGATTGGTCCTCCGTCTCCATTTGCCAGGATAACATCTACCTTGCTGTCCCCATCCATATCCCTAAGTCTTACATTACCATAGGTGGTAATCTCGACTTTGATGCTGTCTTCCTTGTAGATCTGCTCCTTGGTGATTTTGTGTTCATTGCATCCTCCCAGCGCCATTCCGGCTGCCAGGATTGCTGCAAGTGTCATTTTGTTTTTCATTTTGTTTTTCTCCTTCAATTACATTGGGGGCGTTCTGCTGACTTTCTTTTCATTCCAGCAAAAGTCTCCATTTCTATATTTGAGCGTGATTGTCGTGCTATTCCAGTCATCCCAGGTGCATTTTACTCTTTCTATCAATAATCTGTCTGAGTCATAGGTGTGAACTTCTCTTGCCACAGGATAATATCCAGTATGTTGGATCTCCCAGCCATGGGAAATATCTGGAGTAGTTTTGTATCTATACGCTACTCTTTCTCTGACAAGATTTCCATCCTTGGTGAACAGATACTCTTTAAGAGTGTCCGAGCTGTATGCTGGCTTGTCTCTGTCTTTATTATTTTCAGCAATCTTTGCCTTTTCCTCTGACAGCATTCTTCCGCTGAATTCAAGGATGCTCTGCGCAATCCTTTCTGTCAGGCTTTTCTTTTGGTTTTCCATTTTGTTTTTTCCTGAGATCCTGTGAATCTCTTGATATACTACTATCACTAAAACCTATAAAACTATTTGGCTTAAAATTTTGACAAAGGGAGAAAAATATAAAAAGGCCTGGGGGCTCATGAGTGCATGAAATTGAATAAAATTGACAGGCAACTTTTGTATCATCTTAGCAGCGACGCCAGTCTGAGTCTGACTCACCTGGCCAAGCTCATGAAAACCAGCAAGCAGGCTATCTCATACAATCTGAACAAGCTGGTGGAGGAGGGAGTGATAAAGATGTTCTACGCAGTCATAGACCATTCCAGGCTGGGATCAATGGGTTTCAGAATAATGATAAGACTCAGCCAATCCTCTCCTAAAAAACAGAAGGCCCTGACGGAATTCCTCGTCAGGCACAGGAATGTGAGGAGGATCCTTTCGGTTGATGATTTCTATGATATGATTGTAGAAGTCGTCCAGGAGGATCCAAACAACCTCTATGACCTGCTCATTGCCATAGATGAGAAATATGGAAAATTCGTCTCAGAGATAGATGTTGAATTAGTTAGGAGCAGAGACATGCTTCCTTTCAGGATGTTCTCCGAAAATCCCGGAAAGCATGAGGGATTGAAGATATACTACAAAAAGCATGACAAGGTCTATGTTCTTGATAGAATTGACAAGGCATTGTTGAAGGAATTGGAGGGCAATTGCAGGTTGGACTATGTCAAGATGGCCGATGAGCTGAAAGTCAATCCAAAGACATTGATTTACAGGAGAAAGAGGCTGGAAGAGGAAAAGATAATCGCAGGATATGGAATAGTCGTTAGATGGAACCGCTTGAATAAAGTGAGATACCGAATTTTGATCGAACCTCTTGTCTACAACAGGAAGAAGTTCACTGAGATGAAGGATTTCATAAGAGCAGACCGGAATGTCATAGGCATGAAGCAAGTCATAAGCAAATATATGGTGGAGTTCGACATTGTTGCAAATTCATACAATGAGGTAATCATTTTCCTTGACAGTCTGAAGGAGAGATACTCTGACTTGATCAAAAATTATGACATTGTCCACATAAGGGACATAATAAGAAAAGAAGTCATAAGCGGATACAAAGAGAAGGAAAAATAAACTTCTTTTAACCTTTCTTTTTAGGAAAAAGAAACCTTAACGAAAGAAAAACTATTTTAGAAAAAGAACTGTTATTCTTTATTAAAAAGCTATTTAATTTTCTTGATTAAACTTCTTTATTGAAAAGAAGTTTAGCAGCAGTATAGGACTATTTTCTTTCCGGGCTCGGTTTTTCCAAAGGGATTTCCGAACTGCCTTATGTTTTCAATCATGGCCTTGTTTGGAGCCATTTCTATTCCCTGCTCAACCATCTTGGCCCTGAAATCTCTTATCCTTTCAACTGTATCTATATCTTTCAATATGCATGTTTCTTCACATGCTTTGCAGAGGGTGCATAGGTAAAAGTATTTTGACGGGAATTCTTTCTTGAGCATTGTTGCCTTTCCCCTTGGTGAAACGGCTTCGTCAAAGAAGAATTTGTAGGTTGGGCAGGAGAATTTGCATATTCCGCAGAGGGTGCACTTTGCCTTTTCGCTACTTTTAAGATTCGCGCTTTCTTCTACGATTGATTCATGTTTTTCTTCGATTGTTTCTTCTGCCATGCTTAGATCACCTTCCCTCGATTCATTACATTCTGAGGATCATAATATGCCTTCAATTCTTTTATTCTTGTGGTTATTCCAAGCGGAGCATATTTCTTCTTCAAAAGACCGACGCCGTGTTCTCCGGCAAGATGCCCATTCAATTCTCCCACGGCGTTGTTCATTCTTTCAATGTCCTCCTCTCTTCTGAAATGGGGATGGATTATTCCGTAGCCGATGTGGCCGTAGGCCGGAACATTCTGCTTGTTTATCCAGTCGAGGAATCTTTCAACACCCTCTTCGAAATAGGGGTCTTCGATCTTTGTGAATCCTGCGTTGAATATCACCGAGTAAAGATTTTCCCTCATCTTCCAAACCCTGGAGGCTTCCTCACTGTCAAGCTTTCCACTATCATTTGAATATTTCACAAGAAGATGCTCCTTGTTTGCCATGCCAACCATCCTTGAAGCAATTGGATTGATGTATTCCAGGGCAGTTACTGCGCTGTCCTCTTTCAGCTCATTTAGTTTTGAGGTCATTGCCTTGAGATCATCAAACTCAAAAAGGTCGGAAGAGAAATTTTCTGAAATATCGGACAGTCTAAGTTTTGCTTCCACTATGAATCCTGCTGTTCCTTCGCTTCCTGCAAATTTCTTCGCCTCATTGCCTTCGAATGTGAAAAGCTTTCCTGTTCCATCCATGAAGGTTATCTCTGAAACCCATTCGTCAACCTTTCCGAATCTCTTTGAAAGAAGTCCGGCAGCATTTGTCGCAATCATTCCGCCGATTGTGCATCCGGCATGGCTTCCGGGCTTTATTGGGAATTCGAGATTATATTTTGCAAGTGCGCCATTGAG
>Ga0247841_10008031_pt1 | contig 15368 bp, 14 predicted proteins | sample LaCruzMarch2015__2_FD_192410 | JGI IMG/M metagenome (GOLD analysis project Ga0247841, IMG submission 192410) | Freshwater microbial communities from meromictic Lake La Cruz, Castile-La Mancha, Spain - LaCruzMarch2015_18m | ecosystem: Environmental > Aquatic > Freshwater > Lake | place: Spain...
TTCGGCATAACCCTGGTCAGTTTCATGCTCATTCATCTTGCGCCCGGCAAGCCCACTGCCCTACAGCAATCCCTTAATCCTAAAATATCATTTGAGGCGAGAGAACGCCTGGATAAATTATACGGGCTAGACAAACCGCTCCATGAACAATATATCAACTGGCTGAGTAAATTGGCGAGATTTGATTTCGGGCGCTCATTCAGCGATGACAGGCCGGTACGGGATAAAATCCTCGAACGCATCCCGGTCACCTTGACAATAAATTTATTATCTCTGGTATTTATTTTAATAGTGGCTATTCCTTTGGGGCTGGAAAGCGCGGTCAGGCAGAATAAAGCCTTTGATAAAGTAACGACTATTTTCGTATTCATAGGTTTTGCCATGCCGACTTTCTGGCTGGCTTTATTACTGATGAATCTTTTCGGGATACAATGGGGATGGCTGCCCATTTCAGGGCTTAAATCCATAGATTTTGAATATTTAAACCCTTTACAAAAAATCATTGATTTAGCCAGGCATCTTATTTTGCCGGTATTCGTTTCCAGCCTGGGTGGCCTGGCAGGAATATCGCGCTATGTACGTTCAAACATGATTGACGCGCTTAATCAACCCTATATTTGTACGGCCCGGGCAAAAGGCGTCCCGGAAAATATGATAATATACAAACACGCCCTGCGTAACGCGATTTTACCGGTAGTGACTATCCTGGGATTTTCCATACCCGGCCTTTTAGGAGGAAGCGTCATCTTTGAATCCATTTTTGCCATCCCCGGAATTGGCAGGTTATTTTATGATGCGGTAATGATGCGGGATTATTCCCTGATTATGGCGGAGGTAATCCTGGGAGCGGTACTGACCATGTTAGGGAACCTGATCGCGGATATCAGTTACGCTTACGTTGACCCCAGGATAAGATACCAGAAATGAAAAAAAATTATTCATTAATATTCGGCGTATTGATCATTGTTATCCTCAGCCTAATCGCTGTCTTTGCCGGATTAATAAGCCCTTATGACCCTTCGGCAATAGACGTTGATAATCTGCTTATGCCGCCATCGGGAAATCATCTTTTAGGGACCGATGGATTAGGAAGAGACCTGGCCTCACGAATGATTTACGGCGCAAGGATTTCTTTAAGCATAGGGCTTATCGCGGTAGGCATAGCCACAATAATCGGCTTGATTTTAGGCTCTATCGCCGGTTATTACGGAGGCTTTATTGACACGTTGATCATGCGTTTTGTGGATATCATGCTTTGCTTTCCCACTTTTTTTCTGATCTTAGCCATAGTGGCAATTTTAGAACCCTCGATATTCAATATTATGGCGATCATCGGGATTACTAGCTGGATGGGAGTAGCCAGGCTGGTGCGCGCGGAAATCCTGACTCTCAAAGAACGCGAATTTATTCAGGCTTCTCGTGCGATCGGAGCGTCAAATTTCAGGATAATCACCCGCCACCTTATCCCTAATGCCATCGGCCCGGTTTTAGTAAGCGCCACATTAGGTATTGCCGGAGCGATTTTACTGGAATCCGGCTTAAGCTTCCTGGGTTTGGGAGTGCAACCGCCCACACCCAGCTGGGGGAATATCCTGATTGAATCTAAATCTACCCTGGGAGTAGCCTGGTGGATTACCGTATTTCCCGGGCTAAGCATATTAGTCACTATCCTGGGATTTAATCTTATCGGAGAAGGGCTAAAGGAAAAAATAGGTTAACTCATGGATAAGTTACTGGAGATAAAAAACCTTAAAGTCAGTTTTTACCTGGATAATAAAACCCTTGCCGCGGTCAAAGGGGTTAACCTGGAAATCGCAAATGGCCAGGCCTTGGTTTTAGCCGGAGAATCCGGATCAGGAAAGACTATCACCGCGCTATCCATCGCTAAGATCCTGCCGGCGAATGCCAGGGTCGATGGCGGCGAAATAATCTTTGAAGGCAGGGACATCTTAAAATTAGATGAAAAATCTTTAAGAAAAATCCGCGGGAAAGAAATAGCATATATATTTCAGGAACCGACCGCTTATCTTAACCCGGTATATACTATCGGCAATCAGATTACAGAAGCGATAATCCTGCATCAGGACAAAAACAAAAAAGAAGCGTCCAAAGAAACGCTGGAATTATTGGGCCGGGTCAGGATCCAAGACCCGGAAAGGGTATCCTTAGATTACCCTCATCAACTCTCAGGGGGAATGAACCAGCGCGCGCTTATTGCCATGGCATTAGCCTGTAAACCGAAACTCCTGATTGCGGACGAGCCTACCACTTCACTAGACGTGACGATTGAAGCCGAGATCTTAAAACTCCTTATGGAGCTGAAGAAAGAGCTAAAATTTTCCCTGCTTTTTATCACTCACAATCTATCTATAGCTAAGAAGATTGCCGACAAGGTATCCATTATGTATAAAGGAGAAATTGTTGAAGAGGGCAGTTGCGAAAGCATTTTCAGGTCGCCTAAGCATTCACATACAAAAGAATTAATCAATGCCTACCAAAAAATAGGAAAAATATGATATTAGAAACAAAAGATATAGAGAAGTATTTTGTAATCGAGCGCGGGGCATTTAAAAAAGAAACCGGCATTGTCAGGGCAGTTGACGGTGTAAGCTTTAGCGTTGATGAATTTAAGACTACGGGCATTGTGGGAGAATCCGGCTCAGGAAAAACCACTTTAGCTAAAATAATTTTAAAGCTTATCCCGCCAACATCAGGAGAAGTAATTTTCAACCGGGAAATCATAAAAGATTTTACAAAAGATGTCCAGATAATCTTCCAGAATCCTTACAATAGCTTAAATCCCAAGATGCGCATATTAGATTTAATTTCAGAACCACTTTTGGTGCACCGCATGGCGCGGGGCGCAGGCTTAAAAGACAAGGCGGCAGAACTACTCCAAATGGTAGGGCTTGAGGCAAATGTTTTAAGCAGGTACCCCATAGAATTTTCAGGCGGACAGCGCCAGAGAATCTGCATTGCCAGAGCTTTAGCCAGCGAGCCTAAACTTATAATCCTGGATGAGCCGATTTCATCCCTGGATCTGACTATCCAATGGTCGATACTCGAGCTATTTTTGAAATTAAAAGAGAAGTTTAAGCTTACTTATATTTTTATCAGCCATAACCTGGCGGTAATAAAACATGCCTCTGATTCAGTCATAGTTATGAAGAACGGACGGCTTATTGAGCAGGGGGCTTGCGAGAGCATCTTTAACCGCCCGAAAGACAGCTATACTAAACGGCTTTTAGAGGCAGCCAAGGCTTGAAACCGCCCTGTTTTTGTGTTACACTATTAATGATAAATGATTACGCCTTATGATAAAGGTAAACTAGCAGCAATGCTGGGGCGCAAAACAACAGCTCCGAGTGTATACTCGGAGGGCTGTGTTGCCAAGAAGGCGTAGGCGAAGCCCTGATTAGTTTACCCAGGGCTTTTATTTTGGGAGTGCTAATGAAAATGAAAGACAACAAAGGTATGAGCTTATTCGAAATCATGGTGGCTACGCTGGTTTTTGTTTTGGCCCTAGGCGCGTTATTAAGCAGCCTGACAGGTGTATTATATCTCATCTCCCAGGCAAAAGACGAAACAATCGCTGTTTCTGATTTAAAAAATATCGCCGAAAGAATACGGGCTACCTCTTTTAATAATGTTCCGGTATTTTTTCCTAACGGCACACAGGACGGCCCTGCGTTTAACCTTTATCCGGCTATTGTCGGCGGATACAACCTTACCAGCGAACATATTACCGTAACTTATCCCGATGCCGGAGCTGACCCTTTGGAAATCAGGATAACCGCGACCTGGCAGAGTAGAAATGGAAGGTCTTACAATACTGCGTTGTCTACTTTTAAGACGAGGTAATTTGCGATGCTTACGTTAAAACAAAAAGGGGATAGGGGATTCTCACTCGTAGAGGTGATGGTCGCCTCGCTTATCTTCCTTATGATACTAGGGACAATATTGAATATTTATATCTCCGGATCTGAAGTATACGAAAACAACAAGATCCAGGCTGACTTGCAAGCACAGGCAAGGATGGGATTAAATTCTATGGCTAGTGAATTATCAAATGCAACCAAGATAAACCCTCCGGGAGGGGTAACTTTTCCAAATATTTTTATTCCGCCTGCGCCAGGGAATACTACAATGACTCTTTATCTACCTACATATGTTATTGATATGGTTACCCTGAAGCCGAGAGTAAGTATAAATGCGGCCGGGGGTATCGTGTGGAACAATACCCCGATTGTTTACCAGTACGATGCCGGCCAACGTACGCTGGCGAGGGTCTCCAATGGCGTACAAACAATTTTGGCTCGCGACGTAGCATCAGTTCAGTTTACAAATGTATCCAGCACTGAAATAAACGTAACACTGACTCTAAGCAAACTGACTCCTAAACAAAGGAACATTATAATTACACTTTCCTCTGTTATCAAGTTGAGGAATTAACCGAAAGCGCGGGTGATTAAAATGTCTAAAAAGGGCCAAGCATTAATACTCTGCTACATCATTATCGCCGCTTTTATAGCTTTCTTAGCCATATTGTCATCAAAAGCTATTAGCGAGAGAAATACCTCCATGCGCAATAAATTAAACACCGAGGCCCTTTACCTGGCGGAAGGCGCGATTGAAAATTCCATATCTAGCTTCACCGCGGCTATCGCGAATTATCAAATTGCTTCTGACGCGGCAAATTATAACGTCACTACCACCTTTAGCACCTTTGGCGGAGCAACCGTGAATACTACCATCACCCGCTTGGAAAACGTTGACCGGGTAATCCCGGAGGGAGCGACTAATGTTTTAGTGCGTAACTATGAAATAACTACCACTGTTACCCATCCCCAGAATAATAATATTACCGTGACCCTCCATCAGATAATTGCGCGCAGGTTAATCCCCACTTTTCAGCACTCGGTTTTTTATAATGACGACCTGGAAATTCTCCCTGGTTCCAATATGACCTTAAGCGGAAGGCTGCACAGCAATAAAGATATGTACCTGGATGCCGAAAGCGGCGCGACTCTAACCATCGACTCAACCTATTTGAGGTCAGCGGGAAATATCTATAACCAGAGAAAAAATAACGGAGGAGCGCACCTCTTAGGAAATGTTTCTATTAAAGTAAATGACGGAAGCGGAACTTACCAGAACATGAACCAATCGGGAGTTGAATTAGATTGTAATGATTCCAGTTGGGAAACCGCATCCCAGACACGCTGGGCAGGTTCAGTCCAAAGCGCAGTACATGGGGTCAACAAACTTACTGCGCCGTCAGTAGCTTCCACTCAACCTACCGGTTATTATGCCACTAACGCTAACGTAGTCATTGAAAACGGCACCTTAAAAAAGGGCGGCGTTATCTTAACTGAAGGGGTTGATTATCCGGAAGGAACAATCACAACAGACACAGACCTCTTTGATAAGAGAGAAAATAAATACATACAGGCCACGAATATAGACTTAGGGAAACTTAGCGGGGTTGGCTACACCAAGGCAGACGGAAGCGCTTATCCTAATAACCTACCTTCAAATGGCCTGCTTTATGCCACTAGAAACGACGCCGGAACTTACGAGCCGGGGATAAGGCTGGTAAATGGAGAAACGATTAATCGCTCCGGAGGACTGACAGTAGTGACTAATGACCCCATGTATATCCAAGGCGATTTTAATACTGATGTTAAAAAGCCGGTCTCTGTAATCAGTGATTCCCTTAATCTGCTTTCTAATAGCTGGAATGACGCAAACAGTACCTTGGACCAAAACAGCCGCGTCTCCACACAGACAACTTACAATTGCGCTTTTATTGCCGGAATAAAAACAACCACTGATACCAGCTACAACGGCGGACTAGAGAATTATCCCAGATTGCATGAGAAATGGTCTAATGTTAATTTAAATATCACCGGCTCTTTTGTGGCCTTATGGAATAGCGCTATCGCAACAGGCAACTGGAGCAACGCATCATATTCTCCGCCTAAACGTTACTGGTACTACGATGCTGACTTTAATAGCACATCCAATTTACCGCCGTTTACCCCAATGGCAGTAGAGGCTCAGCGCATTGCCTGGTGGAAAGATTAGATTTTCTCTCCCTGAAGGAATATTTTTGTTTGCCTTTTTTAAATCTCTCAGATATAATATGATACATGCTAAATCTAAACATGCTTGAGCCTTATATATTGTCATTTATCCCTATCTTTGTGGCAGTAGACGCTATAGGCAATATCCCTTTATTTGTCGGGCTTGTAGAAGGGATGTCTAAAAAGCAAAAACACAAGATCATTATTGAGTCGATCGCCACCGCAACCGGGCTGGCGGTTTTATTTATGTGGGTAGGCAAATTTATATTATCACTGCTAGGCATAACTATCCCGGATTTTCAGATTGCCGGAGGAGCGCTTTTATTCATAATATCGGTCAGGCTTTTACTGCCCGGAATGCAGAAGAGTATCTTATCAAACGGCCATGATAAAGATGTCGGAGTGTTTCCTTTAGGGACCCCTTTAATCACCGGGCCGGCGGTATTGACAACTACCCTGATGATGCTGGACAGTTACGGCCCTATGCCCACATTCATCTCTTTGATTATCAATATGTTCATAGTCTGGGTCACTTTAGTCAAATCTGACCTAATCATTAAATTAATCGGTGCCAACGGCACCCGCGCCTTTTCTAAAATCATGTATATTCTACTTGCCGCTATAGCGGTAATGATGGTCAGGCGAGGCATAATAGGAGTATTTGTAAAATGATGCAAAAAGTCCTAACTTTTATTATGGCAGGAGGCAAGGGAGAACGATTATACCCTTTAACCAGAGACAGAACCAAGCCAGCGGTCCCCTTCGGCGGCATCTACAGGATTATAGATTTTACCTTAAGCAATTGTATCAATTCAGGATTACGCAAGGTTTACCTGCTTACCCAGTATAAATCGGCATCACTGGAAAGGCATATCCGCCTGGGCTGGAACATATTGTCTTCCGAGCTGGATGAATATATTGATGTGTTACCGGCTCAACAGAGAGTAGGTGATTCCTGGTATCTTGGCACTGCTGACGCGATTTTTCAAAACCTTTATACACTGGAAATGGATAAACCCGATGAGGTACTGATATTATCCGGGGACCATGTTTATAAAATGAATTATTACACCATGATAGATTTTCATCGTGCCAAGGACGCGGATCTGACCGTAGGCGTGGTAGAGATGGGGAAGGAAAAAGCCCAGCATTTAGGGGTAGTAGAAGTTGATACCTCAGGAAAAGTCATGGGATTCCAGGAAAAACCAACAAAACCTAAAACCATACCCGGCAACCCGGATAAAATATACGCCTCTATGGGTATTTATAACTTCAAGAGCGAAGTTCTTGAACGGGAATTACAGGAAGACGCCAAGAAACAACAAGGCACGGCGCATGATTTCGGCAAAGACATCATCCCCCTGATGCTGAAAAAGGGCCTGAAGATTTATGCATATAATTTCCGGGATGAAAACAAAAAAGAAGCGCAATACTGGAGGGATATCGGGACCATCGACGCTTATTATGAAGCAAACATGGATCTGATACAGGTTGACCCAACATTTAATCTCTACGACAAAAATTGGCCGCTCAGGACATACCAGGAGCAATTTCCGCCGCTAAAAACTGTTTTTGCCGGAGAAGAGGTAGCCGGACGTATCGGCCTGGTCCTGGATTCTCTGGTTTCCGGAGGATGCATCGTAAGCGGAGGCAGGATACAACGCTCGATACTTTCTCCCAATGTAAGGATCAACAGTTATTCCCAGGTAACCGATTCTATTCTTATGGAAGGCGTTAATGTCGGCAGGTATGCCAAGATAAAAAAAGCTATAATCGATAAAGACGTTGAGATTCCCCAAGGCATGGTTATCGGCTATGACCTGGAAGAAGATAAGAAAAGGTTCCATGTCAGCGATTCCGGCATTGTGATTGTTGCAAAAGGGACCGAGATCAAATAACCTGAAATGATTAGAAAAGCGCGCATCGAAGATATAAAGCAAATACAGGCCTTGATTAATTTTTTCGCCAAGAAAGATATGATGCTGGCCAGGTCCCTGAACGAGCTGTATGAAAACTTAAGGGATTTCTGGGTTGCCGAAGAAAAAAATAAAATCATCGGTTGTTGCGCTTTGCATGTCTCCTGGGATGACCTGGCAGAGATTAAATCTCTGGCAGTAGCAAAGAACAGGCAGGGCAAAGGAATAGGGCAAGAGCTGATATTGGCCAGCATGAACGAAGCCGAAGAGCTCGGTGCAAAGAGGATATTTGTCCTGACCTATAAGCCGGAAGTTTTTAAGAAATTCGGATTTAAAAAAGTTAAACATTCTTTCCTGCCCCATAAAATCTGGGCCGAATGTATAAATTGCTGCAAATTCCCAAATTGCCAGGAAATTGCCCTTCTAAAAAACTTGTAAAATCCACTTAATATGGTATAATTTTCGGCATTATCATAATTTGACAGGAGGAGAGAATGGATTATTTATTCAGTGATGAAACAAAGATGGTTCAGGAATTAGCCCGGAAGATTGCCCAGGAAAAAATCAGGCCTGTTGCCGCTAAATATGACCAGACAGAAGAATATCCCTGGGAGATCATAAAGATAATCGCCGAAGCAGGTTTATTCGGCTTATTCATACCCGAGGAATACGGTGGGTTGAAAGTCAATGTTTTGAATTTATGCATTGCCACCGAAGAATTATCGCGCGCCTGCGGGGGCATCGCAGTCTGTTATGCCGCTTCAGCCCTGGGCACCTTTCCGATAGTGCTTTTCGGTAATGAAGAACAAAAGAAGAAATACCTGCCTGACTTAGCCAGCGGTAAAAAGGTCGCCGCATTCGCGATTACCGAACCGGAAGCAGGTTCAGACGCCTCAGGAATTAAAACCACTGCAAAGAAAGAAGGAAATTATTACGTTTTAAACGGACTAAAGCATTTTATTACTAACGGCGGCGACGCTGAAACCTATGTAGTAGTAGCTATGACCGATAAAACAAGAGGCGCACGCGGCGCTTCGGCATTTATTGTTGAAAAAGGGACTCCGGGATTCACCTTTGGAAAAAAGGAAGATAAGTTCGGTATCCGGGCATCATCAACCAGGGAATTGATCTTCACCGACTGCAAAATCCCCAAAGAAAACCTTCTCTCCAAAGAAGGAATGGGTTTTATCGTGACCATGAAGACATTTGATATGTCCAGGCCGGGAGTAGCTGCACAGGCGTTAGGGATTGGCCAGGGAGCGCTGGATTTAGCGGTAAAATACGCCAAGGAAAGGCATCAATTCGGAAAACCGATTTCAAGCTTTCAGGGTATCCAATGGATGATTGCAGATATGGCCACTGAAATCGAAGCTGCCAGAGCGCTTATTTATTCTACCGCCAGAATGGTAGACGCAGGCATTACCGGCCTTTCCAAAGAATCAGCCATGGCAAAGATGTTTGCTTCTGATGTTGCGATGAAAGTATCTGTAGACGCACTGCAGATCTTTGGCGGTTATGGCTACATGAAAGATTACCCGATTGAAAAATATGTACGCGACGCCAAAATCACCCAGATATATGAAGGGACAAATCAGATTCAACGCAATATCATCGCTTTGCAGGTAATCAAAGAAACAGCTAAATAAGTGAGGCCACAATTTGAATATAATCGTTTGCATAAAACAAGTCCCTGAAACAACCGAAGTCAGGATCAATCCGGAAACCAATACCCTGATCCGCGAAGGGGTAAAATCGATTATCAACCCCTTTGATATGTACGCCATCGAAGAAGCGATACGCCTAAAAGAGAAATTCGGCGGAAAAGCTACGGCTCTCACTATGGGCCCTCCCCAGGCAGATGCAGCTTTAAGAGAGGCAATATCATTGGGTATCGATGAAGGTATTTTATTGTGCGACCGTGCTTTCGCCGGGAGTGATACATGGGCGACCAGTTATACCCTGGCAGGGGCAATCAAGAAAATCGGAGGCTTTGACCTGATTCTCTGCGGAAAACAGGCATCAGACGGAGACACCGCGCAGGTAGGCCCGGGTATATCTACACATCTTGATATACCTCAGGTTACCTATGTTAAAAAAATAGAAGACGCGAATGATAAAGTAATGCGCGTAGAAAGAATGTTGGAGGAAGGATACGAAGTGGTAGAGACACCGCTGCCGGCGTTACTCACCGTAGTAAAAGAGATAAACGAGCCCAGGCTTCCTTCCTTAAAAGGAATGATGCGGGCAAAATCCGCGAAGATTACCATCTGGACTCAGAAAGAATTGAATCTGGACCCTCAACAGATCGGCCTTTGCGGTTCTCCTACCCAGGTAGTAAAAATCTTTACCCCTCCGCACAGGACAGGCGGCCAGATACTTACAGGAGAAATCCCGGAAGTAGCCGCTAAGTTAGTAGACTTAATCAAGAACGAGGTACCTTAATCATGCCCATTCAGATAATCATTGAAAAATGTACCGGCTGCACGCTCTGCGTTAAAGCATGCCCTTTTGATGCCATCCGGATAATGGACAAGCTAGGGAGCAGTGGTTTGGCTTCCGATAGCCAAAGCCACAAAAAGGCACTAATCGATTTAAATAAGTGCAATCTTTGTGGGGCCTGCGTGCCTGCCTGCAAATTTAAGGCAGTGCTTTTAGAAAAACCTCAGGCAACCTGCGGGTTACCGGATATAAAAGGCTATAAGGGAGTCTGGGTGTTTATCGAGCAAAAAAACGGCAAGATACAATCCGTTTCTTATGAGCTTTTAGGCAAATCCCAGGAATTAGCCAAAAAATTGAATTGCCAGGTAAGCGGAGTTTTAATCGGAAATAATCTGGAAGACCAGGTGGATGAGTTATTTTGGAGGGGCGCGGATAATATTTACCTGGTCCAGGCCCCGGAAATCGCCAACTTCCAGGACGAGCCATACACCAGGATACTGGTAGAGCTGATAAAGAAGCACAAACCTGAAATCTTACTTTGCGGCGCAACGAATATAGGCAGGTCTTTAATTTCCAGGGTGGCAGTGAATATAAAAACCGGGCTTACAGCTGACTGCACCGGGCTGGATATTGACCCCGCGAAAAATATTTTGCTTCAGACCCGCCCGGCTTTCGGCGGTAATATCATGGCTACGATTATTTCCCCCAACTACAGGCCGCAAATGGCAACTGTACGGCACAAGGTTATGCAACCGATGGAGCCGGACAAAAAGAGAAAAGGAAAACTTATAAAAGAAAGTTTTGATATCTCTTTATATGCTTCGCGCACTAAACTCCTGGATATTGTCGAAGAAATAGAATCGCTGGTAAATTTAGCCGAAGCGGATATCATTGTTTCCGGAGGTAGAGGCATGGGAGGGCCGGAGAATTTCAAGCTCTTGGAAGAATTAGCCCATGTTTTAGGCGCGGCAGTGGGAGCTTCGCGCGCGGCAGTAGATTCCGGCTGGATGCCTTATTCGCACCAGGTAGGCCAAACCGGCCGCACAGTCGCTCCTAAAATATATATTGCCTGCGGCATCTCCGGCCAAATCCAGCACCTGGTCGGAATGCAATCTTCGAAAATTATAGTGGCTATAAATAAGGACCCGGAAGCGCCTATCTTCAAAGTGGCGACTTACGGCATAGTCGGCGACCTTTTTCAAGTCGTACCGGCATTGACTAAAAAATTCAAGGAAGTCCTCAGGAGATAAATAACCAAAATTGTTATTGATTAAGTTTTTTAAAGCGGTAAAATGCAACTAATGACTAGCTAGACAATCTTGATAGAAAATCTCAGGGAAATTAACTAACCTCTAAAAAGGGGTAGTGTAATGGGAAGAGTATCAAGAAGGAAGAACAAAGCAACTTTCTCGAATAGAGAAGTTGCTTTTTTTTAGTTATAGGGAGGCATAAAGAAGGAGGGTAACCTATGGATGAGCAAAGAGAGATGTTCCGCAAGTTCGCCGAACAGATGACGGGGTGGCCGGTCAAAGACACCAATATTAAAAAAATAAGCGTACGCGCATTCAGTAAACATGTAAAAAAAGAAGTTGTATCGGATATCTGCGTGGGAGAGGAACTTAACCGTTTCTTAGCCGACTTCAATCCTGAGCGGGTATTGGCTATATTTGAATCCAATGAATACCTGGTAGTCACTCCTGATACAACCGAACGCAACAGAAGAGTATATCTTTTTGATGAAAAAGAAGTTTTAAAAGTTGAGAAAGAAGCATAACTTGTAAGTCTATATTCTACCATAAGTTACAATAAATCCTCCATAATCAGTTTCTAACCATATTCACATCATTTAGCATATAAAACCCCCCATTCACATAGCTATGTCAAAGAATGTAAAGATTCTCCTTGACAAAATTGTTTTTCTTATTTATAATGAATTTGGAGTTAAGGAGATAATGAATGATAGAAACTAACCTATTAACCATTGAAGATTTATCGGATTACCTGAAAGTTACCCGCAGGACTATTTATGATTGGCTAAAACACAACAAAATTCCCGCGGTAAAACTTGTCGGACAGTGGCGCTTTAAAAAAGATAAAATTGATGCCTGGATTGAAAACAGTTCTTCACACTAAGAGGAGAAATAATCATGTATTTTAAGAAACTGGAGATAATAGGGTTTAAATCTTTTTGCGATAAGACAACATTACATTTCGAGCCAGGCATTACCGCAATAGTAGGCCCTAACGGCTGCGGTAAATCTAATATTTTTGACAGCATCCGCTGGGTATTAGGCGAGCAATCGGCTAAATCCCTGCGCGGCTCGGATATGCAAGACGTTATTTTTAACGGCACTGATTTGAAAGAACCCTTAGGGATGGCCGAAGTTACCCTGATCTTTGATAATGATAAAAGTTTCTTCCCGGTTGAGCATAATGAAGTAGCAATCACCCGCAGGATTTTCCGCTCGGGAGAAAGCGAATACCTGCTTAATAAAACCATAGTCCGCCTGAAAGATATACTGGACTTACTGGCCGGAACGGGAATCGGCGCGGAAAGCTATTCCATGGTCGCTCAAGGCAAAATCGATTTGATCTTAAGCTCAAAGCCTGAAGACAGGCGCCTGGTTTTTGATGAGGCATCGGGGATCACTAAATTCAAATCCCAGAAACGGGAAGCTACCAGGAAATTAGAAGAAACCGAACAAAACTTGCTGAGAGTCAATGATATTGTGGTGGAGGTAAAACGCCAAATCGGCTCCCTGGAAAGGCAGGCAACTAAGGCCCGCAGGTATAAAGAAGTCTTCGAAGAATTAAAAACAAAAGAAGTGGATCTGTCTGCATTGCATAAAAAGAAGCTGCTTGAAGAAAAAAATATTCTTATAAATCAATTGAGCGAGTTGCAGCTGCAAGAAGAGAAATTTCTCAATATTATCGGTGAACAAGAAGCCAAGATCGCTAACCGCCAATCAGAATTGAAAACGGTTGAAGACAGCATACTCGATATTAAAAACCAGATGCTAGATTTGGATACCCAGGTCTCAGGCGATAAAGAAAAACTGCGGATTGACAGGGAAGCAATAATCGAACTTGAGGCGGCAAAGAAATATGCCCTTGCCCAGATCGAACAAACAAAAAATAAACTTATTATAGACCAGGAAAAACTTAACAAAGCAAAAGACGATTACAATAATATCCGCAAAGACGCCGAAAGTAAAACCGTTATCATAAAAGAGAAGGAAAACGAGCTGAATAACCTGGTTTCATCCATAAAATTATCGCTGGAAACAATCGCCAAGGCAAAGAAAAACATCATGGAGCTGGCCATAGAAACCTCGAAGGTAAACAACGATATTGCCGACTTCGTGGCAAAAGAACAGATTTTGCTAGCCCGCAAAAAAAGGCTTGAACTTGAAAAGGCGAAACTCAACGAGGAAAAATCCGCTGCCCAGGAAAGCCTAAACAGCATTACCATGGAACTGGAATCCTTAAGGGTTGCTTTCGATGATTTGAACCTGAAGATTGCCAGCCTGAATAAAGAATTAGACGGAGAAAAAGCATCTCTGGAGAATATAAATTCTACGATCGAAGAACTGGGAAAGCAAAAGTTAACCCTGGAATCCCATAAAGAATTTATAGAGAGATTAAAGTCAAAATATGAAGACCTGGGTGAATCCCTTAACGCGGTCATAAACCTGGACCGGCTCCCACAGGAGCAATTAACCGGGCTGGTCATCAAAATAAAAACCATAGAAAAAGATAAACTTCAGTTATCCGGAGAGGCAAAACCGATCGATTTGGATACCGAGAAGATATCGGAAAAAATCAGACAGATCCAGGAAAAAATAGATTCCCTGAGAAACGAAGAACTGGAAAAAAAGAATATAATCGGCCAATTGAATAACTCTGCCCAGGAACTGCAACAGGATTTACGCAAGCAAGAAATCAACCTGGCCAATAAAAAATCTTTCCATCAGAACACCCTGGAACAATTCAATAAAATCAAAGAAGAAGAGGATTTAATTGTTATCGAGCTTTCAGATACCGAAAATGAGTTAAGCGCCCTGGAAGAGAAATTAATCAGCCTTAAATCGTGCTTGGCTAAACTGGAGCTCGAACATAAAAAAACAGATGATCTGATACTCGGCGAGCAGAACAATATCGCTTCAAATACAGAATTAAAAGAAAAATCCCTGGTCAGCATCACCCAGATAAAAACACAACTCGACACTATCAATAAACGCATAAATTCTGATGAGGCAGCCCTGAAGGTATTGGAAGAGGCTTATAATAAAGACAGTGAAGCGCTGAAAGATAGCGAGAATGAAATCCAGGAAGACGAAGAAAAGATCAAATCCCTGCGCCTGGAAATAGATGACTCTGAGAATAAGATCAAGCTCAACCTTGAACTTATCCAGAAACAGGAAGCCTCTCTGAAAGAAACCGATGAAAAATACAGAGCGGTTTCTGCAGGCACCTCTGAGGTTTTAAATAAGATAGAGTCGGACAGAAAAGAACTGGATATATTAAAGAATAGCTTATATGAATTGCAGATGCAGAATAAGGACCTGGATTTTAAATACCAGAGCATGAAAGACAGGCTCCTGCAGGCATATAAAATCGACCTGGAAACTATTGAAAATATCCCTGAAGGGATAGAAGAAAACACCGCCATAGAGGAAATACAAAGGTTAAAGGAAAAACTGGATTCATACGGGACGGTCAACCTGGTAGCTATTGAAGAATACGATGAATTAAAGAAACGCTACGATTTCCTGATCCAGCAGCAAGATGACCTGGCCAGTGCCAAAGAATCTTTCCATCAGGCAATATTAAAGATCAACCGCACCACCAAACAGATGTTCCTGGAGACATTCGACAGAGTAAAAGAGGAATTCCGTAATTATTTCAAACTGTTATTTAACGGGGG
>Ga0247841_10008032_pt1 | contig 15368 bp, 11 predicted proteins | sample LaCruzMarch2015__2_FD_192410 | JGI IMG/M metagenome (GOLD analysis project Ga0247841, IMG submission 192410) | Freshwater microbial communities from meromictic Lake La Cruz, Castile-La Mancha, Spain - LaCruzMarch2015_18m | ecosystem: Environmental > Aquatic > Freshwater > Lake | place: Spain...
GTTTTCCCGTGAGCGGCGCCCGTCGTCGCAGGCGCCAGCGCAACGGCCAGGCGGTCGTCCTTGACGTCCACGGTGATCGTGGCGCCTTCGACCGGGCCTTCCGAAAGCAGAAGCCGGGCAATGGGCGTTTCCAATTCCTGTTGGAGGAAACGCTTCAGCGGACGCGCTCCATAGACGGGATCGTAGCCATTGTGCGCCGCGAACCGCTTGGCAGCATCGGTCAGTTCCAGCTTGACCCGGCGTTCGGCCAAGCGAGCGCGCAACTCAACTACCTGGAGATCCACGATCTTTTCCAGCTCCTCCTCGGTCAGTGGCTTGAAAAGCACGGTGTCGTCCACCCGGTTCAGGAATTCAGGCCGGAACTGCTGACGCAAAGCCGCCATTACCTGCTTGCGGGCCTCTTCCGAAATATGCCCGGCGCGGTCAATGCCCTCGAACAGATAGTTCGAACCGATGTTGCTGGTCATGATGATCACGGTGTTCTTGAAATTCACCGTCCGTCCATGCGAATCCGTCAGGCGGCCTTCATCCAGGAGCTGGAGCAGGATGTTAAACACATCGGCATGGGCTTTTTCGATTTCATCAAACAGGATGACGCAATACGGCTTGCGGCGGACGGCCTCGGTCAACTGTCCACCTTCCTCGTATCCAATATAGCCCGGCGGCGAGCCGACCATGCGCGAGACCGAGTGCTTCTCCATATATTCGCTCATGTCAATGCGCACCATGTTTTCCTCGGTGTCGAACAGGGCCGCCGCCAGGGCCTTGGCCAGTTCGGTCTTGCCGACACCCGTGGGCCCCATGAAAATGAAGGAGCCGATCGGCCGCTGGGGATTTTTTATGCCGCTGCGCGCCCGCAGGACGGCATCAGCCACGGCCTGCACGGCCTCGTCCTGCCCGATCACCCGCTCGTGTAAAACCTGGTCCAGGCGCAGGAGCTTCTCGCGCTCGCCTTCCAGCAAACGGGTCAGCGGAATCTTGGTCCAACGCGCAACGACCTCGGCAATTTCCTCCTCGGTCACTTCCTCGCGCAGGAGCGGCGCCGATCCGGCTTCCGCGGCGGCATCCAGCGCCTTCATTTTCTTTTCCAATTCCGGGATCACGCCATGGCGCAGTTCGGCCACTTTTTCCAGGTTATAGGCGCGCTCAGCTTCCTCGCATTCGCGGCGAACCTTCTCGATTTTTTCACGCAGAGCCTGCTTTTTACCAAGGGCTTTTTTTTCATTGTCCCAGCGCGCGCGCATGACATCGGCCTGCGCTTTCAGCTCGGCCAGCTCCTTGCGCAACGCCTCCAGCCGCTCGCGGCTGGCTTTATCCTTTTCCTTTCTGAGCGCCGTTTCCTCGATCTCCAGGCGCATCACCTTGCGTGTAATCTCGTCGAGCTCCGCCGGCATGGAATCAATTTCCGTGCGGATCGAGGCGCAGGCCTCGTCCACAAGGTCAATGGCCTTGTCCGGTAAAAACCGGTCGCTGATATAGCGGTTGGAAAGCACCGCGGCGGCGACCAGCGCCGCGTCCTGGATGCGCACGCCGTGATGGATCTCGAAGCGCTCGCGCAGCCCGCGCAGGATGGAAATGGTGTCTTCCACCGACGGCGCCTCGACCAGTACCGGCTGGAAGCGCCGCTCCAGGGCGGCATCCTTTTCCACGTGCTCCCGGTATTCGTCCAATGTCGTGGCCCCGATACAATGCAGTTCGCCACGGGCCAGCATGGGTTTGAGCATGTTGCCGGCGTCGGTGGAGCCTTCCGTCCGCCCCGCGCCGACAATGGTGTGCAATTCGTCAATGAAGAGGATGATCCGGCCCTCGGCCGACTTAATCTCATTGAGCACCGCTTTGAGGCGCTCCTCGAACTCGCCGCGAAATTTGGCCCCCGCCAGGAGCGAACTCATGTCCAGTGAAAAAATAGTGTGGCCCTTGAGCCCCTCCGGCACGTCGCCGCGGACAATGCGATGGGCCAGGCCCTCCACGATGGCGGTTTTGCCCACGCCCGGCTCGCCGATGAGCACGGGATTGTTTTTGGTCTTGCGCGAAAGGATCCGGATGACACTGCGGATTTCCTGGTCGCGCCCGATCACCGGGTCCAGCTTGCCCTGGCGCGCCAGGGCCACGAGGTCCATACCGTATTTCTGCAGGGCCTCGTAGGTGCCTTCCGGGTTGGCGCTCGTCACGCGCTGGTTGCCGCGCACGGCCGTCAGCGCCTCCAGGAACCGGGCGTGTGTCACGCCCAGCTCTTTCAAGATACGGCTGGCAGGCACATTGTTACTCTCGTCAATCAAGGCCAGCAGGAGATGTTCGACCGACACATAATCGTCTTTCAGGCGCTTGGCTTCGTCGGAGGCTTTCAGCATCAGCCGGTTCAGGCGCTGGGTGATATAGACCTTGCCCTGTTCCGTGCCGCCGCCGCTGACGCGCGGGCGTTTATCCAGTTCCTGCTCGATGCGCGTCTTCAGCGCCGGCACGTCGACACCCAGTCGTTCCAGCAGGCGCGGCGCCAAGCCATCGCCCTGGTCGAGCAAGGCGGCCAGAAGATGCTCGCCATCCACTTCCTGGTGGCCGTAACGCAGGGCTAGGGCCTGGGCCGCCTGCATGGCTTCCTGCACTTTCTGCGTGGTTTGATTCAAGTCCATAACAATCCTTTCTATGGGTCACATGATCGGCTCAATCAGGGCGCAGCTACTGCGGCCTTTGCGTGCGGTACGCCTTTGTATTCCTTGAAGGCCTCCAGCAATTGCCGGAATGAAGTTGGCTTGTATTTTTCAAAACTTTCTTCGTCCATGTAAACGAAGTCGTACTCCACGTCGGTCTGCACCCGGTTGATGTCTTCGCACCATTGCCGCAGCCGCGCCATCTTCAGCGGCACGTCCAAATCTTCCTGCCCTTTGGTTTCGACAATGACAATCCGCTTGGCGGACAGCTTGACCATAAAATCCGGGTAGTAGTTGGAAATGTCGCCGGCGGCGTTCACATAGTCCAGCTTGAAATGGACGGCCAGGTAGTTCTTCGCATAAGAAACCACGTCATCGCAATCCTCCAGGAATGCGGCAAACCGAAGTTCCAACTGGCTGTCACCAATGATGCGGTTGAAGACGCATTTCTTCGGGACAAGGTAGCCTTGATCCTTGGCCACAAAAGGCCGGGTCTGGCGCAACTTGATCGTATCCCGGATTTCGGCGTCGCCCTTGTCCCGGACGGTCAGCGCGTTGATAGCCTTTTTGAAGGTCTCAATCAGTGTCTTGGTGGCGGCCAGTTCTGACAGGTTGCGTAATGTGTTGGGGTTTTCCAGTTCCACCGGGCGGTCAAACAACTCCGCTTGCACAAACGCCTTGACATTGCCATACAGTACGTCGTAGCCGCTGACTAAGCGCAGATCCTTCATGATGCTTTGCGCGAAGTAGCCGATCACGCTGCGGTAATCGGCAACGCCGGCCGTGTCGAGAATCGTGGTATGCGTAATCTCGCCGGTGGCAATGTCCTTGAATACGATCTCCCTCTGTTCTTCCGCGCTGAACTGCAAATACAACAAGCGCTGATGTTCCAGCGCGGCAATGTCCAGATCGTCCAAGCTTTTGTATTCCCGGTAAACACGGGGGGTCAGCACCGGGATTTCAATGTCCAGCGCGGCGATATCCTTCTTTTCGTTCTCCTTGTCAACTTCGACCACCAGCGGAGTCTTCGGTCCCGTCCCTTCCCCCATCGCCTTGCGCTCCAGCACCACGCCTTCGGCCTGAATGGATTCCACGAACTCCATGAAGGCATTGGTGCCGACCACGCTGACATACTCTTCCACATCGCCGGGATACATCTTGCGCAAGCCCCGGCCCAGCGTCTGTTCGGGAAGGATGTTGCTCTGGGCGGCATAGGCGCGCAGACCGACGATGGTGGTGACGTTGCGCACGTCCCAGCCTTCCTTGAGCATCATCACCGAGATGATGGCCTTGTACGGGCTGTCCGTCCCGTCAATCTCATTCGCCTGTTTGCGAAGCAAATCCAGTTCTTCCTTGTCCTTGCCCGTGACCGATTCGGAAATCTCGCCGTTGTTCTTGGTGTGAATGACCAGCACCGCGTCTTTATCGGCAAATTCCGGATAGGTTGAGCGCAGATACTCGGCCGCATCGTCGCAGTTGCGGGTGTCGTCGGTCATCACGAACAGGATCGCCTTCTTGCCCATCTTCTCGTGCTCAATGTACGCCTTGCGCCATTCGATCACGCCCAAGTGGATATAATCGGCATATTTCTCGGTGTACTTCGCGCTCTGGCGCTCCTGCAATTTCGCGCGGCTCGGCGCATCGGGCAGGACGGGATGCTTGACGACGTTCTGCGAGATAGCCTCCACCAGCGGGTAATCGGCTATCGTTTGCACGAAAATCGCCCCGTTGTTGTGCTTGGGCGTGGCCGTCGTATCCACCTGCATGGAAAGGGCCACCCCCTTCTGCTTCAGCCGGTTATGGATGTCTTCGATGGCTTTAAACCAGGCCATGCGCGGATCGTGAATATGGTGCGCCTCGTCATTCAACACCATCAGTTCATCTATATCCCGGACGATCATGCCCAAGTCCACCTTGGAATCCGTGGTCGCGCCCGTGGGCCGCTTGCCCAGGAAATAATCCCGCATGTCTTCATCATCCGACGACGGCGGAATGTCCTCACCCGAATAAACCCGGTGGATGTTGGTCAGGAAGATATTACCCGTAGGTCGGGTGATACGAACCTCGTCTTGCAGATGCAGCGTCAGTTGAAAATTGTCGCGCCAGTTACGCCCGTCAAAGCCGTTATCCGGAAGCACCGGATCGTCGAAGAAGATACGGAGACCCTGAAAATCCCGATAAATACGGTCCAGGACGATAATGTTGGGCGTGATGACCAGAAAGTTACGCGCCAGTTCCGATTCCGGCTCGTAGAGCTTGTGAAAAAAACTCCACGCCAGCGCCAGGCTCAAGACCTTGGTCTTGCCACTGCCCGTCGCCATCTTCACCACGAACCGCCGCCAAGTCTCGTCGAACATGCTCCCGGATACAAGGCCGCTGGCATCGAAGCGCATCATATCGTGTTTGTCCTTCACACCCGCCACATCGTAGAGGTAGATAATCGTCTCCAGCGCCTCACGCTGGGCAAAGTAGTATTCGAACTCGACAAAGGTCCCGTCGGCCTTCGGCAACAAGTGCGGCGTTTTGAACCACCAATTGAGCAGGCTCCGGCTGGTGTCCGCCGCGCCCACGTAACCTCCATCCCTGAACTCCTTCACCTTGCGGCGCAATTCCGCCACGAGCGGCGGCATGAGCTTCTCCATGCTGCTTTCGCGCAAGGCCTCATCAGCGGGGAACCAGCGGATGCCCGGATCGATAATCGCGTATGGGGATGGCGGAAAGTCTTTATGCAGGGCCATTATTTGTCCTTTGCCTCAAGCCGCTTGATGCTTGGGTTGTCCGTCAACAGTTTCATTTGATGGATAGCGATCTGGTTCAACTTGCGAAGCCGCTCCGATTGGGGCGCGTTTTCCCGGATGAACAGAGCATTCAGGTTTTCCAGATTGGAGAGAACGACCAGTTGCGACACATCGGCGTAATCCCGGATATTGCCTTTCTTTCCCGGATTCTTGTCGCGCCAGTCCTTCGCCGTCATGCCGAAGAGCGCCATGTTCAGGACATCCGCCTCCGAGGCGTAGACCAGGTTCGTCTGACGCGGAGTGAGTTCCGGCGGGATCAGGTTCTCTTTGATTGCATCAGTATGGATCCGATAGTTGATTTTGGCCAGATTGCGCCGGATATCCCATCCAAGCTGCTTGAGTTCCTCGGCCTTGAGTCTTTGGAATTCCGTGATGAGGTAGAGTTTGAACTGCGGGGATAACCACGAGGCAAATTCAAAGGCAATATCACGATGCGCAAATGTTCCCCCGCCGTAACGCCCTGATTTTGATATAAACCCGATGGCATGTGTTGCATCGATCCATTTACGCGGCGTCAGATTAAAACTGTTCAAACCGGCTTGACTTTTAAAGGTAACGAATCCGTTACCGTTAAAACGCGGGTTATGCAATTCTTCCCATATTCCTATAAATTCCAAGGTGTTGCGATTACGCATCCAGCTGTAAATCATCGTATCATCACCGAATTTCCTAACCATATCGGTCAATGAAATGTAGTCGCCTTCGTTCTTCTGGTAATATGTTATTTCGGTTCCCTGGACATTTACCTTATCCATCGCGCATCTCCTTGCCTGATTTCTAAATCCCTCGAAATCGGAGGAATTAAAATCAGACTTTCCAAACTGGTCGAATTCGACCAGTTTCCAAACCACTCGAATTCGACGGGTTTAGGCGTTGGGCGACACCATCACGACCCACACAAGCTGATCATTTTGCCGACGTCAGCAAAATGATCTCGCCATTATTTCTTCCCTCCGTTCCTTACCACGCTCACGTCCACGATCGTCATCGTGTCGTTGCCGAAAATGTCCACCACCTTCACGGCGATCTTGCGCCGCCCCGGCGGGCATTCGCGAAAGACGCTCTTCATTTCCAGCGACCGGTCCTTCTTGGTGCGGAAGCATTGCCATTCATTCTCAAAGATGTAATCTCCGGTCCACTGTTCTTCCCATTCGCCGGTTTCTTCGTTCTTTACCCGAATGATCTCGCGCTTGCTCTCGAAGTTGAAGTCCACCGACCAGTAATCAATCCAGTCCGTCCAATGCTGGGTCAGAACTTCCCGCTTCACGATCCCCTTCGCGCCCTTGGTCACCTTGACGATTTGGCCCTTCTCCACCACGATCCGACTGCCCTTGTTTTTGATCTCCGCCTCGGCGTTGGCAATCGAGTCCTGCGAGTAGAACACCGAAAAATCGGTCAACTCCACCGCCACAGCCGGCGACACGCTTTTCTTGCCTTCTCGGAAAAGCGGTTTAACCTCGATATAGGACACATCGTGAAACACCACCTGGTTCTTCTCCACCGCCCGTTTGTCGAAGACCTCGGCGGGGATGTATTTGGGCGCGATGTCAATACCCTTGGCCCGCGCCTCGTCCAGCACGTTCGGGAACAGCCCCATCTCGAACTCGAAGCCCAGGATATCCACCTTGGTAATGTGCTTCTTGCGGCATTCCAGAATGATCTCCTCCACGAACAGCCGCGTCACCGGCAGATTCACCGGCCCCACTGCCACCAGCCGCCCGGCTTTCTTCCCGTGGAAGCTGGCAAAGCCCGTCGTCTTTTCCGCGCGGTAGGCCCGCAGGATCAAGTCAAGGAATGCAGCCTCTTTTTCTTCAAGCTGCTTTTGCTGTTCCGCCGCGCGCAGGTTCGGGTTCACGCCGATGTAATGCTGGCGCTCATATTTGCCCAGGTTGAGAATTTCAAAGGCACGGTAGTTCTTGCCCACTTCCTTCAACTGTCGCTGGACGCCGATCAGCCGCTTGCGCGTGGTATGGATGGCGAACTTGCCCAAGTCGGTGGCAATCCATTTGCGCCCCAGTTTTTCCGCCACCGCCGCCGTCGTGCCCGATCCGCAGAAGAAATCGGCGACCAGGTCGCCTTCGTTGGAGGAGGTTTGGATGATGCGTTCCAGCAGGGCTTCGGGTTTCTGTGTGGAGTATCCCGTTAATTCGTTAGACTGGTTGTGGATTTTACTGATGTCAGTCCAGATATCTTGAAGAGGCACACCCTCGTGTTCGCTCTCAAACTTCTTGAGTCGAGGAACGCCTCCTTCCTTTTGGGGCCAATGCAGCCGCCCCTCAGAATCATGCTTCTTAAGGGTTTCGATGGGGCATCGCCAAAGAGTGTCTACACCCTTGTATTCATATCTGTAACCACCTCCCGACAACCCTCCGGCTGAAAGACTAAGCCGTTGATACCTTTCTCCGCGTTGTTCGTCATACTGATCAAAGAACGTGTCGATGTATTCCTTTTCTGCCGGCTGTAACACTTGATTCCAAATCCTCTTTGCAGACTTGCTGTAGAATAAAATGACATCGTGAATGATTCCATACTTGGTCGAATCACTGTGCCCAAAAGCACGGCGCCATATAATTTCGTTGGAAAAACTATTGCGCCCAAAGACCTCATCCAATACTGCTCGCACATAATGATTCACTGTTGGCCCCATATGCACATAAATACTCCCATCCTCGGAGAGCAAATCCCGCATCAGCACCAGCCGTTCGTAGATCATGGCGATGAAGGAATCAGCGCCCTTGCCCCAGGTGTCGCGATAGGCGATTTCTTCGAGGATGTTGGGCTTCTTGGTGAAGGTGTCAGAGGTCCCGTCGGAAGACGGGATTTCAATATCCATGGAGAAATCCGCACCCACGTCGAACGGTGGGTCAATGTAGATGAGTTTGAGGCCGCCCTGCTTTTCGATCTCCTCGCGTAACGGGCCATTCTTCAACGATGAGAGGATCAGCTTGTTGTCGCCCCAGATGAGTTTGTTTGTCCAGCCCTTGAGCTGGCGGCCGCGTGCGTCCAACGTGAATAAGTCCATCTGCAATGCCGTCTCTTCCGGCTTCTCCGCGCGCGGCTCGTCCACCTGCTCGATGACCTGGAAAGGCAGTACGATATTGCAGACTTCGCTTGTCTTACCGTTCCAGACCAGTTCAACCTCGCGCTTATCCTCAAACAGCAGAAACCGGTACTTCTCAGGCAACGGCCTGCCCGCCTCGATAAAACGGATAATCTCCTGCTGTTCCTGTTCGGTCAGACGTGGCATAAAATTTTCTCTTTCTGTCAATGTTCTACCTGGTTCAGGCCGAGGGACAACATTGAACGGTCGGCCTCTCTATTTTGCCAACCCATTGCGAGGTGGAAAATACATGAGCAAACCGTTGTTGGCTGTCAGAATGGTTTATCCTTTTCTGCGATCAACTTGTCAATGAAGGTATCGACACCAACGGTCTTGAACTTCACGGCTTCAAGAAGATCTCCGATGACTGCGTGCCTTGGAAACCGCCACCAGGACATCTTCTGCGGATCCGACAATTCCAAAGCTATCCCATCTTCCCAATGCCACTTATCTTCGTCTGTGTACGAGCGAAATTGAAAAGAGTAGAGCCGGAGGACACGCCCTTCTTTTACGGTAACATACATAACGTCCACGATGGTATCGGCACCTTGAGCCAAGTCATTATCTGGATCACTCACCCGCCATTTCAGAACACCTTCCTGAGTCTGCTCCAGCAAATGGGTTATCGCCTTTGTGGTTTTGTTCTCTTCTGTCATTCCCGTGCCCTCCATTTCATGTCTTCGCTTAGATTGTCGAGATCTTCCTCAAGCAGAACTAAGGCCAAGTAAAGCTTGCGCACTTGCTCCTTGTCTGGAGAAGTGGGCGATCGAGTCAATTGTGCGGTGAACGCCACTATCGTTTTGACGTTTGCGGCCTGTGCATGCCCAAGTTTGGGTTGGAGATTCTGTAGGTTGGCATGACACTTCTGAATCTCGGCTTCGATGTCCGAACCGGCTGCCGAAAAATCGTTCAGGAGTTTCGACAGGGCAGAACGGTGTCCCCGAATCTTCTTCTGTAAATCTGGCAATCGGGCCTGCGCAAGGAAGCTTCGGTGGATGCCGCGCAATTTCATCAACACCAGGAGCGTGAAGAAGAAACCGAGCACTGAACAAATGTCACCGATCTGTGAGAGCGTTGCGTTCATTCGCTTTCCATCCGTATCCTATCCCAACGCCCGCGCTCTCCGTCAACTTGGCCATCCGCGGGCAAGTTGTACATGAGCCGCGCTTTTGGGCCTTCATTTTCGGGATCTGTATGCTTTGTCCAGTTTTCTGTGAATCAGGGACGCCGTCGTGAGAATGTCCAGTGCATCCTGTTCGCTCATCTCCCACTCCACTTTTGGATTGTGGGCGAGAGGGTTACGAATGACACCAAAAAGCCCAATCAGGAGGTTCACAAATCCGCGTTGCTCTCCCTTGTCGGTTTCGGTGGAGAGTGGATTGATTGCAAGAAGTGGATTGCCGTCTTTCCCGAGTGAAAACGCATCCTGAACCAGTTCAGCGCCATCCGATCCAAGGCCTGAAAGCGTCCGTATTTTCGCTGTAAGACTTTTCATCGCCTCGAACACCGCATGAAAGTAGTTTTCTTGCAGGAGTTCTTCCCTGCAAAACGCCATGACGTCTTCGTGCACACGTCTGGCTTCAAGTGCGATGTGTAGTTGATTGGCCCGCTGCTTTGCCTCGGAAATGTTAGTCGCTTTTTCAATGGGCCGGAGCTTTCCGTCATCTCCGAGATGTATCCCAGAAAACGCGAGAACTGCGTTTAGGGCATTCCGTCGAGCGTCAAACTGACTCTGTCGAGCCGTGTATCTGACCGGGTTCATCGCCTTGTGAATGAATCCAATGACGTGGTTTCCGAACCGATGCGTACTCTGATAGGCCACAAAGGCGTTGTAGAGTCTCTTCCATTTGGTCATTTCGGTAGACACGTCTGGCACGTTGCATTCGGCGAGAACGTGCCCTATCTCTGATCCTGTCAGTCCCGTATCGGTGTCAGCCAAGACACGAGCAATGGCCTCCAGTTGCTGTCCTGAAAATGGCGACAGTTTATTCATCTATTCTTGTGCCCCAACAAATAGCATTTATCCAGTGTGCCGATCCTCGGATTCGTATGCATGTTTCGCCTATGCCAATGTTGCACCCGTCTCGTCTACACCTGCATGGCCTCCCGCAGGTATGCGCCGATCCGATCCTTGTTCGCACCGAGGCTGCTGAATTGCTTCTCGCACATGTCGCTGAAACGGGCCAGCACCTTGCGGTGGACCTCTTCCTGATCCTCGAAAATCGCCAGAGAACGATGCGGCACATTCCATCGCTCGAACTGCAGCAAGGAGATGGTGGCGTCGCGGACCCGGTCGTCGCTGGGCAGGGCATAGACCATGATCGGCTTCGGCATACCATTGAGACGACAGTCCACGGTGTACTTGCCTTCAGGGTCATGCTGTGGATCGAACCAATCGAAAACTCGCCGATCCACCGGAACAGTCGCATCCATAAAGGAGCGAAAATCCTCCATGAAAGTTGACCGGACCCGTTCTCGAGACAGAAACGTCACGTCGGGCAATGGTTTCGCCTCGGCGATCAAAGCCGCAATCTCGGCATCTGTCAAATTCGCCGCCATAGCATCAAATCCCTGCGAATAGCGTTTTTATCCAGTGTGCCGCGAGTATACAACGGTGGCCGGGGCGGGACAAGCGCAAATCAACTTTAAATCAAGCCCGGTTTCGCACGGGGAGCTACGCCGGGCCTAAGTTCTAACGACGGCAGGCAAGCCCGGCTATGCTTGCTGATCGATGTGATCCCACCTTCCATCAGCTTCCGTCTCGATGATATATCCGCAGGTGATATATCATCTCATTATGGATGATATCAGCAGCAAGGTGCTTTATGCGGGCATGGCGGACAGGGTTGGATCCGGCTTCGCTCATGGAGCTAACACAGGGAGCTATACCAATAGGCGGACGACAGCCGGGGCTGACCTATTGGGTCAGTCGCCGGCGAGCCGATTCGAATCCGTTTCCGATCTCATGAAGGACTATGGGTAAGCGCCTGGCAAAGAGCGAGAAGTCCTTGTCGGTTGTGAACACCGCGAAGTTATTGCGCACGGCAACGGCACAGATCAGGAAATCCGTGTTGGATCCCTGAATGCCCTTGGAGCGACAGAGGTTGTAGAATCTCGCAGCCGTGACGTAGTCTTCCGTCATAATCGGCGCGTCTGGAAAAGCGCGAAGATGAACCTCCAGACGGTCGAATTGAATGCGCTCACGGACGCCCGAGAGCACTTCCTGCCGAATCGTCCCAAGAATCTCGACCAAGTGCTCGGCAATGAGGCGGCGCAGTTCCGACGCCTCGGAACCGGAACTTGGGTCGGCACGACGCAAGGCGAGAGACCAGATACTCGTATCGACGAGGACCCTCATGCTTTTGCCCTCTGCCGCTTGTAGTCATAGGCCGGATTGAAGTCCACCTTGCCAAATAGGTCGAGGATTCTCTCCTGCTGCAGGTGGCGTACATAGTCCGTCAATGCCTGGGTAACGGCCGCCTTTTTCGTCTTGTGTCCGCTGAGCGTCACCGCATCGCGGATGAGTTTGTCATCGAGTTGTAGATTAGTCGCCATTTCAATCACCTCCACACATATAGTGACACAGTCGCATGTGTGCCGTCAAGCCCTCGTTACTGCTCATGAAAAATGACTTGCGCGAGGTCGTCTGAAGCAGATATTATGGGTTCGTGCACAGACCGACCCTTTTCCTCTTAAGATTGGCTGCTAATTTGTGCATAGATGAATTCGCTTTAACCCTCGTTTATGTCTGCGATGTAAATGACGGCATACCAAGCGGTTTTCAGCCCCAGCACCAGCATGAAGATCAGGAACGCAATGGCCATCGACTGTCCAGCCAAATCCAACGCACCACCGACGTATCCGAAATGGAGCAGGAACAAAGCAAATAACAGATTAATGCATCCTTCGTAACAGCCGTGGGCCAGATTGTCCGGCAGGAAAATGATGCTCATAATGAGCCAGGTAATAAAATCGGCCATGACCCCGCCTATCACCATCGCATCTACAACGCTTTTGGCTTCCGCATTGCTGATAGCTAAAAAAGCGCCCAGGCATCCATAAACGGAAGTGCGGATGACCGAAACGAGCGTGCGCGGCGCAAGACTAATTGGCAAATTCATGATGGTTGCGGGCGTTATGTTCTAATCAAACCGGACATGCGCCAAGGCTTTATGAAGACGCCCTCCACGCAGGTTCAGACCTTGCAGATGGGTTAGTCGCCCTTGACGCCGCTGTTCCAATATCCGTGCCACCGTCAGGGGGCCAAATCCCGGCACGCGCAGGAGCGCCTCGCGATCGGCCTGGTTAACCTTGACAGGATAAAACGCAGGATGCCGCTCGGCCCAACGCTCCTTGGGATCCTTCTCCAAGCTCAGGTTGTTGTGGGAGTCAAACGGGATGTCATCCGCCTTGAAGCCGTATTTGCGAATCAGGAAGTCCACTTGATAGAGTCGGTGCTCGCGCATTAGGCGGTTGGCCGGGTTGGCCGCGCCGCCCGTTTCTCCGGGAATATCGGGGGCACCCAGACCTTCCTGGTAGGCGGAGAAATACACCCGATCCAGATGCAGGCGATCATAAAGACCGAACATGTAATTCACGATCTCGGCATCATTCTCATCCGAGGCGCCCACCACAAACTGCGTGGTGGTCCTGACCCGCGCGTATTTTTCCCCTTGGGCGGTCAAGCGCGCCACGAGTTTGAGAGGACGGATGATATCCTCCAGAAAATGCTTTTTGCCTGACAATTTACGGCAATGCGCCTCGCCGGGCGTTTCGATATTGATTGAAACGGCGCTCGCCAAAGAAAGGGTTTCCTGGATAGCAGCGTCGGACGTGCCGGGAATGATTTTAAGATGGATGTATCCCCGGAACTTATGCTTGCGCCGCAGGAGGGTGGCCACGGCGTTTAATTGCTCCATCGTGCGGTCCGGCGAACCGATCACGCCCGAACTGAGAAACAGCCCGAAAATTTCACGCCGCTCGAGATACTGCATGAAAACCCGCGCCGTTTCATCCGGGTTGAGCGCACACCGTCGGATGTTGGCATCCTGGCGCAACGGGCAGTACTTGCAGTCGTTCGCGCAGACATTCGACAACAGCGTTTTGAGCAGGACGGAACGGCCACCGTTGGGCAGGGCGACGGGATACAGCCATTTGCCGTCTGTGCCGCGCCGGCGTCGGTCCTGATCATTCGTGCCGCAGGCGCAAGCCAAGTCATAGCGTGAATCGGCGGATAGAATCTTAAGCTTGTCGAGGGTGTCCATGGATTATGCGCGGAACCACGGCTTCGCCATTGAGAAAATTTTAAAAAACTCATTCGGACGCGAGGAATCGCGTCCCTCCCATTCAAAAAAGGCCAATATTGGGAGGGTCGCGCTTTCGCGCGACCGTTTCTTGATGAGTTTTGAAATTGGCTCTATTACCGTTGTTTTCTTATCGGCTTATACAATCCAGGAGCCCTGCCGCGCCGCATCGCGCAAGCAGGCCAGGCCCTTGTCCGGGCCCAGATTGCCCAACTTCGCCGCCAAAACCATCGTAAGCGGCGGAAGTTTTCCGACGGCCTCGAAGAAAGCGTTTTTTTGCCTGGCATTATTGCCAAACTCGGCCTGGGCGGCGGCGCTGACATAAGAAAAATTAGCGTAGCGGGCAAGTAAAGTCTGCCCCACCATGATGCGTGCGCCGCGCAAAAAGGCCGCGTGGTATGGTCGCAGGGCTTCACAGCCGGTGTCGTCTACAAACGGCTGACCATCCTTGTTCATTTCGGTGCCGATATTGATGGGGAACTGCAATTCATCCGCCACGGCCACAACTTCGGCCAGTTTTTGCAGTTTCACGGCGCGCACAGCGGGATCGGCAATGCGGTGGTTGCGGTCGGGAATGATATTAAGCGCGCAGGCGCCTTGTGCCCGCAGGCATTCCAGCATGGCTTTGGCATCCGCCTCGCCCCGGGCCATGCCATCAAGCCACGTCACCATCGGCAGGGCCTGGCAATCGCGCACCCAGGCCACGAACGCATCCACCGGCGGAAATGTTTTTTCGTTAGGCCGCTCATAACCAATGCCGCCGCTCTTGGCCAGCACGGCGCGGATTTTATCTTCCATGACCGGTATTTTTTGGCTCCATGTTTCCACGTCGTTCGTTCGAGCCTTCATCAGCTTCGCCCAAAACTCAAACAATGCAACCGACGTCTTAAACACGGCATTTGCCTTTTCCCGATAGGCACGGACAATATGCCGCTCCGTGGGACATGCGCCCGGTGAGAGCGGCAGGACGTCGGCATCGTAATCCAGGGCGATTCCCGGCAGATGCGCGTTGATGCGCGCCACAAGCGCACGGTTGCGCTCCCCAGCCTGACGCCGGTACTGTAAGAGCGTGGCAGCCGCCCGACTGCCGGATGCGGGCATACGGGCAAATCCAGCGCCCATGATATAAGTAACTCCCGGCTCGCCCGGCGAATTGATGTCTACTCGGGCATAGTCGCGGGAAAAGGCCCGTGTTTCCAAGTTCACCGTGGCACGCAACCCCAGGGCCTGTCCGGCCGCCAGGAATTCCTCCAACCCGTCAAGCACGTCAAAATCGCAAAGGCCGGCGGCGAACAGCCCCTGACGGCGGGCTTCCCAGGCAATGTGGCTAGGAGAATAGTTTTTCGTATTGTAGGAGAAGAAGGAATGCAGGTGCATGTTGACGCGCTCGCCTGGCTCCGGCAAAGTCGCGCCGCAACGAACAGCCAGTGTCTTCAGCGCCTGAGCGCGTTCTTCAAGATCAAAGGAATCCAACTGTTCGATGAGCCGGGCATGAGCGGATGTATTCATGGGAGAATAA
>Ga0247841_10008035_pt1 | contig 15363 bp, 6 predicted proteins | sample LaCruzMarch2015__2_FD_192410 | JGI IMG/M metagenome (GOLD analysis project Ga0247841, IMG submission 192410) | Freshwater microbial communities from meromictic Lake La Cruz, Castile-La Mancha, Spain - LaCruzMarch2015_18m | ecosystem: Environmental > Aquatic > Freshwater > Lake | place: Spain...
GCCTCCCGACAACCCAATGATCAAAGACCTCGAATTGATAGTCGAGCAGTCGGACCGATGCCGGAAAATTGTTGGCGGGCTATTGAATTTTGCCCGTAAGAACCAACTTAACCTTTCGGAAACCGACGTGATGAAACTGGCGAAGCATAGCATTGACTCAGTAATAGTCCCGCAGAATATTGTCATTAAACTGAATCCCAAAGTCAGCGATCCGATAGCCATGCTCGATTACGACCAGATGACCCAGGTATTCACCAACCTGCTGAAAAACGCGGTCGAAGCAATGCCGGATGGTGGAATAATCGAGTTTGAGTTACATGATTCAGGTGATCAGCTTACGATGAAAATCAGCGACAATGGTTCCGGAATACCGCCAGAAAATATGGATAAGTTGTTCACTCCCTTTTTCACAACCAAAGGTATCGGAAAAGGAACCGGATTAGGTTTACCCATTATCTACGGAATCGTAAAAATGCACAAAGGAAATATTGACGTGAAGTCAAATGTTGATCCTTCAGCCGGCAGTACCGGGACAACGTTTACCATTACCTTGCCAAGGGTCAGGATTGCTTAAGAAGTGGATTGGAGTTTAGGCAAGTAGAAAATGCAAAATGCAAAGTGCAAAGTGCAAAGTGCAAAATGAAAAATGCAAAATGATAATTGAAGAATGGTAGAACAAGCTTACACTTGTGGATTGGACAATCTTATTTTCAACTCCTCAAACTCCTCAAACCCTCAAACCCTCAAACGCTCAAACGCTCAAACGCTCAAACCCTAAACCCCTAAACCCCTAAAACTCCCTAAACCCTCAAACTTCCCAAACCCTTAAAAACATGAAAAAGAAAATTCTGATTGTTGACGATGATATGGATTACCTGTTCCAGATGAAGATCAAGGTTGAACAAATGGGTTTTGAAACAATTACAGCCGAAAGCCAGGCAGAAGCCGAAAAAGTGATTGGAGAAATCAAGCCTGATCTGTGCATCCTCGACCTGATGATGGAGTCGGATGACAGCGGCTTCATCCTTGGGTATAAAATCAAACGAAAATACCCTGACGTGCCCGTGATTATTGCCACCGCAGTTACTGCCGAAACAGGGATGACTTTCGATGTCCATCAGGACGAAAGCACACAATGGATCAACGCCGATCTTTTTCTTGACAAAGGGATCCGTTTCGATCAGTTGCAACGGGAAATAAAAAAACTACTAAAACTCTGACCCATGGCTACCTATAAAATATTGATTGTTGACGATGAACCCGGCATCAGGGAAGGTGTGAAACGCATTCTTCAGAACTTCAGGGTGGATTATCCTTTCATGGACGAACAGATTGATTTTCAGATACTCGAAGCTGGTACCGGTAATGAAGGTATTGCATTAATTGACAAAGAACTGCCTGAAATATTGCTGCTCGACAATAAACTTCCGGACATCCAGGGTGTAGAAGTGCTTGAGTATGTGAAAAAAAAGCAATATGATATCATAGTGGTGATGATCACTTCGTATGCTTCGCTCGAACTGGCAGTGAAAGCTACCCGGGATGGGGCCTTCGATTTTATCCCTAAGCCGTTTACACCGCAGGAAATCAGGGCTTCCATCGAAAACATCACCAAACAGGTCTTCCTGAAACGCATGACGCAAACCCTTAACAATACAGGCAAACAGATCAGGTTCCAGTTTCTGTCTGTGCTGTCGCATGAACTGAAGGCTCCGCTGAATGCCATTGATGGCTATCTTAAAATGATAAAGGACCGGCAGTTCGGCAACAACATGGATGCTTACGACGAGATGCTCGACCGTTCGATGGAACGCATTAAAGGGATGCGCAACCTGATTCTCGATCTGCTCGACCTTACCAAAATTGAAAGCGGAAAACCTACACAAAAGCTTGAAATCGTGGACGTCAGGAAGATTGTACAAATGGCCATTGACACGATACGCCCCTATGCCATCCAGAAAGATATTGACCTCTATATCAATTCGCGAGATAATATTCTCATGAAAGCCGATCCCGGCGAAATAGAAATAATAATGAACAACCTGATTTCCAACGCGGTAAAGTATAATAAGATAGGCGGAAGGGTGGATTGCTTCATCGAAAAAAACAATGGTACACTCAAAATCACAGTTTCAGATACAGGTATCGGACTCAACGATTTGGACCGGGAACGAATATTCGGAGATTTTGTCAGGATAAAAAGTTCCCAGACGCGCAACGTCAGCGGCAGCGGGTTAGGTTTATCAATTGTCAAGAAAATTGTGGATCTGAACCGTGGCACTATCGAAGTGCAAAGTACCCCTAATATGGGGACCTCATTTATTATTTCCCTACCCGAGCCGGATAAATAGCTTTTTTTGGAATGATAAAATAGAAGCACAAATTATGATGACCGGGCAAGTTGAAAAATAACTTCAAATTGCATCTATTTGGTTTCATATCTAACAGACCAGTCCTGTAAGTAATTCGTGAAATAGTTGGCAGGCTGAGGTCAGATGTCGGATTGCTTGAGTCAGAAACCGGAAATTGTAATATTATAAGTTAGCATTCATTGTTAGAAAATGCAGTTCAAGCATACTCATTAAAATTAGTTTAATAAAAGTTACATGAAAAAAGAAAAGATAATTTGGTTTTTACTTTTAGTTTTATCTGTATTTATAATGCTTTTCACAACAAATTGTTCAAAAGAAGATAACAGACCAGATAACCCCACCAATGGTAAAACTACTGCTGTCTTTAATTCCGGATTAGTATACGGTGAAATGACAGATCAGGACGGTAATACCTATAAAACCATAAATATTGGCACGCAAACATGGATGGCTGAGAATTTACGTACTACCAAATACCGCAACGGTGAAACCATACCTGATAGATCTGATAGTATTGAATGGGGTAATTATAAAACCGGTGCTTGCTGTATCAATGCATACTGTAATAATGATATTAAGATGATTGCCACTTATGGCAGATTGTACAATTGGTATGCGGTTGCCGACACGCGCAATTTAGCACCTGTAGGTTGGCATATACCTACCAATGCTGAATGGACAGAATTATCAGATTATTTGGGCGGTCCAAATGTTGCTGGTGGCAAATTAAAAGAAACTGACACCCTGCACTGGGTCTTCAACATTGGAGGAACCAATGAAACCGGGTTTACAGCCCTGCCGGGCGGCCACCGTACCTCCGACGGCTATTGTTTCTATCCACTTGGTTTCTATGGCTATTGGTGGAGCTACAATGAGGCAAATGTTGATGAGTTCCCGGTTTGGGCCATGTTTTACACTAGTGCGGAACTACACAATGGTCCCCTCTATGATCCCAGCGAAAAGGGAATAGGTCGTTCTGTTCGTTGCGTTAAGGATTAGAATATTTGTCAGGTTAAACATTTTACAAATAAAAGCTCTAAACAGCGAAACGCTAACAAACGCTATTGCAAATGCGGGCATTCGTGCTCTTTGAAACATTTGAAATCTTTACATACATTTGTGCTTGCTGACAGTTGAGCAACAATTTAATCCCGCACTTGCCATAGCGTCAGCCGATAAAAGTAAAGAGAATATAAGTCTCCGGATACCAGTTGCAAAGCGCAAATCTGAATTACCCAACCCACAACCCCTGGCAGTTTTCAACACTTGTCAGGTTTTTTTTGTCTCTATTGAGATTAATACTGAAAAACAAGGCTTGTTGATTTCATTTTATTTCAAATTTCTTTTTAATATTGCAATTGCTTATAACCAATACTTGCTGAAGAATGAAAAATGATAAGCGTTCCAAACACGTTCAGAAGGAAAAATTAGTTCAGAAGGACAAATCTATTCAGAAGGACAAACCAGTTCAGAAGGACAAACAGGTAAAAAGCCAGTTGAAACCAACTTTTTACATCCTTTTAATGGCATACCTTCTTGTGCCCATATTTACCCCAAACTTTTATACCATTGATTCCAACGCACCTAAGTTTCTGGCAATTGCGTTACTCAACCTGATCTCGTTTGTTGTTTTGCTTACCGATGCTGATTTTAAACGGCGCACTGAAATCAGGACAGGCTTTTTCCGAAATTTCATCGGACTTGCTTATACACTGTTTTTGGTACTTTCGCTGTTGTCGTTTTTACAGGCCATCAATTTATCGGAATCTGTAATAAATTTAGCAAAGCTGTTTACTATATGTGCTTCAACTTATGTGCTTTACGTAATTTTCAGCAGCAACCGCGGTTACCTGCTGCATATCGCCGTTGCGTTGGCCTTTGTGTTGCTGTTCGAATGCTTTACGGTATTCTATCATATTTTGGAATACGTAAATAAGAACGTTTCTTCCATTTATGATATTAAGTCAGTTTATTCGCATAAGAATATTCTGTCTGCGGCATTGTTTATCAAAATACCTGCTGCCATTTACCTGATGCTTTTTGCTAAGGGTATATGGAAAAAGTTAGGGTACCTGGCTTTTCTGCTGGGAGCCCTCGCCATTCTATTCATGAGTTCCAGGGCATTTTATATTGGATTGGCTTTGCTGTTGGTTTCGTTGGCATCGTATTTTATTTTACGTCATTTTTTAATCAGGAAAAATCTGTCTTTCAAGAAAATTCTTCTGTTTACTGGAATATTTATACTAGCTGTGGTTATTTTTTCGCTGATTCAACATTACCTTTATCCCACCAACACTGATACAAAAGAAAAATTCAATACCGGCCTCGTGGAGCGCTTATCAACCATAAAGGCTGATGAGTCTTCGACCAATGCAAGGCTTACTACCTGGAAAAGGTCGTTCAGGCTGATACACGAAAATCCTGTGTTTGGAGTAGGCTCCGGAAACTGGAAGATAAATGTGTTGAAATACGAAAGTCCTGAAGCGGATAATTATATTATCAGCTACAAAAACCATAACGATTTTATTGAAGTAACCGCTGAGACCGGTTTGCCCGGAGGGTTGGTTTATTTGTCAATTTTCATCTTAATCCTGTTGAATTTTATCAGGGCAGCATTGAAACGGGAAACAGATCAGGAAATAGTGAAGCATTTATTTCTTCCAGCTTTTGGAATTTTGGCTTACGGTGTCGATGCGTTTTTCAATTTCCCAAACGACCGTCCCGAAATTCAGGCACTTTTCGCTCTGTATGTTGCCATGGGAATAGCTTTTTCACACAATGGTTTTTCAAACCACGCCGGAACCGGGTACAAATCACCTTTCTGGCAGAAATTTTCGAAATATGCAGTCCCCAGATTTGCTGCCGTCGTTGTATGTTTATTGTTGGGAGCTTCAGCGCTGGTATTGTTTATGAATGAGAAATCATTTCATTTTCAACGGTATGTGATCGAAGATTTGAAAAGAAATAAATACTCGCACCCATCTTCCTTTTTCATCCAGGGATTTCCATCAATACCCGATTTAAGTTGTGACGGTGCCCCGATAAAAAGTTATTTAGCCCGGTATCTGATAAATGAAAACCGCAGCGATGAAGCAATAAAGTTGTTGCTTGACGATAAATCAAGCCCTTTCGACAGCCGGCGCGAGTATTACCTGAGTATGGCATATGATAAGATGGGCATCACCGATAGCGTAATTTATTGGGGACAAAAAGCCTGCGAGCTTAAACCGCTTCATGCCAATATGGTTTTTGTCCTGAGCTCGAGGTTGTATACTGCCGGAAGGAAACAGGAAGCAGTTCAGGCAATGGACAGATACCTTTCAAAGGTGAAAGACAATCCTGAAGCCTGGCTTATGGCAGCGAACCAAAATATGAAGATGGGTGACCACACTAAGGCATTGCATCAGATGGATACGGCTATCAGGTATTTGCCTAAAAACAAAGATATTAAAAGCCTGCGTAAATCATTGTTAAAAACTGCATACATCAAACCCTATGAATCACTTTTTGAGCAGGCAACCCAGGCTTTTTTCGCAAAGCGGTATCCCGAAGCCTTAAAGTTGCTCAACGATTTCATAAGCAAGAGACCAGATTATACCGAAGCATACCAAAATCGCGCCTTATGCCTTTACTATTTAAAAGATTATCCCAAAAGCCTGTTGGATGTTCAGAAAGCATTTAAAAAGGGGGATGGCGATGTTGCATTCCTGTTGAACCTCAGAGGCGTTATTAATATCGGTTTGGGCAAACCTGATGCTGCCTGTCCCGATTTTAAGAAGGCAATGGATCAAGGAAATACAGATGGGGCAACCAATTACCGGAAGTTTTGTAAGAAATAGTTATCAGTTATCAGTGGTCAGTGGTCGTCCATCGTAAATCTGCCATTTGCCATCCGAAACCGCCTTAAAACCTTAGTAGTCAATGCTATAGAAATTAATATTACAATAAGGGTATTAACTTGCTATTATTTTTATACTTTGTTACACTTTTGTGTAAATTTGTTGTATATTTGTTTGCTGATTGGGCTTACCCCTTTTTGTAATAATCAGTTAGGTAAAATGAAATTCATAATTCCTAAATAATTAATAAAGAATCAGTTAGATAAAAATTAGAAATGCTGATAAACAAAAATGAACTTGCATCGTTTATTGGATGAGGGCATTGGTTGATAATCCACCTAAGAAATAATAGAACGTTGATAAACAAACAAAAAGCAAGCCAGGTAAAACCCAACATATCGGTTTCTTTTTTATCAACTTTTTTTGTAATTTAGGCTGATTATTTGATTACCTTTGCACTTTATTGTTGCGTTTACCAATTGCCGGCACTGTGATTGAAATAAGATAAAGCTTTATAACACACCTATTATGCCTAACATAGCACAACTCAAGCACGACACAACCTTATGGGTTTATTTTCCCCGGGGGCAACCAACATCCTTTAAGGACGATTACGGCTGAAACACTGATGCCGTTACTCCTTATATATATACTTTCATTTTTTAACTGAAAAATAAACAATGAAACACATCTACCCACTTTTTCTGCTTTGCCTGTTCTCCGGTTTTTATAGCCAGGTTAACGGTAATGCAATTAAGTTGACCGACAATACGGTTCGTTGTCAGTTTATGCTGACTTCAACCGGCTTATTGCCAGGTTTCTGCACCGGGTCGCAAAGTCCAATTTCCAACAATGTCTTCGATCTGAATGAAAAATCTGCTGTTTGCAGCTATTCCCGTTCAGAAATTTTGGTTCAGCCCGGTTTTGTTCATATACCTATTATTATACACCACATTTTTATTGGCAATCCGCTCTGCCATTATCAAAGCGTTTACCCGCCAAAACACATTAGCCTGTTTTTATTGCAACACCCATCATGCGAAGCGATATGCTTGGCCACAGGGTTTCATTTACATTACCATTGCTGCCTGCCGGAGCAGGGCACTAAGCCCGCATCAACGGCAAACGCAACCAGCCATTTGCTTACAGGCATTGACCTCGTTAGCAGGGCTTTTCATTATTTCCGTTGCAATAAATTATATACCCCTTATTATCAATCCTATATAAACCCCTCATTTTGTTGATTAATAAAATTATACCTACTAAAACCTAATTTTATGAAAGCAAACTACTTTTTAAAAAAGTTTTCACAGGCCAAAGGACTACTGACAGCAATTTTCGTATTGCTGATGTTCAGTTCTTTTGTGGCTAACGCGCAATCTTTCAGCAATAACGGACCTGTTTGCGTTGGAAGTTCTTTAACACTCACTTATTCAGTAGGTTCTTGTACCCTGACTACTGCTGTGCAGTTTACAGGTGGCAATGGGCCATATACTGCTGTTCAGGGCCCTCCGGGAACATGGACTTACACCATTGGCTCTGCAGTTAGTGGCGATGGAGCAACTTATACTGCTGTTCCTACCCAAACAGGTACTCCTTGTGGTACAGGGTTAAATACTACAGCAGTTGTAAATGACTTGCCAACTATCACCTTAGGTACTATGCCTACAGTATGCCAGGGAACTACCTCTGCCAACCTTCCTTATTCAACTACTTCAGGCAGTCCTACTACTTACAGCATTGTTTATGATGCCGCTGCCCTTTCGGCAGGTTTTCTCAATGTGAACGACCAAGCTTTACCTTCCACACCGATTGTTCTTGTCGTGCCAGCCGCAGTGGCTGCCGGTACTTACAATGGCACCCTTACTGTTAAAAACGCAAACGGTTGCGTGAGTATAGGTCATGCTATAACTGTGACTGTTGAAGGACCTATAACCAACAATACCATTGCAGCAAATCAGACTATTTGTACAGGAACAATACCGGCTTTGATGACCGGAAGCACTCCCGCAGGCGGCAATGGTGTTTTATATACTTACCTTTGGGAGAGATCGCTAAATGGTTCATCCGGCTGGCTGAATGCTCCCGGCGCCACGTTCAACCAGAAGGATTATACGCCTACGGTTGCCCTGACTACAAATTATTATTACAGGAGAACAGTTACCTCAGGTGCATGTGCAGCAAGTGTAAGTGCCAGCATTCTTATGACGGTTCAATATGAAGTTTCAGGAAATACCATAACCGCCAACCAGAACATTTGCGCAGCCACACAGCCCAACCTGCTGAACGGAAGTACCCCTGTAGGCGGAGATGGTGTTAATTATACATACCTCTGGCAGGAATCACCCGACAATGGCGTAACACCCTGGGCATCAGCTACTGGTACGAACAACCTCAAAAACTACCAGCCACCGGTGCTCAGCAGCACCATGTATTACCGCAGGCAGGTAACCCCTGTTGCACCCTGCTTGGGAACCAATTCCAGTGCTTCGGTACAAATTACAGTTGCCCCGATTCCTACCCCCGTTCTCTCGGGACCGGTAAATATCTGCGGTTACAATTCGGCAGCTACCTACCAGACCGCTTTTGTATCGGGCAGCCAGTGGACCTGGTATGTGCAAGGATGGGACAGCCTCGGTGTTGATCGTTCCAGCACTATTTTATTCGTTTCGAATGGAAACAGCGTGAATATTAGTTGGGGGCCTTATGTAGCCCATGGCCAACTAAGGGTGAAAGAATATGTACAAAGTATCACAAGTTGTTTTACCATGACCGATTGGTATGATGTATATATTGTTCCCGGAATAACACGCAATACCATTGCAGCACCCCAAACCATCTGTAGTGGCAGTGCCCCATTATTACTTACCGGTTCGTTGCCCAGGTATGGCGGTTATTATGGTGCTGTAGCGCTGTCTATATGTAATTATGATGCCAATTATACTTATTTGTGGGAAAAAAGCCCGAACGGAACATCAGGATGGTCACCGGCAGATGGTATAAATACAGGCCAGGATTACCAGCCTCCTGCTTTAACTGCAAACACCTGGTACAGGAGATCTGTATCTACCACCGGTAGCTGTTACGAAACCAGCGCTACCTTAAAAATTACTGTACTTGCCCCGATCGCTAACAATACGATCACAGCGGCACAAACAGTTTGCTACAACACACAGCCTCTCCTGCTTGAAGGTTCTGATCCTACCGGTGGAAGCGGTACCTATACCTACCTGTGGGAGGAAAGCCCTGATAATTTATCATGGGTTCCCGCTTCTGAGGCTGCAGGATTAAATACCCTGATAGATTATCTGCCACCTGCACTTGTTACCAGCACATATTACCACAGGTTAGTCAGTTCAGGTGCTTGTGTGAATGACCCAAGCAGCAGTTTATTGATTACTGTACAACCCTTGCCTACTGCCGAAGCAGGTACAGGTGGAACCATAGGTTTCTGCAAAACATTTACAGTTACCGGTTCCTCAACCAGTTTTTCCTCATCCGTATTATGGACAGAAGATGGATTTGGCTATATGGAAAACCCGACCAGCGCGGCTGGTGCTATCTACCATCCCGCAGCCGGTGATGAAGGACAGGATATTACACTTACTTTAACCGCATCTGCTATCGCACCATGTACAGCTTCCTCTTCTGATAATGTGGTTATTCATATTGATCCTTTGCCAACAGCCGATGCTGGTTTGGGTGATAATATCGGTACTTGTGGCGGCCAGACTTATCAAATAGCTGCCTCCTCCTCAGGAACAGGCCCGCTCTCGTACCTTTGGACAGGAACAGCTTCAGGTTATCTGAGCAGCACTATCATTGAAGATCCAATTTTTGACGGAGCAGCCGCAGGACCGGGAACTTATACATTAACCCTGAAAGTTACCGACACATACGGATGTACTGCCACTGATGTTGTGACCATTACCGTTGATGAATCGCCAACAGCTTATGCAGGCTCCGGAGCAACTATCGGTCAATGCGGAAAGACCCATACTTTCAGCGATGCTACCGCTACAGGAACACCCACACTGACTTACCTCTGGACAGGTGCAGGTTTGGGAACCAGTTTCACGCTTGATGACGCTACCATTTTAAATCCAACCTATACCAGTATAGGTGCAGGTTTATACACGTTAAAACTGACCGTTACCGATACATACGGATGTACAGCCACCAGCAGTGTGAATATCCTAGTTAATGTTGCCCCCACAGCCAATGCTGGCCTGGATGGCCATATAGGTTCATGTGCAGGACAGACCTACCCAATAGCTGCAACAACTTCAGGCACGGGAGCCGAATTTTTATGGACAGGCACAGGTTCAGGTAATCTGAGCAGTACCACGGTAGAAGATCCAATTTTTGATGGAGAAGCAGCCGGACCAGGTACTTATACCTTAACACTTACCGTTACCGATGATTATGGATGTACAGCAGCAGATAATGTGACCATAATTGTGGATGCCACACCTACCGCCAATGCTGGTATTGATGGCCATATAGGTTCATGTGCAGGACAGACCTATGGAATTGCTGCAACAACTTCAGGCACAGGAGCCGAATTTTTATGGACTGGCACAGGTTCAGGTAATCTAAGCAGTACAACGATAGAAGATCCTGTTTTTGACGGAGCAACAGCCGGGCAAGGAACTTATACCTTTGTACTTACCGTTACCGATGATTACGGGTGTATAGCAACAGATGCTGTGACTATTATTGTGGATGACACACCCACAGCCAATGCTGGTGTTGATGGCCATATTGGTTCATGTGCGGGACAGACCTATGCAATAGCTGCAACAACCTCAGGCACGGGAGCCGAAATTTTATGGACAGGCACAGGTTCAGGTAATCTGAGCAGTACCACGATAGAAGATCCTATTTTTGACGGAGCAACGGCCGGATCCGGCACCTATAATTTAACACTTACTGTTACCGATGATTATGGTTGCACAGCAGCAGATGTTGTGACCATTATTGTAGATGCCACACCCACAGCCAATGCTGGTAGTGATGGCCATATCGGTTCATGTGCAGGACAGACCTATGCAATAACTGCGACAACTTCAGGCACGGGAGCCGAATTTTTATGGACAGGTGTAGGTTCAGGTATTCTGAGCAGTAATACGGTAGAAGATCCTATTTTTGACGGAGAAGCAGCCGGACCAGGTACTTATACCTTAACACTAACCGTTACCGATGATTATGGGTGTACAGCAACTGATATTGTAACCATTATTGTAGATGCTTCACCGGTTGCTAGTGCAGGCAGTGATTTTACAATGGGAGCTTGCTCAACGCAAAACTTGAATAGTTCGCTAAGTACCGGCACTTCCATTACATTTGCATGGTCGCCAGCTACCTATCTTGACGATCCAACTCTTGCCAGTCCATTATTTACACCGTCTGCTGGAGCCGGCACATATACTTACACCCTTACTGTTACCGACACATATTTATGTACATCGTCTGATGAGATAACCATTACGGTGACAGGCCCCACTGTAGATCCAGGCACAGACCGGACAATCGGTATGTGCGAGCAGCCTATCGCGTTGGCTGGTTCAGGCACTAATGATGTCACCCATGTTTGGAGCCCGGCTACCTATTTATCTGACGTCAATAGCTACACGCCTACCTTCAGTGGAGCACCGGCAGGTCCCCACACATACGTTCTGACGGTAACCGATGCATTTAGCTGTGCAGTATCTGCTCAGGTAACGATAACCGTTATGGCAGCACCTGTAGCCGATGCAGGCACAGGGACAAGCCTTGGCGAATGTGCAGGACAGACCTATGATCTTGATGGAACCGGAAGTACAGGTACCGGACTGGCATATAGCTGGTCACCGATCACCTACTTAAACGGAGAACAAGCAACTGCAACACCTACCTTTGGGCCTGCCCCTGATGGCACTTATGTGCTGGTATTGACAGTAACCGATGATTATGGCTGTATTTCAACCGATAATGTAACAGTTATAGTTGACCCGGCCCCGGTAGCCGATGCAGGCCTAGGAACAAGCCTTGGCGAATGTGCAGGCCAGACCTATGATCTTAATGGAACACTAAGTACAGGAACAGGGCTTGCCTATAGCTGGACACCGACCACTTACCTGAATGGAGAAGAAGCCACTGCTACACCTACATTTGAAGGGGCACCCGATGGCACTTATGTGCTGGTGTTAACGGTGACAGATGATTACGGATGTATTTCTACCGCTAATGTGACAGTTATAGTTGATCCGGCACCTACAGCCGATGCAGGCCCGGGTGCAACCATAGGCCAGTGTAGTAAGACTTATCAAATAGCCGCTGTTGTAACAGGTACTACACCAATAACCTACCTTTGGACAGGCACAGGAACAATGGGAACAGATTACACCCTGAGCGCAACCAACATTGAAGATCCGTTGTTTACCAGTATTAATGCTGGTACTTTCGACTTAACCCTCAAAGTAACCGATCAATACGGATGTACAGTTAGCGATTATGTAACCGTTATAGTAGATCCTAATCCAACGACTTCAATTGTTTCCACTCCTTCACCTTTTGCACCTTACGAAGGGCAGGTTACTTCCTATACATTGGGCACTGCTTACAGTTCTCAGGTATGGGGTGCTTCACTTACCCCGTCAGGTTTATTCACCAGTGGTGTAACTCCTTCATTCCCGGTTACCTGGCCAATGCTGGATACCCCGCCACAAACAGGAACGGTTACTGTTACGGTTACTGATACGTACGGATGTACCGCAAGTACTTCAGTTACCGCTACCCTGCTTCCTACCAAGTTTGCAGGACAGCTTAAGTACTGGAACAGCGTTGAAACACCTATGCCATCGCCATTCCCGACCAATTATATGGGAACACCCAATGTGCCCGATTACTTCTATGTTCAGTTGATGGAAAGTGATGACAATGGAGTAACTGATCCATGGGCAGCTTTCGAAAACGGTTCATCCATACCCAACGGTGGCGAATTCTGGGAAGAAGGCATAGTGAAAGTTGAACCACGTATTGAAGTGGGCGGCGAACTTATGTCGTACTTCCAATTTGATCACGTCAATGTGAGCAAAACGTATAAAGCTCATATTTGGGATGGTGGATATATGTATGATCAGGGCACTGGCGAACTGGGCCGTGGCTATACATGGAACAAATGGGGCGGCGTAACCGCTACCGATGCTTTGGCTATCAACCTGATGGCTGCAGGTACCGAGATGAACAATCCATTGACTTATAATTACTTTTGGGTTGGCAAGCTTGTAAATCCTTCCGGCGTACCTTACGGTTATCATTCAAAATCGGTTGCTGATGTAAACTCGAGCAACACGCTCACTGCACTTGATGCATTGACCCTGAGCTACCGTACAGTTGGAATCATTCCGACCCTTACCAACAATACCCCTAACTTCAGGATAACCGGTAGGTTTGTTCCTGCTTTGCCAACCATGACTGGCATTTATGGTGACCCGAATACGCCTTACTATGCAGGAGTTGCCAGAGATGTACCATTCACTAAAAATGCCCTGACTCAAACTGCAGACCCGCTATTCTACACATGGTTTACCTCTGCCAAAGATCATTACTACTATGGCAGCCTGAATAGTTATGTTAATACATCGAGCACAGTTCCGAATTTCTATCTGAATGTTTATTACACTGCCACCGGCGATATCAACTCATCCTACAAGCCTACGGCCACGCCATTCAAAGCTGATGAAGCTGCACTGGCACTGAAGTATGAAAACGAAACCACCGTGAAGAAGGGTGAAATCGTGACCATACCGGTACGTATTGACCGCAACGTTGAATTGGGAGCTATCACCATTGGCCTCACCTACCGCAACGACCTTATCAAGGTGCTTGATGCCGGCTATGAAATCCAGAACATCAACCATAAAGATGGATATGTTCGCGTGGCTTGGTACGATGCACAGTCGAGATCGTTTACCAACGATGATGTTATCATGAACCTCAAGGTTATGGTGCTGGCTGATTTTGATGCATCAACCCGCTTGTTCGAACTTGAAAACATCAGTGAAATCGCCGACCCGATGGCCGTTGTGATCGAAAATGCTTCACTGAAGACCGTTTCGTTATCCACCTTAAAGGGAGAGGCAACTGATCTGGTAATTGCCAACTATCCAAACCCGTTCAACAATGTAACCACCTTCACTTACACCCTGCCGGAAGCAGGCAAAGTTGAACTGGTGGTTTACAACCAGTTGGGACAGGCAGTTTCAACCTTAGTAAGCGAAGTTCAACCGGCTGGCATTTACACCCTGGAGATGAACCGTGCTAACCTGAAACCGGGCGTTTACAACTACCGTATCGTATTGCAGGGCGAAACCGGCAAATACACACATACACAAAGTATGATTATCATGCAGTAATTGATTTGTTTCAATGTTGTTTCGGGGCATTTTGCCCCGAAACAACATTTTTATCTTCATCAGCAACAAGAATTTTCAGTAACCGGCAATCATGCAAAGTGGTTTTTCCATAGCAATAAGGCGCAAAATACCAACGAGTTGGCTTATTTTGTGTTTGATGTTGTTGCCCTCAGCGGCTTTCAGCCAGCTTTCGGTTAACATTAAACCACAGGTAACCTGCCAGCTTGCTGACATTTTTGTTCCGGTTGCGGTATCAGGGTTTAATGATGTGGGTGCTTTTACACTTTTCATTCACTGCGATCCTGTTGCCATGCAATTTATTGCCCTCGAAAACCCGGATACATTGCTTACCGGCGGTTTGGTTGACTTTAATTTCATTGATGATCCTGTTCCTGGTATCAGCATTTCCTGGTTTCGAATGACACCTGTTAATATAAGTAACGGAAAACTTTTTGATCTGCATCTGAAGCTACTTGATTCTACGGCATATCTTGTGTTTTCTGCTTCTTGTGAAGTCGCACTTTCCGATTTGAGTGTTGTTCAGAATGTAATTTACAACAATGGATATATTGCCCAGATTAACAAACTTAATGAACAACCCCAATCACTAAATGTAGCTGAACAGAAGGATACAATATTTTCAGTTAGCCAATTTGCTGATGTTGCCTACCAATGGCAAACAAAGGTAAACGGCAACTGGGTGGATGTGAGCGACAGTGAACAATATTCGGGGACTAAGAGCAACGAAATGCA
>Ga0247841_10008036_pt1 | contig 15360 bp, 12 predicted proteins | sample LaCruzMarch2015__2_FD_192410 | JGI IMG/M metagenome (GOLD analysis project Ga0247841, IMG submission 192410) | Freshwater microbial communities from meromictic Lake La Cruz, Castile-La Mancha, Spain - LaCruzMarch2015_18m | ecosystem: Environmental > Aquatic > Freshwater > Lake | place: Spain...
ATACCCGTTGCTGAATGTAGCGCCGGTCTGTGCAACGGGCATTTCGGCATGGGTACCAACCCCAAATGCCTGTCCCAGCATTATGTACCACTTGAATTTTCTGTCGCCTCTGAAGTAGCTGTCACTGGTTTTGATTTTCCTTGAAATCCAGATTCCAAATGCCGTGATAAGGACAAAGTAGCCTATAAGAACTATATAATCGAGAGTTGCCATAAGTACATATTTGTTCAGTTTTCAGACTGCAGGGGATTTTCCCTGCCATTTACAATTACTTTTTTTATTGCCATGTTAAAATCTTCCATACGGAAAAGGATGAGATCAGCCCTCATTCCGCTTTCAAGCGTACCCCGGCCGGTTATTCTGCAGGCCGCCGAGACATTCCTTGAAGCCAGATTTACAGCTTCACCCAGGGTGTAACCGGTGAATCTCATCACATTACCCACGCCTGTTTTCAGGGGCAGTGATGCCCCTGCCAGGCAATTTAGCACCGGGTTTTTGATAAGTCCGTCGGCCGACAGGACAATATCACTCCCGAGAAACACATAGTTGCCTGGTTCCATTCCCATAAAATGGGTTACATCAGATGTAAGGATTATATTATCCGGCCCCTTCACTTTGCAGAACACACTCACTTCCTCGGGAAGAAGATGATGACCGTCGGCGATTATTGAAGGTGTCAGCAGATCATTTGCCAGCTGAGGCCATATCGGGTTTCTGTGTCTGTCGATCAGGTTTGCGCATCCGTTTCCGAGATGTGTTGATAACCTGGCTCCCCTGTCAACAGCCTCCATTATCTGGCTGGCACTGGCATTTGTATGTCCGATGGAGACAATAATTTCCTGCCTGACACAGCGGCCTATGAAATCCATGGCTCCTTCAATCTCGGGACTAACAGTTACCTGACGGATATTTCCGGCGGCGGCATCCTGATATTGCATAAATTCGTCCCATGAGGGTTTCCTGATGAAATCAGCCGGATGGCAGCCGGAGTAACCTGTCTCGGGCGATATATATGGTCCTTCGAGGTGAAACCCCGCAACAGAAATTCTTACCTCTTCATCATCATGCAGAGCCCGTGCAAGATTCCTGAAAACCCTGACCAGATTGTCATGGCTGCCTGTGATTATTGTCGGAAAGAATGTAGTAACACCATCCTTCCTTATTGCATCGACAGCCATCCTTATCCTTAGGGTACCTGCCGCCGGATCGGAAAAATCAACACCCCTGTAACCATTTATCTGGTTGTCGACAAGTCCGGGAGCTACAAAAATATCATTAAGCTCTTCCGACATCGGGATTTCATCAACCGAGCTTATCAGTCCGTCGCTGAATTTTATCCTTACCGGTTTGCCTGTATCATAGTGCAAAGCACTTACTTCTCCTGATCTGTTCATTAATTGTTAATTTTTATCCGGAGTTATTCCACCCGGGCTTTGGAAGCCTGTTCCCGGGTTAAAACCTGATAATACCACCTGCGGATTCCCTGTCGAGAAAGAGATTCCAGTCGGGGTGTTGCTTAAGCATGGTTGCAGGCACCATTCTGTTCAGGCTTTCAGAAAGTGTAAGCCTGACGGCCTCAGCCTTTGACTTGTGAGGAACAATTGAAATGATTGTTCTGCATTGCATTATCTGCCACACCGTCATCGATACAGCCATATCGGGAACCTCCCCGGGCGATCCGAACCATCCCTCATTAACCTGTTGGAGCTTGCATTCCTCATTAAGCTTTACGGTGATGTAAGCATCTCTGCTATCGAAATCGGCAGGCGGGTCGTTGAATGCAATATGTCCGTTGACACCAATGCCGACAATACCCAGGTCGATGGGTTTATTCCGGACTGAGCTGTTAAGTTCGCCTGTCAGGTTATCAATATTTCCTTCCACATCGATACTGTGAAACCTTTTCACCGGGACCAGGTTAATGAATCTCTCGTAAAGGTACCTCCTGAAGCTTGCCTTATGGGTGATCGGGATCCCAATGTATTCATCGAGATGAAACACCTCTACCTTCTGCCAGTTGATATTCTCCCTGACCAGTTCCCTGAACATTTCAAATTGTGAACTGCCTGTTGCCACCACCATCCTTGCCTCATCTTTAGCGCTGATGATTTCATTCAATTTTGCAGAAATCACCCCGGCAGAATATAAGCCCAGTTCATTCGCATCATTGGAGATACAAATCTTCATAACAAAAATTTTATCAAACTTATAATATCACATCAACGGTGTTTCCAAAATGTAAAAAATCTCTAATTCAAGACTGGATAAGCAATTGCATAAAAATAGAATTTAATATTCACAAACCAATTCTTTATCTTCACCAAATTTTATTTCTGATGTCACAAATCACAATATTCGCAACTCTTCTTCTATTGATATGTTCAGAAGGTTCTCTCTTCAGCCAGGTAAGGGCCGTTAACCGCGATAAATACCAAATCCACATCAATAAAACTGACAGGCCTTTCACCATCGATGGAGTCCTTGATGAGGAGCCGTGGTCGTCAGCCGAGCGGGCATGGGAGTTTCAGCGCGTGACCCCGACCGACACAGGCTATCCAATTGCGAAAACTGAAGTGATGCTTACCTACGACAAGTCAAATCTTTATGTCGGCATTATCTGCCATGATCCGACTCCGGGAAAGAGGCCGGTTGAATCGCTGAGAAGGGACTTTAGTTTCATGAATAACGACAACTTTATGTTTTTCCTGAATACATACAACGACCTCACAAACGGCTTTGCCTTTGGAATATCGGCAGCAGGGGCACAGACTGAGGGATTGCAGTATGAAGGCACCAAGGTAGATTACAGCTGGGACATCAAGTGGAAGTCGGAAGTGAAAAGTTATGACGACAAGTGGGTTACCGAGGTTAGTATACCGTTCAGGAGCTTAAGGTACTTTGAGGGGGATACGGAATGGGGGATAAATTTCGGACGGCTCGACCTTAAGAATAATGAGAAATCGGCCTGGGCTCCAATGCCCCGTCAGTTTCCTCACTGCTCACTTCCGTTTGTCGGCACTCTTAAATGGGATGAACCCAGGGACAAGGCCGGACTGCGCTTTTCGCTGATACCTTATGCCACAACGAAGGTCACCCGCGACTTCGAAGCCGGAGAAGCCACAAAATGGAAATGGAATGCAGGGGTGGATGCAAAGATGATCCTCTCGACATCCCTTAACCTCGATCTGACGCTGAATCCGGATTATTCACAGGTTGAGGTGGATAAGCAGCAGATAAATCTCGACAGATATGAGCTCTTTTTCCCTGAAAAGAGGCAGTTTTATCTGGAAAACAGTGACCTCTTCGCAAGTCTCGGAACCGAAAGGGTAAGGCCTTTCTTTTCAAGAAGGATAGGTCTTGAAAATCCGGTCCTGGCAGGCGCAAGGCTGAGCGGAAATCTCGGAGACAGGTGGAGGATAGGTATCATGGACATCCAGACTGGGAAAAATGATGAAGTTCACGCAGCCAACTATATGGTGGCTGCCCTCCAGAGACTGGTTTTCAGCAGGTCGAGCGTAACTGGATTCCTGATAAACAAGCAGGTGATGAATACTAATGATGATGAAACCTTCACCGGGAACAAGTATAACAGGGTGGCAGGACTTGAATATAACCTTGCCACGCCCGACAACAGGTGGAACGGCAAAGTATATTACCATCAGAATCTTGTAGAAGATCTCACTCTGAAAGATGCAGCAATGGCCGGCAATATAACTTATTCAACTCCTTTCATAACGGCGTCGGTCAATCAGGCGCTAACAGGTTCAGGGTACAATGCCGAGACCGGATACGTAAGGAGAATGGGTTATTACCAGCTGAACGGGTCGTTACAGTACAAATTCTTTCCTGAAAGCAAGAACATCATCAGTCACGGGCCCATCCTGAGGCTCGACAATTACCTTGATCCCTATAACTCGTTCTCTCTTACCGACAGGGAAACAAACCTTATGTACAGGATAGACTTTATGAACAAGAGTTCTTTTTCGGTCGACGTAAAGGAGAACTATATAAAACTCCTTAAACCGTTCGATCCAACCAATACCGGAGGGCTTAAGCTGCTGGCCGGAGAGGATTTCAGATGGAATGAAGTAGGCGCCACCTACATCTCAGACAACCGGAAGATGTTCAACTTCTCTCTAACAGCCAGGTACGGAGGGTACTACAACGGCGACCGGCTCACCCTGAACGGAGAGGTGAATTACCGTGTCCAGCCATATGGCAGCCTGGCTCTTGTCACAACCTACAACGATATAGAGCTGCCCGTTCCTTACAACAGCGCCAGACTCCTGCTGATTGGTCCCAGATTCGATTTCACCTTCACTGACAACCTGTTCTTTACCAGTTTTATACAGTATAACAATCAGATCGACAACCTCAACCTTAATCTTCGCTTCCAGTGGAGGTTTGCACCGGTGTCGGACCTTTTCATTGTGTATACTGAAAACTCCTGGGCCGGGGACATACTCAGTAACAGCTTCGGCAGTCCATACGCCGGAGACCTGCGGTCCAAAAACCGCGGCCTTGTTGTGAAATTGTCTTACTGGTTCAACTAAGAGCCTGATTAATTCACTTGATGAGAAAATCGAGGAGAGGCTTATCCCCGATATAGGCGACCAGATGGTCGTGGCGCTTCAGAGGGCCGACCCCCGAAGGTGTACCGGTGAAAATAAGGTCGCCAGTTTTCAGAGTGAAGTATTGGGAAATGTATGAAATCATCTCATCTACTCCGAATATCATGTCGGATGTATTGCCGTGTTGTACAATAAGGTCATTTATCTCCAGGCGAAAATCCAGGTTCCTGATGTCGCCACATGAGCTCACCGGAATGAATTCACCTATCGGGGCGGAACCATCAAATCCTTTTGATATCTCCCACGGGAGCATCGATTTTGAAAGCCTGGTCTGGATATCGCGTGCCGTTATGTCAATTCCTGCCGTAATCTCATCGTAGTATCTGGAAGCAAATTTTGGGGAAATCGATTTTCCAAGTTTCGATATCTTCACCACCACTTCGAGTTCATACTGGATATCATTCGAAAAACCCGGAAGAAAGAAAGGCTTGTTTTTCTTCAGCAGCGATGAATCGGGCTTCATGAACACCACCGGTTCGGATGGATACGGCCTGCCCATCTCGATGGCATGCCTGCGATAGTTCATCCCGATACAGATAACCTTCATTTTAATGTTGCCCTTTGCCGAATGACCTGAGCTTGATTTCCGTGAGGATCTTCTTTGTATAGAGCGGAAAATCGCCGTTCATCATCCAGGAGTAATATGACGGATCGTCTCTGAAGACAGTCTCCACCGGTTTCCCCTTGTGTTTTCCGAAATTAAACACTTCTACCCCGTTCTCATCATAGATAATGCGACCTGCAAAATCGACCAGGTTGTTATATGCGCTGAAGTCGGCAAGTTTTTCCACATCGTTCTCCAGGTCGCTGTACCTGTCGAGCTGCGACTTAAGAACCTCGTAAGTGGCTTGAGTATCGGCTTTAGAGCTGTGAGCGTTTTCAAGCTCCCTGTCGCAATAAAACTTGTAGGCTGCAGTAAGTGTCCTCTGTTCCTTCCTGTGAAAGATGACCTGGACGTCGACATATTTCCTCCTGAGGAAATTGAAGTCAATATTCGCTCTCAGAAACTCTTCTGCAAGGACCGGTATATCAAACTTTATTGCATTGAATCCGGCAAGATCAGTTCCTTCGAGAAAGGCGGCAAGATTTTTTGCTATCTCCCCGAATTTCGGAGCGTCAGCAACATCTTCATCCGATATTCCGTGGATTGCAGTTGACTTGGGAGGGATGGGCATCTCAGGATTTATCCTTGAAACAAGCCATTCCTCACTTCCATTAGGATCTATCTTGAGAACTGAGATTTCAACAATACGATCGCCTGAAACGTTAATGCCTGTTGTTTCAAGATCGAGAAATGCTATGGGCCTGCGAAGGTTAAGTTTCAATGGTCAGGCGTTTATCATCATTGGCATGAGAAGCATGAGAAGGTCTTCCGACTCATTTTCAGATTCTCCGGGCAGGAACAGGCCGGCCCTGGTAGGATCAGCCAGTTCAATCATGACATCCGGAGAGGCCATATTTGAAAGAATTTCGAGGAGGAACACCGATTTGAATCCGATTTCAAGGTCCTCGCCTTCATACTGGCATTTGATCTTTTCGTAAGCTGATATTGAGAAGTCGATATCCTGTGCCGAAACCGTCATCTGGTTGACTTTAAGCTGGAGCTTGACAAGATTGCTTGCCTGGTTTGAAAAGACGGATACCCTTCTGAGAGTATTGTAAAATTCGATACGGTCGACCGTGACCTTCCTCGGGTTATTCTTGGGAATCACCGAATTGTAATTGGGATAATTGCCTTCTACCAGCCTGCAGACTACCTTGTAATCGTTCAGGTTGAAGAATGCATTTTTATCGTCGAATTCAACAGTTACCGGTCCCTCTTCCTTTGGCAGAATATTTCTCAGAAGCGAAGCCGGTTTCTTGGGAAGGATAAAGGATGAATTATCGTCAGCATGAGTGTCGCTGCGCTGATATCGTACCAGCTTATGTGCATCCGAAGCCACAAAGGTAATCTTATCGGTTGAAGCTTCAACAAAGATACCTCCCATCACAGGTCTGAGTTCATCGTCGGCGGTGGCAAAGAGCGTTCTGTTGATTCCTGCCAGCATCACATCAGCATTGATTACGAATGTGAATTTTTTCTCCTTTCTGATGGCCGGGAGTGCAGGGAAATCAATACCGTTCTGACCTACCACATTGAACTTTCCGTTCTCGGATGTGATAACTACGGCAAGTGTATCCAGACTAATGTCGAATGAAAGCGGTTGTACGGAGAATTCCTTGAGAGTGTCGAGCAGTATCCTTGCCGGAAGGGCTATGATACCGTCACCCGTGGCATTCTCGAGCTTCATCCTTGTTATCAGGGTCGATTCAAGATCTGATGCCGTAATTTCAAGATCGTTGCCTGAAAGGTTAAAAAGAAAATTATCAAGGATCGGCAAGGTATTTTTGGAGCTGATCACCCTGCTTATGGCCTGCAAATGACCTAGTAACTCTGTGCTGGATACAACAAATTTCATCTTATAATGGGTTTAATTACTTCTGCAAATTCGCAACTATCAATATTACAAAAAAAACATTTATCCACAAACAAATTATTGTCCGGGGAGGAAATAAGAGCGCTTTTTAACAATGGGATCGATATCCGCATATTTAACAATAAAAAACTCCGCTTCGCCCTGCTTCCGTGCCCACATCCTGTCGGTATCGTCCCTGACTGAATCCTGTTCCGTTATCGTGCGTTTCCACAGATTTATCAGGCTCCTCTCCCCTTCCGGGCTTAATACTGTAATTCTGTACAACGGCTGTTCGTCTGATATGCCTGCCTTCTCCGCCTCTCTAAGTTCGGTAGCCCAGGATTCGAAGGGCACCTGCGTGAAATAGGAAATATACCTCAAAATTCGGGAGGTATCCCAACCTGTAAGTTCCCTGTCGTTTCCGAAAAGTGAGGGAATACCGCCTGCGTATTTAATCATGAAAGAAGATGATGTGTCGGAAAGATTCTCGAAGGTCACCGAATGGATCTCCGACGGCTGCAGGCTGAACACGGTATATGGCTGCCAGAAGAGTTCGTTTACAGTGAATGCCGATCCGATCTCTGCCTCACTGCCCGGAACTGAAACGATGAATGGTTTCGATCCGGGCTTCAGCTTCATTATGTTTCCATACTGGTTTGAAGCTGTTTTATAGACAAGGAAGGAACTTAGCAATTTGTTCTTTTCATAGACTTTCACGGCTACAGGCTCGATTCCCATGGCGGTGACCCCCGAGCTGAACAGCTCATCCGACACAGGCGATTTGATCTGCATTTCGGTAAGTATCCTTGTTATGAAAAGAATACTGCGTCGTCTGGCCTGCTGTTTCCCGTTTACAAGCCATTCTTCGCCCTCTTCCCTGAGTGTAAGGGTACTGTTCCCCGAGGTGAATTCAATTCTGGTGATCCTGTCAGCCGGTCTGGCTGCAAAAGAAGTGTTGCTGTTACCGAAAGGTTTCCTTTCCCTCAGAAGAAGAATCATCAGAAAAATAATGACGGCCGCACAAAGGGTATACAGAACTGCCTTACGTTGCATCATAATGATAAGGAATACTTGATTCTTCTCCTCCATCCGAAAAGAAAACCGGCAACGAGAACAAGCAAGACCGGTCCGGCTATATTGACGGTCTGCCAGAACAATCTCCTGCTTTTTACTTCCTCGCCGTCGAGCAGCCTTAGCTTCAACTCTCTTGACCTAAGCTCCATAATGCCGTTGTCGTCGATAAGGAAATTGAGGCAATTAAGTATGAAGTCCCTGTTTCCAAACATCTCAAGTGTGTATCTGTCCTGGCCCAGGGGGAAAGGTGTTTCAACAGTACCGGTTCTTCTTACCTCATTTCTTATTATATCTCCATCAGCCACAACTATCATTTTTGTCGGTACGCTTTCGTCCCTGACCCTGAACTCTTTATCTCCTGCCAGATTGCTCGTAAGCCTATTCCTGAAAGCCGAGGGGAATACCCCTTCGAGCAGGACCGCAACCGGCAGACCTGATCTGTTGAAGTACCTTTCCTCAGGAACCATCTCGGCTTCCCTGAGGCTTATGAAAAAGGGAGGTGACAATGTCCGGGTGAGTCCGGAGGTTGAAAGCAGGATACTTTTCCTGATGTTTCCATCAAGTCCCACAGTATCTATGTAGTTGGAAAATTCTCCCTTAACCCTGTTGATGTTCCTGGTAATGGGATGATCGGGATAAGGTGTGAGAAGTGGAAAATATAGCCAGGGAACTGAAACCGGCTGCTGTCTCACCCCGCCACTCGAAAGTATAATCCTGATCTGAGCGCACTCCATATCCTGGACTATCTGCGCATTGACCCTTACTCCATATCTGAATATCTGGTCCTCAAGATTCAGAGGCCTGTAGATGGCAGTGGTCTCTCCCATCACAAGGCTGTCGGTATCTACATTTACTTCTTCCACCAGCCAGAGCGCCTTTCCTCCGTTCATGATATACTGATCGAGTACGAACTTGTCGTTCTCATCGAATTCCTTCTTTGGTCCGGCAATCACTATTGCTGAATACTTATCCAGAATGCCGGGGGTTCCGCCTATTACACCCCTGTCGACGGTAAAGAACCGTGCCATGTGGAATATGATATCAGCAACTCCCATCTCCGGTATTTCATCATGACCTTCGATGAAAGCCACCTTGTAGATGGTGTCGGAGCTGAGTGTAGCTATTGGCTGTATCAGTTCATATTCAAGGCCTTCGGCAGAATGAAGAAGATTTTCCTCAGCCGTCATCATGGTCGGATTGTTCTTCAGGAAATTGACCGGCACTTCGATGCCGTTGTAATTGACGATCATCCCCGGAAAAATGATTTTCTGGCTTGACCCTCCCTCAGGATCACTGTCCTGAATATTCACAGGATTAAGTCCCTTTCCCAGCAACGACTGGTACAGTGCATTCCTCTTCTCCGGGTCATTGCTTTCCGAGGGATTAATGAAATCATAATCAACTTTCCTGCCGGAGAATATTCTGAACTCATCCAGCATTTCACTCACCGACCTTTTCAGCCGTTTAAAGGGGATGGGCATTTCACCGTCGAGGTAGACCTGAACAAAGATGTCATTCTTTATTTCTGAAAGGACCTTCCTTGTTGGTTCGGATAGGGTGTAGCGCCTGTCCTCAGTCAGATCGGCCCGAAGTCTCAGAAATGATACTGCGAAGGCTGCAATCACAACTGCCGCGACGGTGAGCCCGAAACGGAACCAGTTGTGTTTCTCATGATTTCTTGACAAAAGCACTATCCTTGTTGCCTCATTAAACAGAATAACCACCGCGACGAAATAGGCAATATCCCTCAGGTCGATCACTCCCCTGCTCATCGATTTGTAGTGCTCATTGATGCCGAGGCCGATAACGAACTCATCGATCTTCCTCAGACCCGGCAGAAAGGCGAACGCGTCGAAGCCCATGAAAAGGAACAGTGAGATCAGTACTGCAACAATAAAAGCGACAACCTGATTATCGGTAAGCGATGATGCAAAAAGGCCCGCCGATGCATAAACTGCAGCCAGAAAGAACAATCCGATTAATGCTCCGACTATGCCTCCCCTGTCAAGGTTCCCGGGTGTTTCTCCCAAAAGGTGAACCGAAATATAATAAATCACACCCGGCAGCAGGGCAAGCAAAACCAATGCAACGGCAGCAAGGTACTTACCATAGACTATCCCGCGCTCGGTCACCGGTTTTGAATACAGCAGTTCCATTGTTCCCAGCCTCTTCTCTTCTGCAATCATCTTCATCGTGACTGCTGGGACAAGGAATAAAAAGATCCAGGGCGACAACAGGAAAAGCGTATCGAGACCCGCATAACCGCTGTCGAGAATATTCCATTCTCCGGGCAGCACCCACATAAACAGCGAATTGATCAGCAGGAAGACGATTATGACTACGTATCCTGTAAGACTGCTGAAAAATCCGGTTGTCTCCTTTCTGAATATTGCAAACATCTTATTCTTTTTGACCTGTTTATACTCCTATCCGCTGATGATCATTAATAAACCCTGTAATTTCCTTAAAAACCAGGAAAATCATAAGCCTGATGTAAGGGACATGTTTTTGATTTTAACGGTGCAAAAGTAATCAATGAACTTCACCATTCCGTCTCTTAATTATTTTTAAAGGGCTTTGCGTTTTTCACATCAGTTATTATCACATCCGAATAATAGAATTGTATTATATCATCTGACTTAAATCCTCTGGCAGCCATAACCATGGCTCCCTCCTGACAAAGTCCCACGCCGTGGCCGTATCCTCTTCCCCTGAGAACGATTGAGCTGCCTTCGTGTGACACCGAGAAAAACGATGATTTAAGGTTAAGGTCATTTCTGATCTTATTGAACGGAATGGAGAAAGTACCAATCCTGTACTCTTTATGCCTCGTGTTCTGCTCAAAATTGTATGAGTATTTAGTACTTACGGGAGGAGCGTATCCTGAACGTTTCAAATAAGATTCCCATTCAGAGAGGGGGATAGATTTTTTCCAGTGAGCATTGGGTGATTTTATGCAATACGGATCAGTAACCTTTTTAAGGTAGGCATGACCCGCGAGCCATACAAAATCGGAGGTCGAGGTTTCTCCACCGCAATTGGAGTGAAATGCTGAAATTATTAGGGTGCTGTCAGCTGCAAGGATAACCTGGTCTCTTGTTTCCGATGCAGCCCTCAGTACAAGCGAATCAGAAGTTATACCGTGGAAAGCCTGGCAGTGAGTATTGTCGCACAGGTTATAACCGTCAATAATGTGCCGGTCTGAATGCCTGTAAAGATAAGTCCGGGCAAGAAGAGCCTGTGATTTAAGGTATTCTATCCTTCGGCCTGGACCGCCCTCTGTTCTTACTACACCGGCAATATATTCTTCCACGTCGCAGGTATTTGTGAAAACCAATATTCCAAGGTCAGCGATGCATTTAAGGCTTCCGCTGTAATATCGCCGCTCCCCCGGGCTGCCATTGATCCTGAGAGAAAAATGGTCATTGCCGGTAAGTCCCCTTACGTTCAGAGAATCCACTGTAAAGCTCACAGAGTTTCTGAGCTTTACCGCCACCCTGCCTCCGTACAACGCTAAAATCACAGGATCGCCCGCTTCGATGGGGAAAGGAGAGCCGTCGTATATATCCAGCTCATATTTACCATGGATCACTGAAAAGGATGCAGAGGAAGGTTTCCGGTCGGCAAACACCCTCACCTTAACCTGTGCCGGTGCTATAACAGGTAAAAGGAAAACAAGCAATAATATATTCAGAATAATCCTTGACATTAATACTCAAAACTTTGATAATAAAGTCATCTGACAGGTCACACGGGTTCCGGCTGCCTTAAAGCCTCAACCATGTCGGATGCCACCCGTTCCGACGCTCCTTCGGGTCCAAGTATTTCTTTCACCCTTGCATAATCGCGCAGCGCCTTTTCCCTCCTTGATCCGCCCGGCAGAACAGCCTCCAGCTCCTTCACCAGGTTCTTTTCATTCAGTGAGAACTGTACCAGTTCCTTAACAGCTTCATAACCGGCAATCAGGTTCACAAGTGAGATGAATCTGACTTTTATCACCGCCCAGGCGATCACCATCGAGATAAAGTCACCCTTGTAGCAAACAACCTCAGGTACTCCCAAAAGGGCAGCCTCGAGGGTTGCGGTTCCCGACTTCACAAGCGCAGCTTCCGATACATAAAGTATCTCGTAAGTCCTGTCATTGATAAGTCTTACCGGATAATCCCTTAATATCTCCTTGTAGAGTTTGTCCGGGAGATTCTTCACCCCTGCCAGGACAAACTGGTAGCCGGGGAAATGTGAAACGGTTTTAAGCATCTCCGGAAGTATCTGCTTTACCTCACTCTTTCTGCTGCCGGCAAGCATGGCGATAACCGGATTATTATCCAGACCCAGCGATCTGCGTACCTCATCCCCGGGAGGAAGTGCCCGCAATCTCTTTCCCGTCTCATCCAGAAGCGGATTACCGCGATAAACGGTTTCAACGCCGTGCCTTTGGTAAAATTCAACTTCAAACGGGAAAATGATGTACATCCTGTCGACATACTGCTTCACCTTTCTTACTCTTCCCTCATTCCATGCCCACAGTTTCGGTGAAATATAATAGAAGACCCTCAAACCGGATTTCCTTGCAAATTTCGCTATACGCAGATTAAATCCCGGGTAATCGATCAGAATCACAACATCGGGACTGAATGAATTGATCTGCTGTTTGCAAAGGGTGAACAGCCTGCCGATTGAACCAAGGTTTTTTGCAACTTCGACAAAACCCATGAAAGCTGTCTGGCGGTAGTGCATAAGGAGTTCTGCTCCCTCCGACTGCATGAAATCACCGCCCCAGCATCGGATAACCGCTTCCGTGTCGAATCGGAACAGTTCCCTGACAAGATTCGACCCGTGAAGATCGCCCGACTGTTCTCCCGCTATTATGAAATACTTCATAACAGAAACTTTAATGCAAAGACCAGCACTGCCCAGAATATTGTGATTGCAAGCACTCCCCTGGTGGCCCTGAGCATATCGAGCCGGTTAAAAAGCAGGAAAAGGAGTATGTTGGGAAAGACGCTAAGGGAAATAATGTGAGTCAGGATGTCTGCCTCAGCTATTCTCCTGAAATATTCCACCGGAGTTCTGTTACCCTCTGAGAAGAGCCAGATTCCTGCAGATATAAGCAACGGGATAAAAAACCCGGCAAGGACTCCGACATATTGCCTGTCATATTTCCCGGTGAACGTCATAGGCTGAATTGTTCCTTTAATGTGTCGATAAATGAGTGTGCGGTCATATCTACCGAAACCGGAACTATTGAAACATAGTTATTTGCGAGTGCCCATTCATCGGTATCCAATGCCTCTGGTTCCTGGTTATGGAAAATACCGGTGAGCCAGTAATAGGTCCGGCCCATAGGATCTTTCCTCTTTTCGAATTCCTCTTTCCAGTTGCCTTTTGACTGGCGGCAAATCTTTATTCCTTTTATTTCACTCTCTGGAACAGAAGGTATGTTGACATTAAGGCAGATACCCTTGGGAAGCATCATCTCGGTAAGCTTCAGCATCACTATCCTGATGAATTTCCTGCATATCGAGAAGTCGGCTGTCCGTGAGAAGTCGCTCATTGAAAAACCCACCGAGTCGATACCGTACAAACATCCCTCGATAGCTGCTGCCATGGTGCCCGAATAAAGGACGCTTACCGATGCATTGGCACCATGGTTGATACCGGATACGACCCAGTCGGGCTTCCTCTCAAGCAGCTGGTTTACGGCAAGCTTGATACTGTCGGTAGGTGTTCCGTTGCAGGTATAAACCTTACGGCGATCAGTTTCTTCGAGAAGTTTGACCCTTAGCGGAGTCTTTACCGTGAGTGCCATCGACATTCCCGACATACTTTCCTGGGTTGAAACCAGCACCACCTTTCCGAATTCTTCCATTACCTCTATGAGAGTCCTGAGTCCTGCGGCATACAACCCGTCGTCATTTGTTATAAGTATCAGTCTGTCGTTCTGTTCGAGAGTCATCTTATCAAGTTTTGATGTGCAAAGATAGATAATTACCCTTAAGCTTAGAGAAATTGTTTACTTTTGCAATCTTGATAATTTTTTTGTTTTGAACAGCCGGTCAGGATGAAAGTAACCCACAAACCGGACATACTTTTAAACAAATCACGATCGGGCAGACGGGCTTTTTTGAAGCAATTACATAAACACAATACTCAAAGAATACTATTTTTTTAACAGATGAAAATTTCATATAACTGGCTGAAAGAGTATCTTGGGATTGACGTCGATCCCCACGAATTGTCTGAAATCCTTACCGGTATAGGCCTTGAGATTGAAGGAGTTGAGGAGTGGGAATCAGTCAGGGGCGGACTGAATGGTGTAGTGATAGGTGAAGTCGTCACTTGCATTAAACATCCGGATGCCGACAAGCTTTCAGTGACTACTGTTGACATAGGCCGGCCGGAACATCTTCATATTGTTTGTGGTGCACCCAATGTTGCTGCAGGGCAGAAAGTTCCTGTTGCCGTTGCCGGGACGACACTATACCGGGGTGAAGAATCCATAGAGCTCAAAAAGACAAAGATCAGAGGCGAAGTGTCTGAGGGCATGATATGCGCCGAGGATGAACTGGGACTGGGCGACAGTCACGAAGGTATTATGATTCTCAACAGCAATGCCGTACCGGGCACTCCTGCAAGTGAGTATTTCAGGGTTGTGCACGATACCATATTTGAGATAGGCCTGACTCCCAACAGGATAGACAGCGGATCGCACTTTGGAGTTGCTCGCGACCTGGCGGCATACCTGAGCATCAACAGCGGCCGCGACCATGCTGCCATCAGACCTTCGATCGACAGTTTCAGGCCCGACAGCAATACCTCAGGTTTTGCAGTGATTGTGGAAAACCTTAGCGCCTGCCCTCGATACACCGGAATTACAATAAGCGATGTCACAATCGGAGAATCACCAGATTGGCTGAAAACAAAGCTCAGGTCAATAGGCCTCAACCCTATAAATAACGTTGTCGATATAACAAACTTCGTTCAGCACGAGATCGGTCAGCCCCTGCATGCTTTCGACGCCGATAAAGTAACAGGGAAGAAAGTTATCATTAAGAACCTTCCCGACAAAACCAGGTTCATAACCCTCGACGGACTAGAAAGAAGCCTTTCTTCGCGCGACCTGATGATCTGCAATGAAGAAGAGGGAATGTGCATTGCCGGAGTATTCGGGGGTATCAAATCGGGAGTTACTTCAGCTA
>Ga0247841_10008037_pt1 | contig 15358 bp, 9 predicted proteins | sample LaCruzMarch2015__2_FD_192410 | JGI IMG/M metagenome (GOLD analysis project Ga0247841, IMG submission 192410) | Freshwater microbial communities from meromictic Lake La Cruz, Castile-La Mancha, Spain - LaCruzMarch2015_18m | ecosystem: Environmental > Aquatic > Freshwater > Lake | place: Spain...
GAGGCCGGGCACCCGAACGTCTACGCGGGAGACGAACTGCTGACCGCGGACTTCCCGTCGTGTACGGCGCGTTACGTGCGCATCGAACTTGTCGCGGCACATCCGGTGCTTGACTGGTCGATCACGGAGTTGCGCATCTTCGGGCCCAGTTCGTGATTCGAGAATTATCAGGGAGAATCAACATGAATAACATCCGTAATATGGGGCGGGCGGTATGGAAGTGTTTTGGCGTGCCGGGTCTGGCGATGCTGCTGGGGGCGGCGGGAGGCTGCGATAACGGTGGCAGCAAGCCGATCGGTGAAGGTTACGACTTCGGCGCCAACGATCCTAACCTTGTGGCGGCGTTTGGCGACAGCATCACCGCCGGGATTGACGGGTCCCCGTCCTATACGCCGATACTCGCGGGCATGATCGGCAAGAACGTCCGTAAATTCGGGTTCCCAGGGATGGAGAGCGGCTTTGGGCGCGAAAAGATCGGTGGCATTCTTGCCTTCCATCCCGGTTTTGTGCTGGTGTTTTTCGGCGCTAACGATGCCATTATGGGCCGCGACGAGGCCGATACGATCGCAAACCTGCGCGATATCGTGGTGGCCTGCAAGAACAAACAGACGATTCCTGTGCTGACGACGCTGATGCCGATGATCGGTGAACACGAGGTCTACAACGGCGGCGTGGATGCGCTGAACCCCATGATCCATGATCTGGCGAAGGAACAGGAGGTTCCGCTGGCCGACGTCAATGCCAGCTTCGCTGGGCATCCGGAGTATTTGATCGGCGACGGGTTGCATCCCAGCCAGGCTGGCGCCGAGGCAATTGCCCAGACCTACGCCGATTTGTTCCTGTGAGGCGTTTGCAGAACGCCTATTCCCGCTGCGCGGACTCGGCGCCGTGGGTGGGAACGATGACCAGCGGGATGGCGACGGCGTGGCGAACGGGGGTGACCGTCTGGCCGAGCAGCAGGTCCTGTAGCCCACGGTGACCATGGGCGCCCAGCACGAGCATATCGAAATCATTCTCACGCACGGCATTGATCAGTGCTTTGGCCGGATCGCCATACAGCAGTTGTGTTTCCACCGGCAGGTCGTGATCCTCGATTTCGCGGGCCAGTTGCTCCAGGTAGGACTGGTCCTCTTCGCTGTGCAAACTGCGGCTGTCGCCGCCATAGAGCATTGTCCCAGGCGTGAACACGGCGTGCAGCAACGTGAGTTTGGCGCCGTGAGCTTTGGCCATGCGTACAGCCGTGCCGAGGATCAGCGCGTCGCCCTGACTGTGTTCCAACGCCACGGCCATATGGTGTACGGCTGGCGCCCGTAGGGCCGCCGCGACGCTGCGGCTGAGCGTGACGCGGCCTGACGGCCAGACCGGTCCGGGCCGCACAAGCGGCAGCAGGATCAGCGCGATCAAGCCCGCGATGATTGCGAGCGCCACGAGCGTGACCGGCGTCCAAGCCCACCACGGGGCGTTGCGCAGGATATCCGCCATGGTATCGGCGACCAGTTTCGCGTTCAGCGCCACGATGATGACGGTGCATGTCCAGGCGAGAAGGCGGACCAAAAACGGACTGACGAAATCGCCCATCTTGCGCCGGTCCGAGGTAAACTGCACCAGCGGCACGACGGCGAAAGGCAATTGCAGGCAAAGCACGACCTGCGAGATGATCAACAGGCGGTAGAGCCCGTGATCGCCCGCAATAAGAATCACGATCACGGCGGGGAACAGCGCCGCGCCGCGGGTGATCAGCCGCCGCAACCATGGGCGCAGACGGATGTTGATGAACCCCTCCATCACCACCTGGCCCGAGATGGTGCCGGTCAGCGTGGAACTCTGACTCGCGGCGAGCAGGGCGATACCGAAAGCCATGGGCGCCACGCGACTGCCCAGCAACCCTTCGAGCAGCGCGCCGGCTTGCTGGAGTTCCGTCACCACCAGTCCATTGCGGTGGAAGACCGCCGCGGCGGTGATCAGGATCGCGGCATTGACAAAAAAAGCGCCATTCAAAGCGACCACCGCATCGATCAGATTATACCGGCAGGCCTCGCGGCGGCCGGTCTGGGTATCCGCAATCAGCCGCGATTGCACGAGCGCGGAGTGCAGGTAAAGATTGTGCGGCATGATCGTGGCGCCAACGATGCTGACCGCCACGAGAATGGCGCCGGCGGGCAGGCCGACTGCGAAACCCTGCGCCACGGCGCCCCAGACCGGACGCGCGATCAGAACTTCGATGCAGAACCCGATGGCGATGATGCCAACCATCATCAGGATGAATGCCTCCATTTTGCGAACGCCGAAGCGCTGGATCAGCAGCAGCAGGAAGGTGTCGAGAACGGCCACGACGCAACCCCATAACAGTGGCAGGCCGAACAGCAGGTTCAACCCGAGAATGGTGCCCAGCACCGATGCCAGGTCGGTGGCGGCAATCGCGATCTCGGCGAACCCCCAAAGCACCCATGTGGCGGGGCGCGGGTAGGCGGCGCGGCAAACCTGGGCCAGGTCGCGGCCGGTGACGATGCCCAGGCGCGCCGCGAGCGTCTGCAGCAGGATGGCCATCAGGTTCGCGAGCAGAATGACCCACAGCAGCGAATAGCCGAAACGCGATCCGGCTTCGATGTCCGTGGCCCAGTTGCCAGGGTCCATGTAGCCGATGCTGACCAGATAAGCCGGGCCCACGAAAGCCAGCAGGCGTCGCGCCCAGCCCTTGCGGCGCACACTGACCCGTAGTGCCTCGCCGTCCAGATATGCGGTTGCGTGGGTTTGAGGGAGGGGCTCCATGCGGCGCTGATGATAAGCGAAAACGCGGAAAATGAACATACTATTACGCCGATGCAATGGTCGTCAGCGCGAAGGCGCGACGGGAAACCAAGGCGCACGGGCCGCCACGGAAGGCCACGGAAGGCCAAGTTGACAAGGTCATCCATGCTTGTTAAAAATTTCCTTTTGAAATTTGGTGCTGAATCATACAGTTTGAACATACAATCAGGAGGCCATATGTATCGCTTGGGACAAAAAGAAATCGACGAAGTCAGCAAGGTGATCAAGGCGCAAAAAATGTTCCGGGTGGGTGACCCCAAGACCGGCCACCTGCAGGAATGCGACCGCTTTGAAAAAGAATGGGCACACGCGATCGGCGTAAAACATGCCCTGTTGCTCTCCGGCGGCGGCACGGCGGGACTTATGGCCGGGCTGGCCGGCATGGGCATCGGACCGGGCGATGAAGTGATTGTGCCGGGTTATACGTTCATGGCCACGGCGGCCGCCGTCCTAATGGTCGGCGCCATTCCGGTCATCGCCGAGATTAACGAGACCTTGACCCTCGATCCGCGCGACATGGAAAAAAAGATCGGTCCGCACACCAAGGCCGTCATTCCTGTGCATATCTGCGGCATACCAGCGGATATGAAAACGTTGACCGCCCTCGCCCGCAAACACAAAATCAAGGTTCTGGAGGACTGCTGTCAGGCGGATGGCGGCAGTTTCAAGGGCAAGCGTCTGGGAAGCTGGGGCCAGGCCGGCGCCTACAGTTTCAACGATTTCAAAATCATGAGCGCCGGCGAGGGTGGCGCCCTGGTAACAAACGACGCCGCGCTCTATGAACGTGCCTCGATATTTTCCGACAGCGGTGCGACCTTCCGGCCTTACGCCGGCGATTATACCATGCCGGTTTTTCTGGGGTTCCAGTTTCGTGCCACGGAAATCATGGGGGCCATTCTTCGCATGCAGTTGCAACGACTGGCTGGCATGCTCGCCGATCTGCGCCGGATTCGCGCGCGGTTTGTCGCCGAACTGAAGGGCGAACCAGGCATTCGCTTCGCGCCCTCCAACGATTTGAGGGGCGATTGCGGTGTGGTGGTCAGCTTCCAATTTGAAAGCGAAGCTGCAGCCCGGGCGTTTGCAAAGGCCGAAGGCGTTGGCGGCTGGCTGCCGATTGACAGCGGCAAGCATGTTTATTCCAATTGGGATCCGATTCTCAAGCATCGCGTGTGCAATCATCCGGGCATGAATCCCTATCGCATGCCGAAGAACAAGGGCCTGCGCATGAACTACACCAAGAATATGTGCCCGCGCACGCTGGACATCCTGAAACGGACGGTCTTCATCTCCCTGCACCCGGATTGGACGGAAGCCCAGGGCCGTGCGCGGATCGAAGCCTGCCGGAAAGCGGGAACAAGCCTGTGACCTGACTTTAGAAAGCAAATTTGGGATGCAAATATGAAAAGGTAATTATGAACAAGGCTCCCGTCCTGATAGATGTCAATGCCAGCTTCGGCAAGATTGCAACAGGCGACTCCGAATTCCCGGGGATCCGGGATCGCCTGGACTTCATGGACCGGCTTGGAATCGGCGCGTCCCTGATTTGGAACATGGAATCGCGCCAGAATCATGCCCTGTCAAGCAATCAGAAGATGATAGATGAAATTGCGCGGACTCCGAGGGCCAGGGGGCGAATAATTCCAGCGCTCACAGTTTCCGGCCTCATGCACTACGAGCGAAACGGCGTTCTGACGCTGAAGCGGCAATTAATCGCCGGAGAAACCCGAGCCCTCCGCTTCGTAAACGTGTTTACACGGCTTACCCTTTGTCAGATGGAGCCCGTGATCCGGGGAATTGCAGAACTCAAGCCTTTCATAATCATGCGCCATGACGAGAGTAATATCCAGGACATCCTTGAATTCACGTCTCTGTTCCCGGCAATCCCCGTGGTTCTGACCGAGGTGATGTGGGGCCCTTGCGTCGTCGTATTCGACCTGATGCGACGCAGGAAGAACATCCTGGTGGACAATTCATGGCTGCATTCAAATGGCGCCGTTGAACAGGTCGCGGAACACTTTGGAGCGGAACGCCTGTTGTTCGGCACGGGATACAAGGCGCATGGCGGAGCGGCGATCGCCCAATTGGCAAGAGCCGACATCACCGAGAAGGAACGGCAGCTTGTCATGCACGGCAACCTGGAGCGTCTGCTCGGGCTCAAAGGCAATGCGAAGGCTGTGTCTGTCCAGTCTGCCAAACCGGCGGATTCCCTGTGGGGACGATGCCTGACCGGGAAAGCGCTGGGCGTGGACATTGTGGACGCTCACTTTCATCTTGGCCCTTCCGGCGGTTATGTCATGAAGAATCAGGAGGAACTCAGTCAGGTAAAACCCGCGTTGAAAGTCATGAACTCGCTCGGCATTCGGACCGTGCTGGTTTCCGGGCTGCAGGCATTGATGGGTGAAGCTGTGGAGGGGAATAATCTGCTCGAAAAAATCCTGCTTCCTAATTCGGACCGCTTCAAGGGCTACCTGGGGTTCAACCCCTTTTACGCCGACGGGTTGATCCGTAATTTTGATGGATATTTTTCAGGGCAGTTCTTTGTTGGGTTCAAGACGCTCTGCGGCTATTGGGGCGTTAAGACAAACGATCCGCGTTTCAAACCAATGTGGGCTTATGCAAACCGGCATCGCCTGCCCATCCTCAACCATACATGGGGAACAGACGATATCAGGCTGCTCAAGGACGTTGCGAAAAAATATCCGCATGCGCATTTTTTGCTCGGCCATTCCGGCGGCTCCGAAGAAGGACGCCTGGAGGCGGAATCGCTTGTTCGGGGCAATCCGAATGTCTATCTCGAGTGGTGCGGCAGTTTCTGCAATACCGTCTCATGGGAGAAAACATTGCGACAGGTCAACCCCCGACAGGTTGTTTTCGGCACGGACGCCATGGCCCATGACATCTGCTGGGAACTCGGGCGCCTGCTTTCCCTTGACGTGGCCGATGAAACATTGATTCCCATCCTTGGACAAAACATGCGCCGCATCATGCGCCAGCGTCGGTGAACAATGATGCCGTTGATGTGGTTGATTTAACGGTCTGAACCCCGAATCTGGCGGCCATGACGTCGCATCGCATCATTGTTGTCGCGCCTGATTCCTTCAAAGGATCGTTGACCTCCATCGAAGCCGCGCAAGCGATGGCGCAAGGCCTGCGGCGCGTGTGGCCGGATGCGGTGTGTCGTTTGCTGCCGATGGCGGATGGCGGCGAAGGCACATTGGATGCGTGTCTGCATGGGGATGCCGGCGGCGAACGATTGCAGACGCGGGTGCGGGGCGCCGGGCTCGCGCACTGCGACGCACAGTTTGGCATCGCGCAACGGGACGGCAAAGCCATCGCCGTCATCGAAGTTGCCAAAGTGGTGGGCATTACAGAACCCACCGGCATGGCGGCGCCGGTAGGTCGGCGGACGACGATCGGCGTGGGCGAGTTGCTGCGGCAGGTGCTCGATCGCGGGGTGCGCGATGTCATGCTCGGACTGGGCGGCAGTTCCACCAACGATGGCGGGGCAGGGCAGCAATACGGTCGTCTTTGTGATGGACAAGACCAACCTCTACGCGGGTGGAGTTGGGACGTACACCAACTTTGTGATGGCGAGCATGCTGGACCTGCAGCCCTCAGTCAATCAGGATGCCAACAGCACGGCTACATACCTGATGGATGTGTTTTATACGAACGCGGTCGGATCGCCGCACAGTCAATTGCGCTTGTACAGCGTCACGGGGCCGGCCGGTTCGCCTGTGCTGGCGCCCGGCGCCGCCGTTGAGGACGCCGGCGTTAGTTGGCTCGCGCGCACCAACGCCACGGATTTTGCTCCGCAGCTCGGGAGTACGAACAAGATTCAGTGCAATGACGACAAACTGCTCAATGTCGTCTACCGGAACGGCCATCTATGGACGGCGCACACGGTGTTCTTCCCAACCAATCAACCGGCGTTGCGCAGTTCGATCCAATGGTGGGAGATTGATCCGGCGACCACCAGCATTGTGCAGCGCTCGACGATTGACGATCCCGCAGGCCAATATTTCTATGCGTTTCCCTCGATCGGGGTCAACGCCAGCAACGATGTGCTGATCGGTTACTCCCGTTTCTCCGCTGGGGAATATGCCGCCGCCGCCTACTCTTTCCGGGCCCACGATGATCCACCGGACCAGGTTCGTAGTAACGCAGTGCTGAAGGCCGGCCTGGCCAGCTACTACAAAACATACAACGGCGTGCGCAATCGCTGGGGTGACTATGGCGCCACGGTGGTTGATCCCGCCAACGACCTGAGTTTCTGGACGATTCAAGAATTTGCCCAGACTGGCGATAACTGGGGCACTTGGATTGGGCGCTTGGATGCGCCGGTGGCGGGAATCGCGTGGACGCTCGCACAGACCGTTAACACGCTCTATCCCGTCGCTGGATCCAGTTGCGCGTTCACTGTTGTCGTCTCCAACAGCACCGATGCGGCCGTCAATACGACGGTTTTGGATGTGCTTTCGTCCGGGCTGAGTAACAGTAGTTACTCGGCGACCATGGGCTCGCTGATTTTCACGGGCACAACCGGCACTTGGAGCGTTGGCTTGCTGCCGGCCTGCCAGACCGCCACACTGACACTGAACTGCGCCGTCGGAGGTTCCACGGCCGGGCAGGCGCTGACGAGCGTGGCGAGCGTGGGCAGCCTTCCGCCGGTATCGGTTACCGTTGTCCCGATCGCGCCGAGCGGCATCGGCATCGAAATGCTGGTCAGTCGTACGACGTCCGCCGTGCCCGGCAACGCCTCCAGCCGTTATCCGGCCATGACGCCCGACGGCAGGTATACCGCCTTCCTTTCATGGGCATCTGACTTGGTGCCCTACGACACGAATTTCAAGGCCGACGTGTTCGTGTACGACCGATTACTGGGTGCCATGGCGCGGGCGAGCGTGAGCTTGGCCGGGAACGAAGCCAACGGCGACAGCGATGCCCCCGCGATCAGCGCGGACGGCCAGATTGTAGCCTTCGGTTCGGCGGCCTCGAATTTGGCGCTGGCGCCGGCCGATACGAACGGCATGCAGGATCTTTTCGTGAAGAACATGGCTAACGGTGCGGTGACATGCGTGAGCGTTTTGCCGGGTGGCGCGAGCGGACCCGGTTCGCTGCGCACGCCGTTCGGCGTCTCGCTGAGCGCCAACGGGCTGGTTTGCGCGTACGAGTTCTCGGGCGCATTGCTGCCCGCCGACACGAACGGGCTGTTGGATATTTACGTGTACGACTTTGACAATGGCAGCAACGAACTGATCAGCGTGGGGTTGAGCGGGGCAGTCGCCAATGGCGAGAGCCGCCGGCCGGCGCTCAGTGCGGACGGCCGGTACGTAACGTTTGACAGCCAGGCCACCAACCTGGTCGCTGGCGACAGCAACAGCGCCATAGACGTTTTCGTGTATGACCGGACCAACCACACAACAAGCCGGATCAGCGTCAGCAGCGCTGGGACTGAGGCCAACGCGGATAGCGTCCGTCCGATGATCAGCGCCAACGGCCGTTTCGTGGTCTACGATTCGGCGGCCACGAACCTCACGGCGACCGATACGTTCGGCAAGATAAACACGTTCCTGCGGGATCTGACGGCCAACACCACCACCCTGATCAGCGCGACGCCGGGCGGCGCCGCCGCGAATGCGGACGGGCAACTGGCTTCGGTCAGTTCGGATGGCCGCTACCTCATCTTCGACAGCGATGCCGATAACATGGTGGCCAACGACGGTAACTTTGTCCGCGACGTGTTCTATCTGGACCGCACCAACGTTACAATACGGCGGGTGAGTCTGACCACGGCCGGCACGGAGGCAAATGCGGCCAGCCGCGCCAACTACCGTCCGCTGATCAGCGACAATGGACGCTGGGCGGCGTTTGAGTCCGATGCATCCAACCTGACGGGATCGGACAACAACGGCGCCACGGATGTGTTTGTGCGGGACATGTGGGACGATTTCAACGGCAACGGCGTGCCGGATCAATGGGAGTTGCAGTACTTTGGCGCCACGAACGTGGTGACCGCGACGAGCGACCACGATGGCGACGGGCTGCGTGATGTGAGCGAGTACCTGGCGGGAACCGATCCGACGAACAGGGCTTCGACGCTGATCATCACTGTAGTCACTAATCAGAGGACACAGTCTGTGACGGTGAAATGGCCGTCGGTCAGCGACCGTATTTACGGCGTGCGAATCAGCACCAACCTGAATACAGACGTGTCTTTCAGCCAAGTGCTCGCTACGGGCCAAATGACAACGGCGCCGACGAATACATATCTCGACACCGGAGTTTCGGGTGTATTCAAGCGCTTCTATCGTGTGATTGTGGAGGCGGGTTTCTAGGCGACCGCGAAACGAATGACGAATGAGTTGTAAAGGAAGGACGCACAATGAAAAAGCGCATAACGGTTGTGTTGGGGTTGGCGATATTCCTCGCAAATTTAGCCGCGAGCGTATGGGCTGCGGACGATCGGGTGGTTGTGGCTGTGAACGATCCCGCGAAGGTTCCGGCGATGATGGTCGGGATGACCGACGAACAAGCCGTGCAGTTCGCACGGGATTTGATCGCGGCGCTAAACCAGTTGTCGCTGTCGCCGGAGAAACGGGCAGACCGTCTGGCGCTGCTGACGGTTGGACTGATCTCGGGGACCAGCATGCAGTCCATGCAGCAGGTTGCGGCGGCGGTAGTGAGTGCCGTGCGCGTTGAGGACTTGGCCAAAACCACGGCCGTCGTGGCGATGGTCGTCTCGGTGCGCCAGGCAGACGTCATGGCTGCGGCCAAAACGACCCGTGCGGTGGCGGCGGCGGCGGCGACTGTTGCACAGCCGGAGCCTGGCATTTTGGGTGTTGGGGTTTTGGATAGGAAACCCCGGGTAATCGCGTCTTCGACTCCGTCGGTAGTTGCGCTCTCCGGCAGGGCTTCAAGCGGTTCAAGCGGTGGGGGGGTGGGAACGCTGTCCAGCCATACGACGATCGTAACACCGCCGGCCAGTTTACCCGATGGCCGGGGTATGCCTGGTGAGCCGCCGCCTCCCTCGCCCAACGATCCTCCCGTCCGTCCCCCCGCACCGCCTCCCGCTCCTTATTACGACGGGCAGTGAGTTTCAATAATGGGCGACGGGGTGTGATCCTCGCCGGGGGGAGACGAGTTGTGGGACTTCGTGTGCTCCGGTTGCTCTTGTCGAGCATGGGTTTTTTAGTGATGACTGTGGGATGGGCCGCCGCCCAGTGGCCGCAGGGTAAAGGAGTCAAACTGGGCGATTGGACCATCCGGCCGATCGTGCAACTCAGCGGTTTTTACGATACGAATCCACAACAGTACGCGACGACCAATGCCGTAGGCGGTTTTGCCTACGGTATCGAGCCAGGGGTTGATGTGACAGGCGCCGGGCGAGAGTGGATTTTACTCGGACACTTCTCGGTTGTTACCGAGCAATACACTTCGCAATTTCAGGATGACCGTTCCGGGTTCGATGAAAACATAGCTGCCACATGGGGTTCGCCGGACCGCATCGCACTCATCCTGGGCGAAGGCTATCGTCAGGTTTTCGAGCAGGACTACTTGAGCGGCGACTCGCAGGACCGCCGGGAACTGGATGTCCGCGCGGCCATGGAAAGCCAGGTGACCGACAAGTCCAGAGTTCAGGGCGATATCACGTATTATAATGTCCAGTATGTGGTCACGAATCTGTATGGGTGGGACGATTTTCGCAGCACTTGGACGTTCGGCCATCGTCTGACTGACAAAACGGAACTGCTTTTGGATGGTGGCGGTGGTGTGCAGACCAGCCGGGACGATACCGGCGGACTCGACGGGTTTTTCGAAGGACGCGCCGGATTGGGGACCAAGGCCACCGATAAACTCAGATGGGAAGTCACTGCGGGCGCCGAGCATTACATGCCCGTCGGCGGAACGAATGCGAGCACCCGCTTCGTCTACAAACTCAGTGGGAACTGGATGGCGACTTCGAAACTGACGCTGACGCTGAGCGGTGACAGCGGCGTGCAGCCCGGCGTTGATGTGGCCGATAACGTGGACTTCATCTACACATTCACTGTCGGCGCGGACTACCGCATGTTGCGCAAGTGGGGTGTGCAAGTACAGGGGATCTATCGGAATGATGACTTCCAGCGCAGCATCCTGATCGAGGGAGTCGAAGAACACCGGACGGATCATAATGTCGCTGCCCGCGCGCGGGTCACATATACGCCGGTGCGTTACGGCAACCTGTTTGCGGAGGTGGAGTCAGCGGACAATGCTTCAAGTGTGGACTCCTTCAGTTACAACCGGATGCGCGTCGCGCTGGGGATGACGTTGTATTATTAAAGAATCAAGTATGAACGAACATTCAAAATGGCGTTGGACGGCGAGTTTACCATGGTTTGCGATGGCGGTTTGGTTGAGCTATGCCGCCTGGGCGCGGGGCGGAACGCGGCCGGAACTGCTGCCCCCCACGGCTGTGATGGCCATCATTGCCGTGGGCCTTGTCGTGCTGCTGCCGCCGAAATTTCGCGGAGAGTCATACAACGCAGCCCGGGGACGTGTGCTGCTGGAAACGCTGCGCGATCCCTTGTTCTATCTCGGCTTGGCGCTGTTGATTCTGCTGGGGCTGCAGGTTGGGAACAGCGGACGTTCGCTCGTGTTCGATGACGGCGCGCGACAATGGGGCTATGGTCCCCCTCCGTGGCCGGGATGGCCATCTTCCGTATGCCGACCCGAAGCGGTTCAGATGCTCTACTGGTTCGGGGGCGCATGGCTGATCCTCTGGTGCGTGCGCCATGGGCTTGACCGCGAAGCCCGACTCCGCCTGCTGTGGGCGCTGTCTGCCAATGGCGCCGCTCTGGCCCTGTTTGGCATCGTGCAGTATGCCAGCGGGACGCACCGCATTTTATGGACAACACCCTTGGGTTGCTACTTTTTCGCCTCCTTTGGTTATCCCAACCATGCGGGGGCCTATTTTGTCCTGCTGCTGGCGGTTAGCGGCGGACTGCTGCTGCGTTCGATTCGACGTCAAGAGAGGTTGACGATCAGGCTGGCCGCCGCGCTGGCGCTGTTGAATCTGGCGGGCGCCACACTGTCGTTCAGCCGGGCCGGGATTTTGCTGGCGTGGGGACTGGCCGCCTTCGGTGTTTTCTATGCCGTGCGGCGGGCTTGGCATGAACTGTCGTTCCCCACCCGACTGAATTCCGTGCTGGTGGTGGCTTTTGTGGTGGCGACCATCGTGTGGCTCTATGCCCTGACGCCAGCCAATCCTGTTCGTCTGGAACTGGACACACTGTCCGGCATCGAAAGTTCCTCGCCTGCCGCGCGCTGGGTACAAATCAAAGTTGCTGGCCGCATCTGGGCGGATGCCCCTCTGTTCGGCGTGGGCGGGTGGGGATACCGCTATTTTCTGGGCGTTTATCTGCCACCGGAACAGTGGCACAAGATCACCAGCGGCCAGGCCAACGTGCATAACGATCCCATGCAGTTTCTGGCGGAATTTGGGGTGGTGGGTGCCGGTCTGCTGCTAACAATGTGGCTTGTGCTGATGTTGCCGGCGCTACGTTTGCTGCGCCGCATCAGGGGTGGGATGTGGCAGGCTTCGCCACTGCCTGTGGCGCTATTGGTGGGAACTTTCTTGACGCTGATACACAGCATGATCGATCTGCCGTTCCGGTCGCCCGCCATCCTCTGGTTGTGGCTGGTCTGTCTGGCCTGCGTGCCTTCGTTGTTGACTCGTGGTAACGGCACAGCGCCAGGGATGGTTCGAGGTTCAGTCGTTGAGCAGCCATGACATATCGGACAGTTGATAACGGAGCGAAGCGCGCGTTGTTTCGCTCTCGTAAATCCAGCTTGTACTGCGGGCATGGCATGGCTATTATCCAAAAATATGCTCACCTCTTCCGGTTTCCTCATGAACATGCCGGCGCCAATGCGCGTCAGCGTGGTAATTCCCGCCCGGAACGAGAACCTGACGATCGGGCACGTTCTGGAACAACTCAGGGAAACCGTCGCGCGTCTGCCGCAATATGCGTTCGAGACGGTGGTCGTGGTGGATTACGAGACGGATCTGACCATTCCCGTGGCTGAGTCGTACGGCGCGCGAGTCGTGATCAACCCCCAGCGCCGCGGCAAGGGCAACGCGCTCTACCACGGATTTCGTCAGGCCACCGGGGACGTGCTGGTGATTCTCGACTCCGATGGGTCGCACGATCCCCGCGAGATGGACCCGTTCCTCGTCGAGATCGAGCGCGGGGCCGGCATGGTAATCGGGTCACGCGTTCTGGGCGGCAGCGACGATCATGACGTGATCCGCCTCTTCGGCAACGCGCTCTTCACCATGCTGATGTCGATCCTGTTCGGCACGACGCTGATGGACACGCTGAACGGGTACAAGGTGTTCAGAAAGGAACTGGTGGCCGGCTACACGCCGCGTGCCAAGGGCTTCGACGTTGAAATCGAACTCGTCGCGAAAGCGATCCGGTCGGGATGCCGGATCGTCGAGATTCGGGCGCACGAAAACCGGCGCGCCGGCGGACGGATGAAGTCCCGCGCCATCCGCGACGGGTTTGCCATCCTTCGTGCCTGTCTTCGCGAAGGGGTCAAGTTCCGGGTCTGGCAACTGTTCCATCCATCCGCCAACGGGCGCCGGGCGGAGTCCTCGCATGGCACGGGCCGGGTTTCCGCATGAACCGGCGGTGGTTGTGGTTCTGGATTCCGCTTCTGCTTGTGGCCATCGCCTTCCGGATCGGGTTCTTCGTCTTTGCGCTTCATCACGCGCCCCTGTCCTCCGACGAAGCATGGCCCTCGCTGATGGCCATGCACATCCTGAAGGGCGAGTTTCCGGTGGTGTACTGGGGACAATCCTACATGGGCACGCAGGAGTCCTACCTGGATGCGGGGCTGATCGCCCTGCTCGGCGCCAAGACGATTACCATCCGGCTGTACCCGCTCGTGCTTTCGTTCCTCTTCGTGGCGGTGACATACGGGTTGGCCGCCCGCATCTTCGACCGCGTGACAGGACTCGTCACCGTCGCACTGCTGGCCGTTCCCGTCCCGTATCTGACCATGTGTGGCGTGATCGTGGCGCCGGACAACTACCTGGTGGTCACGACGTTGGGGAGTCTGGCGCTGCTCCTGACGCACGATCTCGTCTACCGGCCCCCTGACCGGTGGATGCTGTGGCGGTTTTTGGGGCTGGGCTTCCTGCTGGGGTTCACGTTCTGGCTGCACATCCTGATCGTGAGCATGATCGGCGTCTGCGTGCTCTGGCTCCTGTTGGCGGACAAACTGTGGGTCTTGCGCCGCTCCTTCTGGCTCTTCGCCGCGGCGTTCACGGTCGGCGCGCTCCCGCTGATCGTCTACAACCTGCGCAACAACATGGCGACCTTTGCCGACGTTGGGCAGACGACGAACCTGGCCCACAGTTGGGAACTGCTGAAGACGACGTTCCGCGACACCTTGCCGTTCCTGATCGGGACCCGGGTGATGCTCTATCCCGATAATTCGCACTTCGTGGGGCTGCCGCGCGCACTGGCCGACGCCGTGGCAATCTTGTGGGTTGTCGCCGTGGCGGTTGTGCTCCTGCGGCACGCGGGCGCCCATCTGCGGCTGGCGATCCTGTCCGTGCGCGGCGCTTCGGCCGTGCCCCTGCTGACGGTTGCGGGCGCGGCATCGATCTTCGTGTTCTGCCGGAGCACACGGTCTAGCTGGGACAACGCGCGCTACCTGCTCCCTGTGATCTCGGTCATGCCGATCCTGCTGGCGGGCGGACTGTCCGTGATTCGGCGCCGGTGGACGCCGCTCTTCTGGGGCATGCTGGTAACGCTGCTGTCGGCGCAGGTGGTGGGCAACGTGCGGCTGGCCCGCGAGTGGGCCAGACCGGACGTCATGGCCACCGACCTCGATCTTCCGGATACGCGCGGGCTGAAACAGTTCCTGTCCGACCACGGCATTCGCCACGCCTATGCCCACTACTGGCTTTCCTACCGGCTGACGTACGAAACGCAGGAGCGCCTGCTCTGCTCCGAGCCTTACAACGAGCGCTTCCCTGGCAAGCCGGTGAAGTTCCTCGATGAGGTCGCGGCATCCACAAACGTGGCGTTCATCCAGCACCCGAAACTGAGGTTCGCGGACGACTTCGACGCCATGCTGCGCGTGGCCGGAGGGAGTTACCGCAAGGCGACCGTGGACGTGTTCACCGTGTACTACGACTTCCGCTCGCCGGCCGCCGCGACCGCGGCGGCGCCCGGTCCGCTCCGGGAGATTCCCCGGACGGAGTGGCGGGCCATGGCATCGCACGGGCAAACGGACGCCGCGCGCATGCTGGACGGCAACCCGCGGACGCGCTGGGCGACGCACCAGCCCCAGACGCCGGGCATGTGGGTCCAGGTCGACCTTGCCCGCACCCAGCAGGTGGTGCAGATTGACCTGCGCATGGGCGCCTGGGCCTCCGACTTCCCGCGCGGGTTCGTGGTGCGCGTGTCGGTGGACGGCCAGGACTGGCAGACCGTCGAGCGCCAGGCGGATGTCGCCGGGAGTCTGTATTGGGAGGCCGGGCACCCGAACGTCT
>Ga0247841_10008039_pt1 | contig 15357 bp, 9 predicted proteins | sample LaCruzMarch2015__2_FD_192410 | JGI IMG/M metagenome (GOLD analysis project Ga0247841, IMG submission 192410) | Freshwater microbial communities from meromictic Lake La Cruz, Castile-La Mancha, Spain - LaCruzMarch2015_18m | ecosystem: Environmental > Aquatic > Freshwater > Lake | place: Spain...
TTATTAGAATTATTAATCGCAAACCTAGAAAATCATTGAATTATTTATGTGCATACGAAGCATTTTACGGTGTTAAACTTAATTTATAACAATTTGTTGCACTTTGGACTGGAAATCAGGATTTATTTTTATATACTTATAAATAAATTACTAATAAAGTCAACAACTATTTGATATTTTTTTATTTGTCAACCATAAATAGTAGCGATTAGCTCTATTTTTTTGCTTATATGCTATAAAGCGAATATACTTAACTATAAAACAGGCGCAGGTTTCAAGACCCAAGGAGCAAGAGATAATAACCTGCTCCCTTAAACTTGCTCCCTGTGACCATAAACAGTATTTTAACAACTTAGCAATATATCATGGTTGAAGTAATCAAAAACGTAGTCTACGATACGAACTATAGCGGGTATGTCGCTGATGGTGGATATCCAGTCTTTCAAGCCACAGCGAGTTCTGAAAAGCTAGGGTTTTTCGATAAGCTATTATCGACTATTTTTCCTAGTCTGTTCACAAAAAAATGAACGACGGTAACTACGAACATACTCGGTGGAAAAACTACTGAAGTCTTGCCGGAAAATGTAGCGATCAAAGATAAGGACATGAGAGATCAGATAAAATATCTGCTTGAGCTCCCTGATGATCAATATAGTGATAAATTACTTACCAGCAAACTCAGAAAATTCATTTCTGAAACCGAAAAAGAATATTCAAGCGTCGTCAATGATTATAAATCGCACATCGCACCATCATATCGAGAATTCAAGTCCACGCATTATAATGTGTCAGGAATTTTTTGAAAAACGTATTATGCGCAAAGTTATCCCTCATACATCGATGCATTATGGACGAGAGATATGTTTGGATTCCATGCAAAATGGGACATGACCTGGTTTATCTATCCTGAAGATGATGCAGCGATCCAATCGATGTTGAAGAATAGAGCAACACAATTGAAAGCGGAAGTCAAAGACGCTATGGCAAAAGGCATCACGCTCGATATGGAAGTCGAACAACAATACAGAGACGTCGAAATGATCAGAGAAAAATTAACAACCCGTGAAGAAAGATATTTCGAAAATTCATTCTACATCAACATCTATGATGACAACGAGGAAAAATTGAAAGAGACCGGGAAAAAGATGGAACAAAAAATATCAGGATACGGAATCAGGATCAAGAACGCTATCCAAAGGATGGACGAATGATTCGTGTCAGGGTTGCCTATCTGTTCAGATGAATTAGGTATAAGCAGAAGTTCAGTAACCTCATCACTTGCTGGTGGATTTCCATTTATTTCCAATGATATGGTCCAAGAGACAGGTATCCTCTATGGTTTGAATCTACATACGGGAGGGTTGGTTATCTTCGATAGATACAATCAAAAATTACCAAATATGAATAGCGTCATACTTGCTACTTCTGGAGCTGGAAAATCGTTTACCGTCAAATTAGAAGCATTGAGATATCTTATCAATGGTATCGATGTTATCATTATCGATCCAGAAAATGAATATAAAGCATTGTGTGAAAAAGTAGGTGGAACCTATGTAAACATAGCAACAAACTCACAGCAATATCTCAATCCATTTGATATCCCACCAAGAATCGAAGATGTGGAATATGGGAAATGAGATCTTTTGAGAAGCCAGATAATGAGTTTAATCTGAATGATTCAGATTCTCATCTGAGGATGTACTCCGGAAGAAGAAGCATTGCTCGATAAGGCATTACAAAGCACGTATGCGCTGAAATGATTTTCACTAGAAAATGATAACTACGAAGGCAAACAACCACCAATCATGGGCGATCTCATGAATGTTTTGGAATGAATGGATGGTGGAGATAGATTAGCATTGAGATTGAGTAAATATGTCAGTGGAACATTTGGAAAAGTATTCAACAACTACACCAACATTGATATCAATAATAAACTTACCGTAGTCAGCATCAGAGATTTGGAAGACGCATTGAAAACACCAGCGATGTTCAATGTATTGAACTGGATACGAACAAAAGTTAGATCACATAAAAAACAAAGAATGCTTGCGTGTGATGAAGCGTGGATTATGTTCCAAAATGAAACATCAGCTGAATTCTTGTATGGACTTACCAAGAGAGCAAGAAAGTATGGATTGGGAATCACCGTTATTTCACAGGATATCGAAGACTTTGTAAGAAGCAAATATGGAAAACCAATCATCTCCAACTGTGCATTACAAATATTATTGAAACAATCTACAACATCTATCAAAGCATTGAATGAGTTACTCGGACTTTCCGAGGCTGAGCAGAGAAGACTTGTCTCGTCTGGTATCGGAGAAGGATTGATTTTTGCTGGCAATCAACATGTCGCAGTAAAAATATTAGCATCACCGGAAGAGAAAGAATTTATCACGACAGATATAATAACAATGAAATAAAATGGGAGCAGGGAGCAGGTTGAAGGGAGCAAGAGATGATAACCTGCAACTTGTAACTTGAAACCTGTAACCAATAATTAATTTATCATTTAGCATGTTATTTATGGTAGAAGAAATCAAACCAGTCGATACGAATACCAAAACGCAGCTTTCATTAGCAGCAGCGCTGTTTTTTTCTCCATTGGTACAAAATATGCTCAAGAATGATACTCGAGATATCAGTGATAAAGATAGGGATTTTGTCCGCTGATATATAAAATTTGGTTATATTACGATACTTTTTGGTATCATCACTATCGTATCAGGCGTTTTGAATTATCTCTTGGTCTTGGATATATTGAACGTGATCTATACGGTCAGTATATTTATTTTGGTCTTTTTATTGATTATCAGTGTCGTGAGTATTCTCTCCGATATTAGTCTGATCAAATCAGGAGATCAAACTCTCCATATCTATACTATTGAAGGAAATAAAAAGGATATCATTTTGAAATACCTTCCTATCTATAATATTTATCTTTGGTATCAAATACATTCTTTTGATAAACCAAACCGACGAATTAAAGAATCAATAGTATTACGAACTCTATTTCTACTAATATGTTTGAGTGGAAGTATATGGGCAAGTAGTTGTATTCTCATTGTCATCATCATTAGAGTCGCTGCGATTATGTCAGATATTGATTTCCTTACGCCTCAGACCAAACAATATATCAATCAATTATTTTTTAAAAATCCTGAAGAAATCCGATGATATGTCAGTTGATTAGGTGTATATCTAGTAAAATCAGGTGTAAATATTTTCAAAAAAACACAAGCAACACACCTCTCAGAAAAAATAGCACAAGAAAAGGAAGTATATAGTCGCATCATAGATACACAAGACAACAAGGACATTCTCTATGAATATATTCTCTGAATTATTTTAACGGGAGGACTCCTCTACTTCGTTAAACTAGATTTCACTATTCGAACATATTATGCTGTATTTTTATTGGGCATCGCAAGATATCTGGTCATGATACTCCAATTGAAGCACCTCCCACATCTTCCGATTGCGAGAGAAATTATGCTTCTGGTGAAATGAATATTTAGATTAAAAAATTAAAAGATTAAAAAATTAAAAGATTAAAAGATTGTCAATTACGAACGAAGTTCAAATTACGTCCGATAGGACAAATTACTAACCATCAATCATCTTATTTAGTTTGTGTATAAAAAAAATGATGAATCACAAAAACACAGTAACTACAGCTATACAGAGACACAATGAAAACTTGATTTCTTTTGAAAGTTTTCATGATGTCGAAGTTATACCGTCGACTTTAGATACTTCAATTTCAAATGAAATGCAGAAATTTAAGATTTCTAAAGCGAACGTGTATATGACAAAAATCATTGGGTCGATTATGACGATACTTTTTTTGTTCGTCACGTTTGCCTATGGACAAAACTGTACGCTTCCTCTTGGATGGGGTTCACCTACACTTGCTAATGGGCAATCAAGAACCTGATATCAGATCACATGAGCTACCTATACGCAAACCTGTACCGGTGCAGCAGCACTTCTTACCTGTACAAATTGAGTTATATCGCCTGATATAAATACTTTCAAATATGCATCTTGTACACCACACACCTGGGCAAACTGTACTTCACCTACTGGTGCAAATCATCTACAATATAGAACACTCTACAAAGCGAATCAGAATACATATACCCAAACTTGTCAGCAATTGAGTCAAAGTTTACAATGTCTCGATGGAACATTTACCGGATGAATAACTCCTCAATTGTATACGTTTGCAAGTTGTACAAGCCAAACTCGAATGCAATGTTTGGACGCTTGGACCAATAACATTATGGATCATGGCGAAACCGTAATAGGATATGCAGCTTCTATACCAGGTTTTGGACAAACATGTTCCACACTACAAAGAACACTTACCTGTACCAATAGTTTCTGGTCAGGAAATGGAAATGCTGGTCAGCAATGACTCGTCACTTCATGTACAAATCCATCATCATTTTCTTGATGTACAAATATCCGAACAAATACTATCATTCCTCATGGATCAACACTGACTGCATATACAAGTCCTAACGGTATCTGTGCAAATATTTTAAAGCCACTCAGTTGTGTCAACGGCATTTGGTCAGGAAACGGAACAGCACAACAAGTAGGACTTTCTAGTAGTTGTATAGAAGCGAATACTGCATCATGTCCTGAAGTCATAGTCGGCTTAGGTACTGGTTCACGTCCTCATGGATCATTCATTACTCAATATACACATAATATAGCTCTTCAACCAAATGATTATTGTATAGATTTTACAAAACAATTACAATGTATCAATGGTACGCGATCAGGAAATCAAATAGGACTCCACACATGATGTCAAAATATATCGGCAGGTTCATGTGAAAATCCTCGAATATCAAACCTCTATACACCGAGTCTTTGATTTATTAATGTATATACAAGTGATATCCCTACTGCCTCCTATGGATGTGAAAGTGTAAAAAAAACATTATACTGCAATGCTGGTAGTCGATATCTTGGTAATGCAAGCGGATCTCTTGTTCTTGACCCGGCAACTACATATAAAGAAACGTGTAATGGATGTATACTTCCTCGATGAACATGACTAATTCTTCCAGAATGAGATTCTACAGGAGCATATTCTACTACAAGCACAATGCTTCCAAAAAGCTGTAATGATTTCTCTACTACCTTATCTTGTAACTGAGGTATACTCAATGGAAACTGGCAAACCTACAAATATCCTTCTTGTTCATGAGAACAACTACTCCAATGAATAGATCTTACTATTAATGAATCACCAGGACTTCCAGGACAGGAAAATCTTATTACTGGTATAATAGCTCAATGATCTAGTCCGCAGATAAATATTCTCTTTAAAAATAAATGAGATACCTCTGTCAATCAAACATTTCCTGCTCCATGATTTCTTTCGTGTATACGAAAAGAACAGGGACTCAATGTCTATGCATCCAATCCTATTGTCGATAGTTTCGTCGTCAATGCAGGCACAAAAGTAGGAATAAATATCAGAATCAAATCTCTTTTCACACAATCATTATGAGTAAAAACATTGGTATGTACATTTAATTCATCTACAATAACTAATGAGTTAAATACACGAAATAATACATGGTCATGATCATTTGAAATCGTAGAAGCAAGTAGATTTGATCTCGCACTTAGTAAGAGTATCGAATCAATTAGTAAAAATCTAGAATCAGCTGAATGAGCTAAATGAACCCAAGGACTACAGAACTTCTTGTATAATAAAATCATGAATGTTTTGGTTCCCTTGATCGTTATTATCGGTATCCTTTCAGCGATTTTATGATTTTATAAACTTATGTTTTCTAGTGATGAGAAGGCCGTAGATGAGTGAACAAGATATATCATCTATGGAGTCATCTGAATTATCATCATTATGAGTGCAAGATTTATTGGACAAAATATATTTGAAATGCTTACGGGCCCAGTCGTATGAAGCGATATAGCCCAGTGACTCTATAATAGAATCGTCTATCCATTCATCAAATTTGCTATCTATCTCGTGCTTGGTGCGATGTTTGTTATCTTAGTCACTCGTGTCATTACCTTCCTCTTTGGTACGGATGCCGATGCGGTGAAAAAAGCAGGAACACTCATCTGATGGAATGTCATCTCTATGCTCATCATCATCTGAGCTAAACAGATTGTACAAGCAATTTATGGTATGCAAAATGATGTCATCAATCCAAATGCCACTAATCTTGGTGAAATATGATCAGGTATATTAGCCGATAAAAATATTCCTATACTCTATCAAGTTATCAATTATGCACTAGGTATAGCATCACTTGTCATCTTGGTAGTCATCATCATCCAGACGGTGAAATTACTTATGAAACCAGATGATGCCGCACAAATCAAAAGCATCAAAAATAGTCTCGTCTATATGCTTCTTGGAATCTTTGTCCTCGGTGCAGGATATCTCATCGTAAACTTCGCTATTATCAATTAAAATAACATTAAAACATTATGAAAATTTAGAACATTAAAAGATTTGGTACTGTAGCTACTTAGCCACCAAATCTTTTAATTTTTCAATATTTTAATCTTTTAATGAATTTTGTATTGCAGTTGAATTTTAAAGTCAGATATATATAGTATAATCACTTTATTTTTTGTTATGAAAAAAAAATGCGTACTCTTTTGATTATTGTACTTATCATTGCATGAATAGCATTTATCGGATCTGTTCTGCTTATGTCACCAAAAGGCTGACTAGGACTATGAATTGGTTGAATGGCTGGATGAAATGAATATGGAAGCAAAAAAACTCTCGAAAATAAATTAAAGACATTTGCTCTTGTCTCTGGTGTAACTTTTCTCGTAATTTCGCTTATTTTACCGTATATTAAGTAAGTAATGATGGTAATAAAAAGAAAACTTGTAAGAGATATTCTCAGATACACTTTTTTCTTATCCTTGTTTTTTTGGATATTGATCAGTATCTATATAGGATATCAATATGTATGGGTCTCCTCTTCCCAGGTGAATACCAAATGAGGGACGTTTGTAGAAGGTATTTTTGATAATACGTCATATTTGCCGTATCTTCGCAATGACATCCAAAGCAATTTCTATCAAGGATTGCTGTTCAATGCTTGTCTCAAATCATCGTACAATGCTAGTGGTTCTGCATATATTCCAGATCTCTGTACCGTAGCGACTACTGACAATCAAAATTATACAATAAAGCTCAATAAATGATTTATCCGATCTGATGGGACTCCCGTTTCACTAGAAGATATTTACTTTACGTATAATGAGATTTTACGTAACAATATGCGAAAGATTCCTTTATTGAATCAATACAATGGCATTACTATAACTAAAGATGTGAATAATAGTCTCAAAGTTACCTTCAGCAATAAATCATCAGATAATATATTATTTTTCACGAACTATATCCTTCCAAAACATATGCTATTGAATTCGGAGCTTAATGATTATACATCAATATTCGCATTTAAACCGGTATATACCAATTGTGCTAATCTCGTCTCCCAATCCAATGATGAATATTCGCTAGTCTTCAATCTCGTGAATTGTATCCAAAGCAATCTTAATTTTTATCAGGTCAAAAATGCAGTTTCATTTGATAGTTTCAAACAATCTATAGATAATTGAGGAGATTCTATCATCGACGCCTATATCGGCAATGAAACATTGAATGGCTATGCTGCAAAAAAACTATTAACCAATCAACTGGTTATTACTTTCTTCAACACTCGTTCCGAGAAACTCCGCGTGAGAGGAAGAAGAGCGCTTGGATGACTCATCAAACGCAACTTTTATACTACATGATATGAAGAATATTTCAAAAAAAATGATGACTGACTTTTCGATGTTTTCCAATCTACCTGATCAGACGTAAAAAATCTTCTCAATCGCGAATACAGTGAAAACACCATTACCAAAGATGATCTTATAGATATGAATGTGCGTGCTTTGCCGAAATCACTCATCATCAATGGTCAGGAACAGAAACTCGTCTATTTCATAGATACGTGATTATCATTGCCTACAGAAATGACATTTGATAGATGATACGATAAAATTGTTATGGAATATAAAGGAAAAACCTATACCCCTAAGCATTTCATCCAATGAGGAAAATCAGGATGGTTTACCTTTAGTCTTGAAGAAAATACCTTTTGATCAGGCATCAATAAATATAGTATCTATGGATATAATAAAAATAAAAAAATATTATTGTCTTCTATAGATATCTATAATGTACTTCCAGCTATACAACCAGAAGAAAACATACCTACAGAACCAGTTAAACTTACAGCAATCTATTATAGTAATTATATCAATGATTTTGTAGTCGCTAAATTGCAGGAGATCTTTGAAAAAAATAATATCGCCGAAAATTTCGTTTTTGAAAAGATAGCAACCCTCCAAGAGCTTCAATGAAGGCTTATGGTAGGAGATTATGATCTCATTATTAGTACGGTAGATATGTGACTCAAACAAGATCTCACGAAATTATTTAGCACGGACAATTCTGAAATCAATCCTTCTCAATATCAAAATCAAAAACTCACCACTCTACTCAAGCAATATATCGCTACTGATGATAAGTGAAAGAAGAAACCGTTGGCAGAAATAAATAGTATCTATTCCAAAGATATGCCTTTTGTTATCCTAGGGAAAGAGTATCTCAATCTCAATATCAAACCTGACGTAATGGAAAGTCTTTTTGGTACAGGAAATGATATAGAAATCAATGAATATAATCGGAGAAATTATATATATAATAATCTTAAGCTCGTAACAAATATCCATATCGATGGAAAAAAAGTTTGGAACGTTAATAACTTCTCTAATTTTTTAACAAATGCTATTAAATAGTTACCCCACCCTTAATCCCTCCCCATTCCATGGAGAGGGAAATGAGCTATTCCCCCCTCTCTACGTAGTGGAGAGGGGGAAGGGGGTGAGGTAACTAATTCTCAAAAAAATATTATTTATTCTAGTTGTTAGTTATATTATGTGAGTATTGGAAATTATACAGTTAGCCATTATCTTGGCAGTATCATTATGAATGCATGAATATGCGCATGCATATGTTTCCTATCGTCTCGGAGATCCTACACCAAAGTTACAATGAAGACTAACACCTAACCCTTTGAAACATATTGATCCCATCTGATTTTTGATGGTATTTGTTGCCCATTTCGGACGAGGGAAACCAGTGCAAATCAATCCACTTTATTATAAAAATCCTCGCAAATGAGAATTGATGGTTGCTCTTGCATGACCTGCAACAAATTTGGTATTGGCAATCATAGGAATACTGGTAATGTTGATCTATGCAAAAGTTATGGGCGGAACACCAACTGATATTTTTTTGAATAACGTCGATCTGATGATTAATTTTCGGATAAATTTTAGTTATCTAAATATAGCACTCGCCATCTTCAATCTCATTCCTATCGCACCGCTTGATGGATATAGATTGATCAAAATCCGATGGCATACATGAGCAGAGTTTATGGAAAGAAATTCCCATCTCTGAGTTGTTTTTGTGATAGCGCTCGTCTATCTTGCAAGTCCTATTTTCGTCAACGTAAGTACAGCTATTTTCAATTTTTTATTCACTATCATTGGACAACTATTCTATTAACTTACTTTATTCCCTACCAACACCCATTGGCGTCATTCCGGCGTTAAGAAATTGGAGCCGGAATCCAAGTTGCTTTGTATGGATGAATGACGTTAATACGGGAATGATATAAAAATTAGATTTAATAGTTCATTTTTAATTATTCATCATTTATTATGTTAGACAAATTAAGTAATATAGAAAAAAAATATCTTGAGCTTAGAGATCAATCTATGGATCCTGAGATTATTTCTGATACCAAAAGATCTATCCAGATCAATAAGGATATCTCTGCAATGCAACATATTTATGATCTCTATCAAGAGTATAAAAAAGCGCATCAACAGAAAAAAGAAGCACAAGAAATGATAGACACCGAGAAAGATTTTGACATGATCGAGATGGCAAAAGAACAACTCAAAGAATCTGAATCCATCATCCAAAATTTGGAGCAGAAAATCAAGATTGCACTCCTCCCCAAAGATCCGAATGATGAAAAAAATATCTTTTTGGAAATCAGACCAGCAGCGGGTGGTGATGAAGCGGGATTATTCGCTACTGAATTGTTGAGAATGTATCTCGGCTATGCGACTAAAAAATGATGGAAGCCAGAAATCGTAGAAGAACAACTCTCCGATATCGGTGGAATTAAATTCGTGATGGTAAAAATCAGTGGAAATAGTGTTTATTCAATCATGAAGTTTGAGAGTTGAGTCCATAGAGTCCAGAGAATTCCAGAAACAGAATCACAAGGAAGAGTTCACACATCAACGGTAACGGTTGCTATAATGCCGGAAGCAGAAAATGTGGAATTTTTCATCGATCCCAAAGATGTAGAAATGGATACCTATGCCGCATCAAGTAGTGGAGGTCAGAACGCCAATAAGAATCAAACGTGAGTGAGATTACGCCACTTGCCAACGGGGATGATTGTTAATATCTGAGATAGTAAATCCCAAATGCAAAATAAAGATAAAGCTTGGTCCGTCTTGAAAGCGAGATTGTATCAGATAGAATTGGATAGGAAACAAGCAGAAACGAAAACACTCAGAGGTGATCAGATTGGAAACGGCGATAGATCAGAAAAAATCAGGACCTACAATTATCCTCAGGATAGAATCACCGACCACCGCATTCACCAATCATGGTCGAATATACCGGTGTTTATGACGGGAGAAATCCAGGATATGATCGATGCATTAGTCTTGGAAAATCAAACGAGGTTATTGCAGGAGAGCATGAAATAAGAGATGAGGGACTTGGAACGTGAAAACTTGGGACGAGGGACGGAATATTTTTAAGGGGTGGGTAAAATTCTCAATAAATCATTTGCAAACACTTCTGTATTTTCTATATATGACACTATCTTAGACTAAAAAAAAACCCTTCATTTTTGGTGAATACCATACAAACTAGGTACTACCAGGCGTTTTGTTTAGTCTTTTTTTATTTTTTATTTTTTGAAAGTGAAATAATGAAACTGATTTTTGTCACGGGAGGAGTGATTTCTGGGTTGGGGAAATGAATAACTGCTGCTTCGATAGGGAAACTACTCAAGGCATGCGGGTATACTATCAATATCATGAAGATGGATCCGTATCTTCAAATCGATGCAGGAACGATGTCACCATTTGAACATGGGGAAACATTTGTGACCACTGATGGATTTGAAACGGACTTGGATCTCGGACATTATGAAAGATTCGTCGATCAGACCATGACGAGCAAGAGTAGCGTGACATCAGGTCAGATATATCTTTCTGTCATAGAGAAGGAAAGAAGAGGTGATTATTTGGGAAAGACCATACAAGTTATCCCTCATATCACCAATGAAATCAAAGAGAGAATCAAAGCAGCCGCACAGTGAACAGAAGTAACGATAGTGGAAATATGAGGGACGATATGAGATATCGAATGATTACATTTCGTCGAAGCGATCAGACAACTTCGCCAGGAATTGGGAAGAGAAAATGTTATGATTGTCCATGTAGTCCCTATGATTATGGTTTCTACTTCTGGAGAAATGAAATCTAAAGCAATCCAACATTCGGTAATCAAGCTGAGAGAATTGGGTGTTCATCCAAGTGTTCTCGTCTGTAGAAGCAGCAAACCGATAGAACAGGAGATCAAGAAAAAATTGTCTATGTTTACCGATATCGATGAAGATCATATCATAGAAGCGCTCGATCAGAAATCTATTTATCAAGTACCGCTTGCGTTTCAAAAACAAAATATCCATGGCATCATCCAAAAAAGATTATTTGGCGAAGTAAGAGAGCCTGATATGGGAAATCGACAAAGTCTGGTTGAAAAAATAATTTCTCCTGACAATATGATACATATCGCATTAGCAGGTAAATATACGGAGCTAGGAGATAGTTATATCAGTGTTATTGAAGCATTGAAGCATGCAGGAGTACAGTTTGAACATGGAATAAAAGTAGACCTTTTGGATACGGAAGATTTCGAAGGAGAAGATCGGGAACAGAAACTTACTAAGTTTATCGCAGAAAATAATATCAAAGGTATCGTCGTACCTGGTGGATTCTGACATAGAGGAACTGAAGGAAAAATCAATATCGCACAGTATTGTAGAGTGAATAACATTCCATATCTCTGATTATGTCTGGGTTTACAGATTGCTGTCATCTCTTTTGCAAGACATGTATGCGGATTGACCAACGCAAATTCTACTGAATTTAACGAACAAACTACGCATCCCGTAATAGATATCATGGAAGCACAAAAAAATATCGATAGAAAATGATGAACTATGCGTCTATGATTATATGATGCGATAATAAAGGCATGAAGCAAGTTACACGAATTATATGGTCAAGAAACTATCCAAGAAAGACATCGTCATAGATATGAAGTCAATCCTGCATATCATGGAATCCTTGAGCAAAATGGTATGGTCATCAGTGGATTATCTCCTGATGGAAAATTGGTGGAATATATAGAATTGCCCGATCACAAATATTATACTGCAACGCAATCACATCCAGAATTCAATTCAAGACTGGACAAACCACATCCCCTCTTTTTGTGATTGATCAAAGCGTGCTTATAGAAAATAATTATTCTTCTGTAGATTCAACTCAATATACTTTACCCTTCAGCCCATCAGAAATAACTCTAACTTTTTTTTGTCCGTAAAAATCACTATGTTCGTGTTTAATTTTATGCGTAAAACTAATTATATTTGTATATTTTGATTCACTTGATTCAGGAAAAAGACAAACTATTCATTTTTCCGCACATAATGTTTCTATATGTCATTCTGTTCCTCATGAATTTCTTATGATAGCTACTCATGATTTAGGAAGCGATTTTCTTACAAAAGAATCATACAGACTAGCATATTGACCATCAGTAAAGGAAACAACTCAAACTTTATCACGATTATCATCCCCTGTTTCCAATACCTCATATTCTGCATCACATATTCATGAAGATTTTCCTTCTCGTATTGCTTCTTTGTCTGAGGGAAATTCTACCGTATATTTTTCTTCTAATCACTTAGGCAATGGCCTGACTTGTACAACATGAATTTTTTTCTCTTTATTGTGTCGATAAGATCTTTCATCTTCTTCTTTTTGTTTTGCTTCAAAAACAAACTCCACTTGAATAGGTTTTCTAAAATATCTTTCTAAGAGAGAAATTAGATAGGCCGTTTCTTCACCTATATTATTTCGATGTATATCAAAATCTTTGATATCTATTTTATAGTGAAATATATTGTCGTCTGCTGATGAACCATGTTGAAATAATGCATCTATAAGGTTATCTTTGTTTAATACAAATTTCATTCAATTCTCTGTTACCAAGGAGACTTCTAATAATTCTGGTCTATGGGGCATGATACTATTTACATGACCAGACATTCATTCTCAAATATACTCTTGTATTACAACTCACATATATTCTGACTCGATGTTATTGTCTTTTCTATACTCTAGCGCAATTTTTTCATCGCAAGACATATATACCTTTATTATGGCAGCACAGAATGCCTCATATGAATTTTGTTGTATCACTTCAGAATGATAGATTCATGCACCAGTATTTACTTCATTATCTTCAGATTTTACTGCACTGCTTCTAGCAATTATTTGGATATCTTTATCTTTCCATTCTTCGTAAAGATTTTTGAAATAGACATCATCTAATGTTCCTTTTTCTTTCCATGCAGTATAATATTGAACCGCTATCGTAGCATATCTAGGTACTTGGCAAGGATAATAAAAATTATTAAATTTAAAATCATGTCTCTTTACTCTATAGGCATGTAATTTGTCGATGAATACTTGTAATTCACCTAAATATGCACCTTTGGCTCAAACGATTTCTTTGTCTTTCATTATCTTATCATAATCTGCCTTGCCAAAATATTTATCAAAATATTTTAATGATTTGTATCTCGTATATTCTTGAATGGTTTTTAGAAAAAAAGAAGATTCCATTTCCATTCAATCTACAACATATACTATTTCTCTACCACCTTGTCGAGATAACTCTTTTGCAATGAGTTGTTAATCAGCACCACTCCATGGTCTTTTTATCATCATCATATATTTTTTTATATGGTTTTTGATGTATATATCTGCATGTTTATCTTCACTTGTGTCAGGAGTATCATTATGGATTATATCCATACATTTGCTCATCAATTGTATTTCATCATTGTGTATTTCACACAAACGTGGAAGCAGCAAAATGATCTTATCAATCAGCGTACAAAAATCAGCATAGGTTATTTTTGTTCAATTTAATCTACCAAAATATCTATCATTTGTAGTATAATAGAGATAGAGTATATCCATATATTTTCTTTTGATAGTAATCATATCATAGAGCAATGTAGCACTTTCTATATGTTCTATTTTTTTTAATTCTAACGTTCATTCTTTTACTCTATCAAATAGATACAACATATCCTCAATTGGTGTTTGTATCTCATTAAGCAATCATAAACTATGTATTTTAAGATGATCATATCACTTCTTCATCATTGATTGTAACTTGGTTATAATCTGCCTTTGCTTTTCGTGTTTACCATGACATAAAAGCTTCGAGATTCTGTCTGTTATATATTCTACCTCATGATTTTCCTCTAGTTTTTGTTCGTTATTGCCAAACAACAACAAAGAAACAAATCATTGTGCTATTCATGTAATATACTGGGATTTAGTATTGCCCATCTTATAGTGTCCTCATTTAGAAGCATCTGCAAAAGCATCGTAAATTCATTTTGAATTTTCTAATGCATCGTGAAATACACTTACTCTTCTTAAGAGTTCATCCAACACTTCTTCATTTTCCAGTACTGTTGTATGCTGTTCATCCAACAAAAAAAAGTTTTCAGCTATATCTTCTTTATTATCATATTGTATCGTATCTTTTTTCTCTATAGCGTTTTCTATAAAGTGACTAATTTTTAGCATACATACAGTAAACAAATAAATGCTATTTTTTTATATTTATATTCTATAAAGTCAAGCTTCTTTTGTTATATTTCATTGTTTATAAAAACTAAATATATTTATACTTTTTTTTACTTGACTTCTATTATTTAATATATATTATATAAAAAAATAAAGATAGGTAGATTAAAGGGTCAAATTAGCCACCTGAGAAAGTAATTTTTTAAACATATTTGAGGGAGTTTGATATTTTAAGCATTTCATTGGTCTATTATTAAGCTTTTTAAGCACAAAATCAATTTGTTC
>Ga0247841_10008042_pt1 | contig 15353 bp, 10 predicted proteins | sample LaCruzMarch2015__2_FD_192410 | JGI IMG/M metagenome (GOLD analysis project Ga0247841, IMG submission 192410) | Freshwater microbial communities from meromictic Lake La Cruz, Castile-La Mancha, Spain - LaCruzMarch2015_18m | ecosystem: Environmental > Aquatic > Freshwater > Lake | place: Spain...
AGCCTTGACAAAGAAAGAGTTGGGGCATATAAAAGTTAAATATTTCAATAAAGGAATCCTCGGATTAAGCGTAGATTCTTCTGCGTGGCTATATGCTTTGAGTCTCAAAAAAGAAGAGCTGCTTAGCAAGCTGCAAAAAGAAAATCCGAAATTAAAAAACATCAATTTTCGTATTGGAGAAATATAGTGACCAAAGAAAAGCAAGGGAAAAAAGCCAAGGAAGAAATAAAAAAGAGCCCCAAGCCAGATCAGTCATCTAAGGCGTATGATGCTACCAGTATCCAGGTTTTAGAGGGGATTGAGGCGGTTAGGCGTAGGCCGGCGATGTACATTGGGGATACCTCGGTGCGCGGGCTGCATCACTTGGTGTTTGAAGTTGTTGATAATAGTATTGATGAAAGCTTGGCAGGTTTTTGCGACTCAATTTTCGTCGAGATTCACCAGGACAATAGCATAACTGTTATTGATAACGGCCGCGGGATTCCGGTGGATATGCATAAAACCGAACATAAGCCGGCGGTAGAAGTTGCTTTAACTACTTTGCACGCAGGAGGAAAGTTTGATCACCGTTCTTATAAAGTATCCGGTGGCCTGCATGGAGTTGGGGTAAGCTGCGTTAATGCACTTAGCGACTGGCTAGAGGTAGAGGTAAAAAGAGACGGGAAAATTTATCATCAACGCTATGAACGCGGCAAAACCGTTTCTAAGCTGACCGTTATTGGTAAAAGCACTTCTACTGGCACCAAGATAACTTTTAAGCCGGATAAAACAATTTTTAGTAAGACGGAGTATTCATATGATATCCTCGCTCAGCGCTTAAGAGAGCTGGCGTTTTTGAATAAAGGCTTAAAAATAAAATTAAATGATGAGCGTTCGGATAAGGAGACTGTTTTTGAATTTTCCGGCGGTATCGTATCTTTTGTTGAGTATCTTAATAAAAATAAAAACCCCTTGCACAATAAAGTAGTTTATTTTGAAAAGCTTCAGGATGATGTTAATGTGGAGGGCGCCCTTCAGTATAATGATGGCTATGCCGAAACGATGTTTTCTTTTGCCAACAACATTAATACTATAGAAGGAGGGACGCACTTATCCGGTTTTAAGTCCGCGCTTACCCGTGCCGTTAATCAATACGCTAAATCCAAAAATTTACTCAAAGACAATATTGCGATTACCGGCGATGATGTGCGTGAAGGCTTAACTGCGGTAATTAGTGTAAAGGTGCCTAACCCGCAGTTTGAAGGCCAGACCAAAACCAAATTGGGAAACTCTGAAGTAGAAGGTTTGGTTGCCTCAAGCAGCCTTGAGGCGCTTGCCAGTTATTTTGAGGAAAATCCCTCGGTTGCCAATAAAATTATTGATAAGGTAATTGTGGCCTCCCGCGCAAGAGAGGCCGCACGCAAGGCGCGGGAACTCACCCGTAGAAAAGGCGCATTAGAAGGGGCGGGCCTGCCTGGTAAATTAGCGGATTGTTCAGAGCGCGACGCCGCGCTCTGTGAGCTTTATATTGTTGAAGGCGATTCTGCCGGAGGTTCGGCAAAGCAGGGCCGCGATAGGAGATTTCAGGCGATTCTGCCGATCAAAGGAAAAATTTTAAACGTTGAAAAATCGAGGATGGACAAAATTTTATCCAACGAAGAGATCCGTACAATAATTACTGCTCTAGGTACAGGTATCGGAGAAGAATTTGACCTGGCCAAACTAAGATACCATAAATTAATGCTTATGGCAGATGCAGATATTGATGGTTCGCATATCCGCACCCTGCTTTTGACTCTTTTATATCGTCAGCTGCCCAAACTTGTTGAAGAGGGCCATGTTTATATAACCCAGCCGCCTCTTTATAAGATTAAAAGAGGCCAGCGCGAAGAGTATATCCAAACAGAGCAGCAAATGAATGATATGCTTTTAGATTTAGGCAGAGAAGGGCATAAATTAATCCGCGTAAAAGATAAGCAAACTTTTACTGACAACCAGTTTAAAGAGCTGTTAAGGCTTTTAGTTGAGCTGGATAAGCATGGAAGGTATTTAGAGAAAAAGGGAGTAGGTTTCGCAGAATATCTTAGTTTTAGGCACCAAAAGACCAAAAAAATGCCTATATATAGGATAAAAGTGGAGGGGAAATACCATTTTGCCTATTCTGATAAGGAGCTTGCCAATCTTACAGACAAGGAGAGCAAAGAAGTAGAGCAGGATGTTTTACATCTTTTTGAAGCACAGGAAATCGAGGAGTTGGTTTTGAAAATAGAAAAATTAGGATTTGAGTTTGAGACTTATTTTGGGAATATGCTTGCTCCTGCGATTGGCACATCTAAAGAAGGAGAAAAAAAGATCAAGGCAGTTTATCGCATTGTTAATGATGACATAAAAGAGGTTTTTAGTTTAAAAGACCTGCTCGCTTATATTAAAGAGGTGGCTGCTAAAGGAATGCATATCCAAAGGTATAAAGGCTTAGGAGAGATGAATCCGCAGCAACTTTGGGATACGACTATGGACCCTGAGAAAAGAACAATTTTGAGAGTAACCTTAGAGGATGCGGTTGAGGCGGATAAGATGTTTACAGTATTGATGGGTGACCAGGTTGAGCCCCGGCGTGAATTTATTGAAAATCATGCCCACCAAGTAAAGAATCTGGATATTTAATTATGTACACACGTAATGAAAAAATAATCGAAGTTTATATCGAGGACGAGGTTAAGGATTCCTATTTAAATTACGCGATGAGCGTAATTGTAGGCCGCGCCTTGCCAGATGTCCGCGATGGCCTGAAACCTGTGCATCGGCGCATCCTGTATGCGATGCGGGAACTCAACCTTGAACATTCCAAGCCATATAAAAAATGCGCCCGTATCGTCGGCGAAACCATGGGTAAATACCATCCTCATGGAGACGTAGCCATTTATGATACCCTCGTCAGAATGGCGCAGGATTTTTCCTTGCGCTATCCTTTAGTTGACGGCCAAGGCAACTTTGGTTCTGTGGATGGCGACGCTGCCGCAGCAATGCGTTATACCGAAGCACGCCTTGCCGCAGTTAGCGACGAAATGCTCGGGGATATTGAAAAAGAAACCGTAAATTTCGGGCCAAACTTTGACTCTTCTTTAAAAGAACCCTTACTTTTACCGGCGACCCTGCCCAATCTTTTAGTTAATGGTTCAAGCGGCATTGCCGTGGGTATGGCGACAAATATCCCCCCGCATAATTTAACCGAAGTATGCGATGCGCTTATTTATCTTATTGATCACCCGGAAGCGGAAATTAAAGATTTGATGCGTTATATTAAGGGCCCGGATTTCCCGACTGGCGGTTTAATTTGCGGTAAAGCTGGAATTAAAGACGCCTATATGACTGGCCGGGGTAAGCTTTTGATGCGCTCTAGGGCAACGGTAGAACATCAGAAGAACGGTAAGGATCTAATTATTTTTACCGAGATTCCGTACCAGGTGCAGAAGTCCGCGCTTATTGAGTCCATTGCCGCTTTAGTCGACGAGAAAAAGGTTGAGGGCATTTCGGATATCCGCGATGAATCAGATAAAGAAGGCATGCGCATAGTAGTTGAGCTTAAACGCGATATTGAATCCCAGATTATTCTAAATCAACTTTTTAAACATACCCAACTGGAAAACACATTTGGTGTGATCATGTTGGCTTTAGTGGATAACCGGCCCAAAGTTTTAAATTTACGACAAGTATTAGATTGTTATATTGAGCACCGCAAGGTAGTTATTCGCCGGCGCACCCAGTTTGAATTAGACAAGGCCTTAAAGCGGGCGCATATTTTAGAGGGTTTAAAAATAGCGCTCAAGTTTATCGACCGGATTATTAAAGTTATTAAAACTTCTAAAAGCGCCGATGCCGCCAAGGTAAATTTAATGAAGGAATTTGAATTGTCGGAGCTCCAGTCTCAGGCGATCCTGGAAATGCAGCTGCAGCGCCTGACTGCTCTTGAGCGTGATAAAATTGACGCGGAATACGCCGAACTTTTGAAAAAAATTGAATTATGCCGGGCAATTTTAGCCTCACTTAAAAAGATCGAAGCCATTATCAAGGAAGAGCTAGAAGAGTTAAAGAAAAAGTATGGCGATAGCCGCCGCACAGATATTGTTGGAGAGGCAGAAGAGCTGGAGGTTGAGGATTTAATTGCCGAAGAGGATGTAGTCGTTACGATTAGCCACGGCGGATATATTAAGCGCCTACCGGTAAGCGCCTACCGCAAACAAAAACGCGGAGGGACGGGCGCAACCGGAGCCGAGTTAAAAGAGGAAGATTTTAGCGAGCACCTTTTTGTTGCCTCAACCAAAGATTACCTGTTAATCTTTACCGACAAAGGCCAGGTGCACTGGTTAAAGGTTTACGAAATTCCTCAGGCAAGCCGCATATCCAAAGGCAAGGCAATTGTTAATCTTGTGCAAATGGAGGCTGCGGCCAAAGTTAGTTCAACTATTCCGGTAAAAGAGTTTTCTGCGGACAAATATCTGGTTATGGTAACTAAACTTGGGCAGATCAAAAAAACTAAGCTTGACGCTTACGGCAATCCGCGCAAGGGCGGGATTATCGGGATTACCCTAGATAAAGAAGATGCGTTGATCGGGGTTGAGATGACCGACGGAAAACAGGAGCTGCTTATTGGAACCAGGCAAGGCAAGGCAATAAGATTTTCTGAAGAAAAGGTGCGCGAAATGGGCAGAGGTGCTCATGGGGTGCGCGCGATATCTTTGGCCAAAAAAGATGAAGTTATTGATATGGTTGTGCCGCAAAAAAATTCCACAATTCTTACGGTCACAGAATTAGGTTTTGCAAAACGCACAACTATCGATGAGTATCGCTTAACTAGCCGCGGCGGCAAAGGCGTGATTAATATCAAGGTTACCGACAAAAACGGTCAGGCAGTAAGTTTAAAAACTGTAAATGATAAAGATGAGCTGATGGTAATTACGCAAAACGGAATATTCTTGCGCTGCGCGATAAAAGATATCCGTGAAACCGGGCGCTCATCGCAAGGCGTGCGTTTAATCAAGCTACAGGATAAAGATCTGGTTTCTTGCGTTGCTCCGGTGATCGCGGAGGAAAGTGAATAAGGCTATAGACCCTGTCGTCTAGCCTGGTCCAGGACAAGAGCTTTTCAAGCTCTCGACACGGGTTCAAATCCCGTCAGGGTCATGTAACTATTGTTACGGGTTCTCCCTGCAGCAAAACGCTGCAGGGATTAATTCCGGCTACAATTTACGCTCACTAACGTTCCGTAAATTGTGCCGACATTAAAAATCCCGTCAGGGTCATTAAAAATATTGTACAGGTGCTTTCCCAACCGCAAAACGCAACGCGACCTTTATTGTTGCGGTTGGATTTCGCTAGATGGGCTTGCGTAGCAAACCCAGGAGTGTGCTCAAGTGTGCGGAATAGTCGGATATATTGGTGAAAGAGAAGCGCAGCCTGTCTTATTATCTGGTTTAAAACGCCTTGAATATCGCGGCTATGATTCAAGCGGTATAGCGTTAATCTCTCCAAAGAAACACAGCATCTCCATAAGAAAATCTCCCGGGAAAATCAGCGCACTAGAAAAATTAGTGAAAAACAAGCCGCTTAGCGGCGTAGTCGGTATTGCGCATACGCGTTGGGCAACACACGGCGCGCCTACTCAGGCCAATGCCCATCCCCATCAAGATTGTTCCGGATGTATTGCCGTTGTGCATAATGGAATAATCGAGAATTACGAGCTTCTTAAAGCGCAGTTGATTAAGGAAGGCCATGTTTTTAATAGCCAGACAGATACCGAAGTTATTGTGCACCTGATTGAAAAATTTTATAAAAATATTCCTCTCGAAGAAGCAGTAGCTAAAGCGCTTAAATTGTTAGTAGGATCTTTTGCAATAGGTGTAATTTCATCAAAAGAGCCGAACAAATTGATCGGTGCCCGTTTCGGCAGCCCTTTAATCGTAGGCGTGGGCAAGGGTGAAAATTTTCTTGCTTCGGATGTTCCGGCAGTGTTAGGTTTTACTAAAGAAGTCGTTTTCCTTGATGAAAACGAGGTCGCTATTTTAGATAAAGATAATTTTAAGATCAGCAATCTTGACGGCAATACTGTTTTTAAAAAATCTACCCATATTAATTGGGATATTGCCCAGGCGGAGAAAGCTGGATTTGATCATTTTATGCTCAAAGAAATTAATGAGCAGCCCAAGATTTTGGAAAGCCTGATCAACTCTCGGATTAATAGTCAAACGGGCAAGATATTTTTCGAAGAGCAGAATATCCCGGAAACTAAACTTAATGCGATTAAAGAAATATTTATCGTTGCCTGTGGCACGGCATATCATGCTGGGATGGTTGCCAAATATGCGCTGGAATCGCTTTGTAAGATTCCTACGCACATAGATGTCTCCAGCGAATTTAGATACCGCGATTTATTGATTGGCCCGGAAACTTTAGTTATTGCGATAAGCCAGTCCGGCGAAACAGCGGATACTTTGGCCGGTATCAGAGAAGCTAAAAGACGCGGCTCATGCGTAATTTCTATATGCAATGTTTTAGGATCAACCTTGACCCGGGAATCCGACGGCATAATTTATACTCATGCCGGCCCTGAGATCGGCGTGGCTTCGACCAAAGCCTACACCGCTCAACTGGTTGCGCTTTATCTATTCGCTTTTTATTTGGCGCAAATCAGAAGTGTTTTGCCGCAGGCAAGAATTAATAAATTGCTGGATGAGTTGCGCAAGATTCCTGCGCATCAAGTTGAGATTTTAAAATACCAAAAAAGCATTGCTACTTTGGCTCGCAAACATTCACACTTAGGGTCGTTTTTGTATCTGGGCAGGAACATAAATTATCCCTCGGCTTTAGAGGGGGCGTTAAAATTAAAAGAAATCTCTTATATACCAGCCGAAGGTTACGCCGCGGGCGAGATGAAACATGGGCCGATTGCTTTAATTGATGAATACCGAGCAGTAGTTTGCATTGCGCCAAGCTCAAAGGTTTATGAAAAAATGGTTTCTAATATCCAGGAGATCCGCTCGCGTAAAGGCAAGATCATTGCGATTGCCACAGAAGGCGACCAGGAAATTAAAGAATTAACCTGTGAAGTAATCTATATCCCCAAAACAGAGGAAATATTCTCTCCGCTTTTAGTGGTTCTGCCGCTGCAATTGTTGGCATATCATATTGCTGTCAAGCGCGGCTGCGACGTGGATCAACCGCGCAACTTAGCTAAATCAGTAACCGTAGAATAATGCTTTATATTGTTGCCACGCCAATTGGCAATCTAGGCGATTTAACATTTAGGGCGATTGAGGTTTTAAAAAGCGTTGACCTAATTGCCTGCGAAGACACGCGGCATACGCAAATTCTGCTTACCCACTACGGAATTACTTCGCCGACGACAAGTTTTTTCCAACACAATAGATTTACTAAAGGCGAATATTTGATCGGGTTATTAAAAGAAGGAAAAAATATCGCCCTTGTGTCTGATGCCGGCACTCCGGGGATTCTTGACCCGGGGTATAATTTAATTAATCTGGCGATAAAAAATAATTTGGAGATGACTGTTATCCCGGGGGCTGCTGCTTTTGTGAATGCGCTGGTGCTTTCAGGAAAACCCTGCCACGAGTTTTATTTTGCCGGGTTTCTGCCGAACCGGACAGGCTCGCGCAAGAATCAGCTGGAAAAACTTAAAAAATTGGGCTGCACCCTGGTTTTTTATGAATCCTGCCACAGGATTTTAGCGAGCCTAGAAGACATAAGCACGGTTTATGGCGAGAAGGAGATTACGGTTGCCCGGGAGCTAACTAAGAAATTTGAAGAGATTCTGCGTGCTAACGCTAAAGCGGTTAAGGACAAACTTTCTAAAGGCAGGCCCCGCGGTGAGTTTGTAATTATAATTTAACCTTGACAAAGAGGTAGCTTGTGGTAAACTTAATCGATAAAAGGACCTTTAAGCCCGGCTCTGTGAAGCTGGCAAGGTAAAGAAAATGAGCATACTAAAAACGCAACTTCATGAACCCTTGGCAAACAAAGCCAGGGGTATTTTTTTATTGAGGCCACAACTTATGGAGCGATAGCGACATAAGTTGTTTGGCCGAAATAATCCTGCTTCTTGCGTAGTCTTGCGAAGCAAGACGGAGCAGCAGGATATTGCCAGGTGTACAGCAGGATTAGGCTAGATAGATAGGTAAAACATGAAAGAAAAAGCGAAAATACTGGATCAAGAAGGCATTGGCCGCGCGATTATGCGCATCGCGCATGAAATTATCGAAAAAAACAAGGGCACTTCAGGGCTTTGTATTGTAGGGATTAGGAACCGCGGGGTCTACATTGCCCAGCGTATCGCCGAAAGTATTAAAAAAATCGAAGGCGTAGATGTTCTAACCGGGGCTTTAGATATTACGCTTTATCGGGATGATTTGGCCTTAGCTAGCGGCCAGCCGTTGGTGCGCAAAACAGAAATAGATTTTGACATTAATGATAAAAAATTAGTTTTGGTTGATGATGTGCTTTATACTGGCCGCACAATTAGGGCAGCCTTAGATGCATTGATTGATTTTGGCCGGCCACAGTCTATACAACTAGCGGTTTTGGTGGATCGCGGCCACCGCGAACTGCCTATCCGGGCAGACTTTGTCGGCAAAAATATCCCTACCTCTAATAAAGAGTCTGTAGAAGTGCGCTTACAAGAATTTGACGGCAGCGATGAAGTATTAATTGCGGAGAAGGAATGATGCTTTGGACAAAAAAGGATCTCTTGGGCCTTGAATATTTAACTAAAGATGAGATTGAACTTATTTTAGATACGGCCGAATCTTTTAAAGAAGTTTCCACCCGAGAAATAAAAAAAGTTCCTGCTTTACGCGGCAAAACCGCGGTGAATCTTTTTTATGAGCCGTCGACGCGTACCCGCGTATCTTTTGAAGTCGCGGCCAAGCGGCTTTCTGCCGACGTCATTAATATTGCTACGGAAACTTCCAGCGTGCGCAAAGGGGAGACATTAATTGACACCGGCAAAAACATCCAGGCGCTGAAAGCCGATATAATTATTATGCGGCATAATTGCTCGGGAGCTTCCAATATGCTCGCCCACGCTTTAGATATCAGTGTGGTTAATGCCGGAGACGGATGGCACGAACATCCAACACAGGCGCTGTTGGATATTTTTACATTAAGAGAAAAGTTTGGCACAATTAAAGGCTTAAATGTTGCTATAGTCGGAGACATTGCGCATTCTCGGGTTGCCCGCTCAAATATCTGGGGCCTGACGAAGCTTGGGGTAAATGTTATTTTGTGCGCCCCTCAAATGCTGCTTCCGGTCGGCATCGAATTAACCGGAGCTAAAACCTCAAGCAATATAGATGAGGTTTTAGAAAAAGCTGATGCGGTTAATGTTTTAAGAATGCAGTTTGAGCGCGATGAAGGGGCGGCATTTCCTGAACAATTAGATTATTTTAAAAAATTCGGAATTACCGAAGAAAGATTGGCGAAAGCTAAAAAAGACATTGTGGTTATGCATCCCGGGCCAATCAATCGGGGGATTGAGATCTCCAGCGCAGTCGCAGACGGGGCAAACTCGGTAATTTTAGAGCAGGTAACTAACGGGATCGCCGTGAGAATGGCAGTTTTATACCTGGTTAGTCAGGCAAAGGATGCAAAAAAATGAGCATATTAATAAAAGGCGGCAGAGTTATCGATCCGGAGAATAAAATTGATGCAATTCTGGATATTCTGCTTGAGGGTAAAAAAATATCCAAAGTTGCCAAGAATATTCAAGCGCAAGCTAAAACAATAATTGATGCCACAAATAAGATTGTCGCTGCGGGCATTATTGATATGCATGTGCATCTGCGTGAACCCGGCAGAGAAGATAAAGAGACGGTTGCCAGCGCCACGGCCGCCGCAGCTAAAGGCGGGGTAACTACTGTTCTGGCCATGCCTAATACTCAGCCGGCAATCGACTGCGTAGAGAACGTGGAATTATTGCAGGGGATTATTGATAAAAGCGCCTTGATTAACGTGTGTATTTGCGGAACAATTACTAAGGGGCGGTTAGGTAAAGAATTAAGCGAGATTGCGGCGCTTAAGAAAATAGGAGCTATTGCTATATCCGATGATGGATGTTCTGTGGACAACGATGATTTGATGTTTGAGGCATTTAAAAAAGCCAACCTAGCCGGTATTTTAACGATATGCCATTCCGAGGACAAAAAGCTCTCCGGTAAGGGAGTAATAAACTTAGGCTTTAATTCCACGCGTTTAGGTTTGCGCGGCATATCTAATGAATCTGAGTATAAAAGGATCCTTCGGGATATTGAGTTAGCGGCAAGATGCGGCGCTGCAGTGCATATTGCGCACGTAAGCTGTAAGGAGTCAGTTGAGATAATTGCTCAGGCTAAGAAAAAGGGGATTAAGGTAACCAGCGAAACCGCTCCGCATTATTTTGCCCTTACTGATGAGGCGCTTTTAGGATATGACACAAATATTAAGATGAATCCTCCTTTAAGAAGTAAAGATGACCTTGCGGCGATCAAGCAGGGATTAAAAGACGGCACAATTGATGCCATTGCCTCGGATCATGCCCCGCACACTGAGAATGAAAAAGATATTGAGTTTGAGCGCGCCGAATTTGGGGTAGTTGGGCTTGAGACCGAGCTCTCTGTTAGTATAACCGAGTTATTGGATAAGAAAATTTTAAATTGGCCAAGCCTGATTGAGAAGCTTAGTTTAAATCCCGCGAAGATATTAGGTTTAGATCGGGGGAGATTGGAAGAAGGAAGGCCTGCGGATATAATTATAATCTCTGAGCAGGATAACTGGATAGTAGATAAACAACACCTTATTTCTAAATCCAAAAATTCCGCTTTTCTTGGGGCATCTTTAAAAGGGATTATAGATTGCACAATCAGTAACGGAAAAGTAGTTTATAAAAGGTAAAATGGAATTTATTGCCGATTTTCACATTCACTCCAAATACTCCCGGGCAACTAGCCGCGATATGGACATTAAACATTTAGCCGAGTGGGCGAAATTAAAAGGCATAACCTTAATGGGCACCGGCGATTTTACCCATCATTTATGGCTGGAAGAATTAAAGCACAGCTTTGAGGATTGCGGCAACGGTTTATTTAAGTATGCGGATGTTTACTTTATGCTTACCGCTGAAGTAAGCAGCATTTATTCTAAAAACGGACGCACCTACCGCATTCACAATTTAATTTTTAGCCCTTCATTTAAAAGCGTAGATAAAATAAATGAACGCTTAGGCAGAATCGGTAACTTAGCCAGCGACGGCCGGCCGATATTAGGCCTAGATGCTGCGGAACTGGCGCGTATTGTGTTCGATATTGATGAAAACTGTATGATTGTCCCCGGGCACATCTGGACTCCTTGGTTTAGCGTATTTGGTTCAATGTCTGGTTTTGATAAAATCGAAGATTGTTTTGAAAAACAAACGCATAAGATTTTTGCCCTTGAAACTGGATTATCCAGCGATCCAGCGATGAATTGGCGCCTAAGCGCTTTGGATAGGTTTACGTTGATTTCTAATAGCGACTCACATTCACCGCAGAAAATTGGCCGCGAGGCCAATGTTTTTAATTGCCAGATGGACTATAAGACTATAAGAGAGGTTTTAAAAACTAAAGATCAAGAAAAATTCCTCTATACCATAGAATTTTTTCCGCAGGAAGGTAAGTATCATTATGATGGCCACAGGCTTTGCGCTATCCGTTGGTCACCGCAGGAGACAAAAGCGCATAACGGGAAATGCCCAAAGTGTGGTAAGCCTGTAACTGTTGGAGTGGTTAACCGGGTTGAAAAATTAGCAGACCGGCCGGAAGGTTTTAAACCGGATAATTCCATTCCTTTTAAGAATCTAATTCCCTTTATTGAAATAATCGCTGAAGCAAAAGGAGTTGGTAAGGCATCTCTAAACGTAGAAAGGGATTACCGCGTTTATTTAGCTAAATTTGGCACAGAATTTAATATTTTACTTAAGGCTTCAAAAGAGGAACTGCTTAAAAGCTTGCCTCCTAAAATTGTTGATGGTGTTTTGCGTGTGCGCGCAGGCAAAGTCAATATAAAAGCAGGATTTGACGGCGAATATGGCACGATCTCTATATTCGATGAAAATGGGGAAGAGAAGAAAAGCGAGCAGCAGTTAAGTTTGTTTTGAGGCGCCTGTAGCGCAACGGATAGCGCATTAGCCTCCGAAGCTAGTGGTGACAGTTCGATTCTGTCCAGGCGCATTTTAATATAGTGGAGTGATTTACCCAAAAAATAAGCAAAAAAATGAGTATTATGGAGAGTAAATGAAGAAAAAAGTCATTATTTTAGGTGGCGGGCCCAATCGAATTGGCCAAGGGATTGAATTTGATTATTGTTGCTGTCATGCGGCATTCGCCTTAAGAGAAGAAGGCGTAGAAAGCATTATGGTTAACTGTAACCCGGAAACAGTTTCTACTGATTATGATACCTCAGACCGCCTTTATTTTGAGCCGCTTACCTTCGAAGATATTATGAATATTATTGAAAGAGAACAACCTCTTGGCGTAATTGTGCAATTTGGTGGGCAGACTCCACTTAATTTAGCAGTCCCCTTACTCAATGCCGGGGTTAATCTTTTGGGAACAAGCGCTGATAGTATTGATATCGCCGAGGATCGCAAGCGTTTTAAACACATGCTAGATAAGCTCGGCCTTTTGCAGCCCGCCAGTGGTACGGCGTTTACATTTGCCGAGGCAAAAGAGGTGGCTAATCGAATTGGCTATCCGGTATTAGTGCGCCCTTCATATGTGTTGGGGGGCAGGGCAATGGAAATTGCCTATGATGAGCAGGTGCTGGAAAAATTCATTAAAGAAGCAGCGGAGGTTTCCGGAGAGCATCCTATTTTAGTGGATAAATTTCTGGAGGATGCCATAGAGGTTGATGTTGATTTGGTCGGGGACGGAAAGGATTTTATAATCGGCGGGATTATGGAGCACATTGAACAGGCCGGGGTGCACTCCGGGGATGCGGCGATGTCTCTTCCGACATTCTCTTTAGCTCGCGAAATATTAAATCAAATTCGTCAGGCGACAATTCACATGGCTAAAGAATTAAATGTAGTGGGTTTAATGAATGTGCAGTATGCGGTAAAAGATAGTAAGGTTTATGTCCTCGAGGTTAACCCTCGCGCTTCGCGCACGGTGCCCTTTGTTTCTAAGGTTATCGGTGTGCCGCTAGCAAAATTGGCAACTAAAGTTATGCTTGGAAAAAAATTAAAAGAGCTTAAATTTACTCAAGAGATTATTCCAAGGCACGTAGCAATTAAAGAGTCTGTATTTCCTTTCAACCGTTTTCCGGGAGTAGATATAATTCTTGGCCCGGAGATGAAATCTACCGGTGAGGTTATGGGGATTGATAAGGATTTTGGCCGGGCCTATATCAAGAGCCAGCTTGCCGCCGGACAAAAATTACCTAAGAAGGGCAATGTATTTATTTCTGTGAATGACCGCGATAAAAGGAATATTGTTTTAATAGCAAAGAAATTAAAGGACTTAGGTTTTAAGATTTATGCTTCAAGCGGAACAGCAGCGGCATTATCCAATAGCAATATTCCGGCAAAAGTTCTGCCAAAGATATCAGAAGGTAATCCTAATGTTTTAGATTTAATGAAAGAAAACAAGCTGCAGTTGGTTATTAATACTACTTCCGGAAGGACCCCGCGGCTTGATGAGGTAAGGATTCGTTCGCAGGTAATTTTACATGGGATACCTTATACTACAACTATGTTTGGGGCGATTGCCACAGTAAGCGGGATAGAGGTATTATTAAAGAAAAAGCTCAAAGTTAAATCATTGCAGGAGTATTATGCCAGAGCTGCCAGAAGTTGAAACCATAAAAATAGACTTGGAGAAAGCAATCTTGGAAAGAAAGATTGTCGAGGTTTGCGTACATAATTCTAAGGTTATCCGGGAACCTTCCCCGGCAGAATTTAAAAAATCCCTCGAAGGCCAAACTATAAAAAATATATTGCGGCGAGCTAAGCTATTGATTCTCGAATTGTCGAATGGTTCAGCCTTAACAATACACCTAAAGATGTCCGGGCAATTAGTCTATCCCGGAGGAGCCAGCCGTAGCCGGGTGGCTTTTCATCTTACGGGTGGGAAAATTTTAGATTTTAATGACCAGCGTTTATTTGGAGAGCTGCGTTTGGTTTCAGATTGGAAGAAATTAAAATTTGTCCAATCCCTTGGTCCCGAACCATTTGATTTGACTTTTTCTGTTTTTAAAGATATGCTCTCTAAGAAGAAGACTAAAATCAAGCCTTTACTTATGGACCAATCGTTTATTTCCGGGATTGGTAATATTTATGCTGCTGAAATTTTATTCCGGGCGAAAATTGATCCGCAGAGGCCTGCGCAAAGTTTAGCCGCAGAAGAGGCAAAAGTATTACATAAAGAAATAATTAAAGTGTTAAAAAGCGCGATTAAGCATGGAGGCTCGTCGGTTGATGATTATGTGCGAGTTTCCGGGAAGAATGGGGGATATTCGCGTTTTCATCAGGTTTATGGACGAGCTAATAAACCTTGTTTTGTCTGTGGAAAACCGATCAAAAGAATCACCCAGGGAGGAAGAGGTACTTATTTTTGCGCTAGATGTCAGAATTAGTATATGAAAAAAAGGCTTAAGATTAACGGAATAATTATAGTTTGCGCTGTTATTGTAGTCGCTTTTTCCCCTAAGTTTTTTTTCCGGAATTCTCCGGGAGGCCATGGTGATGAATGGATGGAGGTCTTAGGCTTTGCGCTTATTCTTCTAGGCCAGATTATCCGGGTTTCTGCGCGGGGGTACAAGGCGGAGCATTCCTGCGAAAGCCAAGCATTAATACAGGGCGGGCCATATCAAGTTGTGCGCAATCCTATGTATCTGGGGATATTCTTGATCGGCTTAGGCGTGGTGTTGGTGATTTTTAAATGGTGGGCACTGGTAATTTTTATTTTAATTTTTCTCATCCGTTATCTATCGCTAATCTATAAAGAAGAAAAAAAGCTACTAACGATATTTCCAGAGGCATACAAAAAATACTGTAAAGAAGTTCCGCGTATTTTCCCATCATTATTCCATATGGTTAAGTTGGATATAAGCACATATTTCCCCATAAAAATAGTTTGGTTTAAAAAAGAGATTGGTTCAATTGTTACGCTGCTTCTGTTTGTTTTATTGGTAGAATCGTGGGAGGATATCGCTAAGGAAGGTTTTGCAGCCTATTTTAAGCAATCGGCGGGGTTATTTCTAACCTTTATTTTATTTACAATCTTAGTAATTTTACTTAGCAGGCAGGCTAATAAAAGAGATGGCAATAGCGCAGGTAAGGGCGAGAATAATTT
>Ga0247841_10008047_pt1 | contig 15347 bp, 15 predicted proteins | sample LaCruzMarch2015__2_FD_192410 | JGI IMG/M metagenome (GOLD analysis project Ga0247841, IMG submission 192410) | Freshwater microbial communities from meromictic Lake La Cruz, Castile-La Mancha, Spain - LaCruzMarch2015_18m | ecosystem: Environmental > Aquatic > Freshwater > Lake | place: Spain...
AAAATGCGATGGCTCTAGTTGCGCAATTGGCTCGGACGATTACAACACTTATTGTGCGACTTCGCCATTAGACAACCCAAAGCACTGTGGCAACGAACTATGCGAGCCAAGCTTGGGCGAAACAACTGCTAACTGCGCAAGCGATTGTAAAATTATTGCCAGCACAAACACCAATTCGGCCGGATTAGCAATTCTATTTTTTACAAAACAAAATTCCAGCTCTAATCAATGGCAAAAAACAGCTCAAATTGGCCCCAACAGCCAGGTTTACTTTATGATTTCGGCAACAAACAGTTCGGCTGTTCAAATTGATAACATTAATGTTTCTGCCAACATTCCAGCAGAAATATCTTCTTTGGGCAATTTACAGCTTAACGGAGTCCCGCTTTCTGGTGACATAGTTTCGGGAGTTAACATTGGCTCTATTGCGGCTGCTGGCGTAAAAACAGTAACTTTTGAAGGCAAAACACAAGCCATTTCAACTTCTGCCGTAAAACAGGCAACTGCAACCAGCAATGTTTCTAGCGTGACGCAGTCAGATTCTGTTTCTATAAATCTCGCTCCCGACAAGACCCCAACCGCAGCTGTGGCCTCTTCGGTGTCTGAAACACCCGGATTTTGGGGATTTTTGCAAAAATGGTATTTATGGATACTAGGAGCAGTCGTGCTGGTGTTCTTGTTTGTTATTGTATTCAGACGTCTTTCTTCTAACACCTAAAAATAATAAAAAACCGTCCGGGTTTTAACGCCAGGGCGGTTTTATTTTTTAAGCAAAAAAAATCCCCTTGACCTTGTCGCGGGGTATGAACTAACTTTTGGTCTGATGATTTTTAGGGCCAGCCATTAGAGTTTTCCTCCTAGATCTAGGAACATCTCCCTAATTGGTTTAGGCGGATTAAGGTGATCAAAGATTCTAAGCGTGGGCCGACAGTCAGGAAACTCAAACATTAGATGAGGATCGTTATAATACATGGTCGCTTCTACAAAGTCAGTTTCAGTCCCACGCCTAACAAAAATTTTACCCGCGCGCTTTTTAATTGCAATGACTTCATGGACATACCGAGTGCCTGTAAAATACTCTGCAGTAGCGGTGAAGTGCATATTTGCTCCTTTTTGTAAAGGTTCAAACTTAGTGTTTTTGGTATATCATTTTTGAGGGCAAAAGTCAACCATTTATTTGTGCTAATATTTTTGTTATACTTATGTATAAATATGGAAACAAAACCAACTGTTTTTGAATTTACCTCGTATAAGTTTGAGCCGGCCAAGCAAAGAATACTTTTTAATTACAAGGTGAGCTTTAAGCCCAATGATTTTGTTTTATTTTCAGAAACAATAAATCTTCCTAAAGTGCCAAACCTGGAAGCAATACCGCAGGGTCTGTCTAAAAAGATCTTGCAAGACCTTCATTTGGCTTTGGGCATAAGCTATTACAAGCTTTATTGTTCTAAAAAAATAAAACTGGCTTACGCCCTGTCTAAAGAAGAAGCAAATTTTTGGAATGCTTTTTACGTAAAGGGCCTAGGAGAGTTTTTTTACAGAAATAAATTAGACCCGGCAATTTTCCCAGGCTTTGCGTTTGATAAAAAGTATACACCCAAAAAATACAGGCTAACAAGAAACAGCAAATTTTTGGTGGGAGTTAGCGGAGGCAAAGATTCTGTGGTGGCTGTTGAATTGTTAAAAAAATATGGCGCTGTTTTTACGCCAATTTTTGTTGAAACTCAAAAAGAAACCCTGCTGGTTGACAATATAATAAAAAAAATGGAAATTGGAGAGCCTTTAAAAATAAGACGGCATTTAGACGAAAAAATATTCAATGCCGATGTTGGATATTACACTGGCCACGTGCCAATTTCTGGGATATATGCATTTTTAGGAATTTTATCTGCTATTTTTCACAACTATTCTTATTTTGTAGTGGCTAACGAATTCAGCAGTAATTTTGGAAACGTGCGATACAAAGGAAAAACCGTAAATCATCAGTGGTCTAAATCATCTGAGTTTGAAAATTTATTTCAAAAATATGTTGCAAATTTTATAAGCCCAGATTTATTGTATTTTTCTTTGCTAAGGCCGTTTTACGAAATACGAGTTGCCGAAATGTTTGCAAATTTAAAGAAATATTTCCCCGATTTTTCAAGCTGTAATAATAATTTTAAAATCCATCCAGGCCAAGGCGACTTAACTCAAGAAAAAAAATGGTGCGGGCATTGCCCCAAGTGCGTGTTTGTTTTTTTAATTCTTTCTCCGTTTTTATCAAAAGAAGAGCTTATAAATATTTTTGGTAAAAATTTGTTTCAGGATGCCGACATATTAACCGCCCTGCGCGACATATTGGGCTTTGGAAGGGTCAAACCTTTTGATTGCGTTGGAACATTCAAAGAGGCAAAAGCAGCATTTTATATGTCGCGAGAAAAATTTAGGGATGACCTTGCAGGAGAAATATTTTTGCCAAAAATAGACCCTGCTGATAACAGATATTCGGTAGACTACAAAAAAAGACCTCTTAAAATTTATTTTCAAGGGAAGAAAAAGCCCGATGAATTGATAAAAGAAGTTTTTGAAACCCAGTTTTCATATGTTCCAGATTACATAAAATTTTTAGGCGCAAAAAGCGCTGTTCTTCTCGGTTACGGCAAGGAAGGCATGGTGACCGAAAATTATTTGAGGAAAAATTTTCCGGACACGAAAATCGGCAAGGCCGACATTCAAGACGGCGCTAATTATTTAGAAAAGCAATTAGATTACGATATTGCTGTAAGGTCGCCCGGAGTGGCAAAAGAAAAAGTGAAAATTCCGTACACAACCGCCACAAATATATTTTTTTCCTATGCGCGGCAAATCCCCGGAGTAAAAATTATAGGAGTTACAGGAAGCAAAGGCAAATCGACTACAGCTTCTTTGATTTATCATATATTAAAAAAGGCAGGCAAAAATGCAGAACTTTTGGGAAACATAGGAAAACCCATGCTGAGCGCAGTTATGCAGAAAATCGAGGAGGACACAATTTTTGTTTTAGAGCTTTCAAGCTACCAATTAGACGACATCAAGTTTTCTCCAAATGTGGCTGTAATAACAACTCTTTTCCCCGAGCATATGAATTATCATAATAGCGTTAGAAACTATTACAATGCAAAAAAGAATATAATAAAGTTTCAAGAGGCAGATGATTTCTTTGTCTTTAATCCTGACAATAAAAAACTATCTAACTGGGTGAAAAAAGAGGTTGTTAAGGCTAAATTAACGCCCTTTGCGCCTAAAGAATTTATTGAAAATATAAACCTGCCCTTGATAGGCGAGCACAATAAAGAGAATATTCGAGCTGCGGTTTCTGCAGTAAAATGTTTTGATATTTCCGACGACATAATAAAAAAGGCAATTGAGGAATTTAAGCCCTTGCCACATCGCCTAGAATTTGTTGGGGAGTTTAAAGGCATTAAATTTTATGACGACGCAAATTCTACAACTCCAGAATCTACAACGATGGCCTTGAAAGCCTTACCAAATGTTGGAACCATATTTTTGGGCGGACAGGATAGGGGATACAAATTTTTTAACCTAGAAAGGACGCTAAGAAAATGCAAGGTTAAAAATGTTGTGCTTTTCCCGGAATCTGGAAAAAATATTTTAAAGTCGCGGCAAGGGCTAAATGTTTTAGAAACCGCAAGCATGGAAGAAGCAGTCAGGTTTGCCTATAAATACACCCAAAAGGGGGACTCCTGCTTATTATCTTGCGCCTCACCGAGTTATTCGTTGTGGAAAAATTTTGAAGAAAAGGGAGACCAATTCCAAGAAGCAGTGCGTAAATTTTCAGATGAAAAAACATTTTAATTATTTTCTATTTTTTGTTGCTACTTTTTTGGTTGGTTTTGGCTTTCTGTTTTTTGCGTGTCTTTCGGCTTCGGCTTCTATGCAGAGATTTGGAAACACGAATTATTATTTATTCCACCAATTTCTGTTTGGAATCTTGCCCGCGATTGTTGCGGGGTTTATTGGATATAAAATTTCTTTGCCTTTCCTCAAAAAATGGTCTCCGCTATTAGTTTTATTAAATATAGCAGCTTTGTTTTTGGTTTTTTTGCCTAAAATTGGAACCAGGGCGGGCGGGGCAAACAGATGGCTTAGCATTGGAGGTTTTAACGTTCAGCCATCGGAGTTTTTAAAAATTACAGCCATTTTATATCTATCTGCCTGGATTGCCTCAAAATTGTCTGAAACATCGGCCAGGGACTGGAAAGCCATTACAAAAAACGGCTATCATAATATAATATATATTTTTATTCCTTTTGTGGTTTTTCTTGGTTTAATTGCTGTAGGGCTTTATTGTCAGAGTGATGCCAGCACACTGGGAATTATTAGCATAACATTGCTTGTTTTGTATTTTTCGGCGAAAACCCCTTTGTGGCACACTTTGTTGGTAATTTTTTCTGGCACAAGCATTTTACTATTTTTAATAAAATTTGAGCCTTATCGCCTAGACCGCTGGCTAATTTTTTTACACCCCGATGCCGACCCGCTGGGAAAGGGTTTCCAATTGCGCCAGTCACTGATTTCTTTGGGCTCGGGCGGAGTTTTTGGGAAGGGACTGGGAATGTCAACACAGAAATTTGGTTATTTGCCCCAGGCAATGACCGATTCTATTTTCGCCATTATTGGAGAAGAATTAGGAATAATTGGATGCGTTATTTTGATTACAACTTTTATTTTACTTTTTTGGCTTGGCATTCAGGTTGCTAAAAAATCGGCTGATAGATTCTCTCAACTGGTGGCTGTTGGAATTGTTTTTTGGATAACTTTTCAAACATTTATAAACATGGCGTCAGCTGCGGGAATTTTTCCATTAGCAGGAATTCCTTTGCCGTTCTTTTCCTACGGTGGCTCGCACTTAGTTGTTGAACTCATTGGAGTTGGCCTTTTATTAAACATTTCAAAAAATACTTAATTTTGCTATTATAAAGTAATACTTTTAGACATATGAAGATATTGTTTACAGGTGGTGGCACGGGCGGGCATGTTTTGCCCATAGTTGCCATTGCCAGGGAAATAAGAAGAATTTACTCAAAGAAAGACCTAGAATTTTATTACTTGGGCCCCAAGGATGATTTTAGTTTGATACTGCTTTCGCAGGAAGATTTCATTATAAAAACAATCGTCTCGGGGAAATTACGCAGATACGCTTCTTGGCAAAATTTTGTTGATATTTTATTTAAAATTCCTTTTGGCGTAATACAAAGTTTTTTCCTGCTTTTAGCAATAAAACCAGACCTGGTTTTTAGCAAAGGGGGATTGGGCTCTATTGCTGTAACATATTCAGCCAGATTTTTAGGAATTCCCGTGTTTTTGCACGAGTCAGATGTTGTGCCGGGGCTTTCAAACCAAACTACAGCAAAATGGGCAAAGAAAATTTTTATTTCTTTTCCAAAAACAGAATACTTTGACCCCGACAAAACAATATTAACAGGAAACCCAATAAGAAAAGAAATTTTAGAGGGCGACAAGCAAAAGGCATCGGAAATTTTTAATTTAACTCTTTCAAAACCCGTATTTTTAATAATGGGCGGTTCTCAGGGAGCAGAAACAATTAACGATTTTGTTTTGCGAATTTTAAACAATTTGTTAAAAGACTACGAAATAATTCATATTACAGGCAACCAGAATGTTAAGGGAATATCCAACGAGGCGCAAGTTGTAATTGATAAAGACTTAGACAGATATTATCATCCGGTTGGATTTTTAAATGAAGAAAAAATAAAGCACGCCTACAAAGCAGCCAATTTAATAATTTCACGTTCGGGGTCGGGCTCAATTTTTGAAATTGCCGCAGTGGGCAAGCCGAGCATTTTAATTCCTCTTCCGTCTGCAGCTGGTGACCATCAGTCGAAAAATGCCTATGCATATGCGCAAACTGGGGCAGCCGTAGTTGTAGAGCAAGGAAACCTAATTCCTAATTTTTTTATGGAAAAAATACAGTTGCTTTTCTTGCAGGGTAAACCCGAGGGCAACCCAAAGTTAGAACAAATGAGTAATGCAGCCTTAGGGTTTTCAAGGCCTTTGGCGGCCGCTGCAATTGCCAGAGAAATTTTAGAGTTTTTAATGATAAACTAAATATGAAAAAAAGTGAGACAAAAATAAATAAACCCGTGAGAGTTAGAATAGCTCCTTCGCCAACCGGGCCGGCGCACATTGGAACCGCCCGAACTGCGCTTTTTAATTACTTGTTTGCTAAACAAAGCAAGGGCAAATTTATTTTGCGCGTAGAAGACACCGACACTCAACGGTCAGAACAAAAATGGACCGATGAAATTATTGAGCAATTAAGTTGGCTGGGAATTCAGTGGGATGAGGGGCCAGATGTTGGCGGAGAATTTGGACCATACAAGCAATCTCAGAGGCTTGATATTTATGAAAAATATTTAAAACAGCTTTTGACTGAGGACAAAGCATATCATTGTTTTTGCAGTGCCGAGGAATTAGAATCTACCAGACAGGAACAGATGAGTAGGGGATTGGCGCCAAAATACAACGGCAAGTGCGCGCATTTAGACAAAGAAATTGTTCAAAAAAATATTTCAGATGGCAAACAATCTGTTATAAGATTTAGAGTTGCAAATAAAAAAGTAAAATTCCTTGATATGGTGCGCGGCCAAATAGAGTTTGATGCGGGCCTGCTGGGGGACATAGTCATAGCAAAAAATCTAAGTACGCCACTTTATCACTTTGCGGTTGTGGTGGACGACTTTTTAATGAAAATAAGCCACGTAATTAGGGGCGAAGAACACCTGTCTAACACACCACGCCAAATTTTGTTGCAGGAAGCTCTTGGATTTGACCAACCAATTTACGCTCATTTGCCCTTAATGCTCAACGCCGACCGAAGCAAGCTTTCTAAAAGGCAGGGCGACGTGGCCATAGCCGATTACCATAAGCAAGGATATTTAGCTGAAGCGCTGGTTAATTTTATGGTTTTGCTGGGCTGGAACCCGGGAACAGAAAAAGAGGTATTCACATTGCCTCAATTAATAAAAGAATTTTCAATTGAAAAGGTTCAGAAAGCCGGAGCAGTGTTTAACATCCAAAGGCTAGATTTTTTGAACGGATTTTATATAAGAGAAAAACCAATTGAAAAACTGACCGATCTTTGCGCGCCCTACTTAAAAGAGGCGGGGCTTTTGGTGCAAGGCCAGGTTTCTTCAAACAAATTGCAGGAAATTATTGTGGTTTCCCGAACCAGAATGAAAAAATTGTCAGACATAACCGTGCTTTCCGATTTCTTTTTCAAAAATAAATTAAGCTATGATAAAGATTTGTTAAGGTGGCAAAAAATGACCGAGGGCGACATAAAAGATTCCCTGATTTTGTCAGAAAAGACATTGCAAGGCGTCAAGAAGTGGGCGATTAAAGACATAGAGAACGAACTATTTTCCGCATCTGAAAAATTTAATGTAGAAAAAAATTATCCAAAAGAAAACAAAGGGTTTTTGCTTTGGCCGTTAAGAGCAGCTTTGTCGGGCAAGAGTTCGTCTCCAAGTCCGTTTGAAATAGCCGACATCTTAGGCCGAGAAAAAACGCTAAAACGCATAGAAGAAGCAGTAAAAATGCTTTCATAAATCTTATTGTGCGACAATATTATATTTAAAAAAGAAAAAAATGGAAGGAAAAAGTCTAATAAAATATTCCGTTATTATAGTGGCTATTTTACTAGTTGTTTTTTTAGGCCAACAGGCGTATTTTAGGGAGATGGGTAAAACCCTTGTTTCAGCCACAGCGGGCCAAGCTGCAGCCTATCTGGCAAAAGGGTCTAATTGGGTAACGTCGGCAATATACCAAAAAATAAGCGGTTTGCCCGAACAGGCAGGCCAAGAACTGCAAAAGAGGGGAGAGGCCATACAAAATGAGGTTGCACAACAGGTTGAGCAACAGAAAGAAAAAATTTCTGAAAATATTTTAGACAAAACAAAAAATTATTTTTCTGGAATTTCTGATAGCATTCTGCATCCCGGAGAAAATAATTGCCTGCCCGCGCAATCAGGCGCAACTCCGTCGTCCCAAACCTCAACCGGCCAATAAAAGACGTACTTTGGGTCGTCTTTTTTTGGACCTGTGGATATTTAGGGGTTGACCAGGGCTCAAGGGGAGCCTATTATTGGTATATAGTAGAGTTCGCATAATTATAGTTAAGAGAACTCTCAACAGACCTATGAATGAAAACCAAACTCCAATACCAAAACATATAAATGACTTTTTAGACTGGATTGATATTGAAAAAGGATTGTCATCAAAAACTCAGGAAAATTATAGAAGATTTCTTGAAAAATTTTTGTTGTGGCTAAAATCCTCTAATTTAGACGGCCTGCTCCCCCACCATTTGACTCCGGAGCATATTTGGAACTATAGGGTTTACTTATCACGCCAATCTCACACCCTTAGCAATCAGCCCTTGAAAAAAGGCACCCAGAACTGCTATTTAATCGCTCTAAGAGCCCTTCTGGGCTATTTTGTGGCCAAAGACATACTTTCGCTGCCCCCGGACAAAATAACCCTTTCTAGGCCAGATAAAGAGAAAACAGTGAAGTTTTTGACGTTAGACCAGCTACAGAAGCTCTTTTCGGCGCCCGACACCTCAAATATACAAGGTTTGCGTGATAGGGCCATACTTGAGTCATTTTTTTCAACCGGTATGAGAATATCCGAATTAACCTCGCTAAACCGCGAACAAATCAAAATAAAACCGGGAGTGAATGACCTAGAACTTAGCATAGTTGGCAAGGGGGGCCGAGCCAGAACAATTTATTTCTCAAAAGGCGCTGTTGAATGGCTTGGTAAGTATCTTTTAGCCCGCGATGCCAACAAGGAAGACAGAGAAAAAGCTTTGTTTATAAACTACAGCGGTAAAAAGAACGCTCCGCGAAGGCTGACTCCAAGAGCCATAGAAAAAAATCTTAAAAGATATATTGTAGCTGTCGGACTGCCCATTACAACCACCCCTCATGTGCTGCGCCATAGTTTTGCTACCGATCTTTTAACTCAAGGTGTTGATTTAAGGGTTATACAGGAATTTTTGGGGCACAAAAATATACTCGCTACGCAGATATATGCCCACGTGACGAATAAACAACTTAGAGATATCCATAAAAAATTTCACGGCGAGGTCAAACAAGATAATGTCTGATGAAAAACAAAATTTATCCCCGGAATATATTACTGGCTTTGTAGATGGCGAAGGTTGTTTTGGTTTTCAGTACAGAAAAGATGTTCGTCATGAACGACCAGGCTCGCCAGTATATTATTCGTGGAAAGCACAATTTATGATTACGGCCAGAAAAGACGAACAAGACTTATTCGAGCGAATAAAAAATTATTTCGGTTGCGGAAATATTTATAACCAAAAGAAAAACAACGTCAGACAGGGCGACGAAATCCATTATTGCGTATCTAATTTGGATGATTTGAAAAACACAATTCTGCCTTTTTTTAAAAAATATCAACTGCAAGGCAAAAAGAAAAATGATTTCGAACTGTGGGCTGAAGCAATTGATATAATGAGTAAAAATAAAAAAAGACGAGCTAACGTCGAAAAAGGTAAACAGGGATTTTCTAAAAATAATTGGTCTGAAAACGACTTTGGCCGCCTGCTCGAAATACACTCAGCTATGCAAAAATACAAATCAACCAGACCTCAAGGATTCAAGCATATAGGTGTCGCCCATCAGTTCCATTCCGACCCCGACAAAAAATAGTAGTGTCGCACAATAAACCTTTACCCAACCAAAAAGAGGGCTTGATCCCCTCTTTTTTATTTTACTTCATCGCAAAAATCTTATGGTGCTTCAGTGTTTCCGGCATTTGGGTTGGGATCATTGGGATTAGGGCAGTTGCCGTCCAGGTTGGCTTTAGCGTTGCAGTAAGTGCCGTCAACCCTTTTGCACATAGGGGTCGTAGTGCCGACGCCCTCGACTTGTCCACCGGTAATTGCGCAATAAATTTCCTCCTCATTGTCGTAGCCGGTTATTTTCAAACCGCCAACCGGACACTGACCGCGCAAAAGCGCCCACTCTTCGCATTGTCGGTTGTCTTCAAACAAACAGACACCATATTGGCCCTGTTTGCTTTCCCGCACTTCAAGCGTGCCGCCTTCTTGAATGCAATTTTCAGAAGCGGGATTCGCCAAGGCGCTTTGTGTGTTACCAGTTTTTTGTTTTGGGTGTTGCTCGACCAAATACCACGCTGCAAATCCGGCGACAATCAAAAGAACTAGAACAACTACAAGTGCAACTACAATTTTAAACTTTTTTTGCATATATTTAGATTAGATGATTATTATATTAATTTTATTCCTAAAATTGAACTTTTTCAAGTACGTTAAATTTTGCGTCTTTTTGCATCTTGTCGCATAATTAAGTATTTGCTATAATAGAATATATGGAAAATTTAAATATTGTAAAATTAGTAAATAATGACGGATGTTTCGATTTGCAGTTTAGAAAAGACACAAGGCGCGAAAGAACCAACTCCCCCACTTACTACCGATGGAATGCGCATTTTATAGTTACGGCTCCCAAAGAAGACATTAAAGTTTTGGAAAAAATAAAAAAAGAACTGGGTTGCGGGCAGGTTTGCGTGGCAAAAGGCCAGGCAAGGTTTTCGGTGCAAAAAATTAGTGACATAACCGAGTCAATTGTTCCGTTTTTCAGAAAAAATTTGTTGGCAGATAAAAAGAAAAAAGATTTTGAGCTTTGGGCAAAGGCAGTTGAAATAATACAAAAAAATAAAGGCAAAGCTCTAACCACCTGGAAAAAAAGCGAGCTCTGCACTTTAATAGAAATTCATAAATCATCGGCCAAATATAAAACTCACTCGCGCGAACCAAAATGGCTCGGCATGGCCAAGACGGTTTCAAGAATAGTAAAATAGTTTTATCTGCCCAAAAAACCAAAACAAAAAAGCTAGGCCTGACCTAGCTTTTTGCTTAAAAACTATATTCTATGAACTCTCAAATATTTGATTAAGAGCTCAATAAAATGGAGAATGTTTAAGGTTAAATTCTCCGAAAACCGATTTCCGCTGACTGCTCGTCAGTGGATGGTGATGGTCTGGAGGCCGACAAGACCGGAAAAGACCGAGTCGCCGGTTTCCAGGTAAATACCATTAACGCTAACTTCGGCAGTCCAAGGGCCAAGGCTGGCGTTCGATGTTAAGTCGCCCCGCAGGTCAATTACTTTGTTGCACCCCGCAGGCAGGCGCAAATTGACGCTGTAGAGGTTAGTGCTGGCGACAACAGCTTTGACATAGGTCAACCGCGTGCCCGTAATAGGATCTTCCAAGTAAAAGTTGACCACGACCGCGGCCTCTTCCTTCGACAAAACGACCGAAATGGTGTTTACACTTTTATCTCCCGCGGCCGCTGACGCGCAGACCACAAACGAGCCGAGCCGAACGTTGATCGTAGCGGGGGTCGCCATTTGGTTACCGAAGGCGGCATTTTTAATTACAACTAATCCCGGCAAAACCTTTTGCACCCGGAAGTAGCAGTTGCCACCATTGGTGACGGCAGTCACGAACATGTTAGTCGCCACCACGGCGATTTCCCGCCACGTCTGCAGGTCGGCCGAGCCGTACACGCGGTATGTCGCCCCGCTCTCGCCCGCCCAGGAAACTATCACCGCCCGACTAATCGTTAAAGGAATATCCTGGGCGCCGACAGCCTTTTGACCGAAAATGATGGTCGCAAGAACGACCATCCCCATGAAAACCGAGCTATACTTTTTCATCTTCTTCCCTTTTGTTGTTTGCATCTGCGGCTTGGTTTGTTGTTGGCCGCATTTGTCAGTGTTAGCGCTTAATAAAACACTGAAAAATACGGCCAAAATTGTATTTATCAAGGAACCAACTATAATGCATACTATATCAAATAAACACCAACTTGTCAATAGCTACGTAATGGTTCAATAGCTTGGACGCAGTCTGTGGTATATATTATGTATATGTCATATTCTAAAAACCCTAATCTGCCTCGGGTGAGAATGAAGGCGGTAAACCTCGTACTGCAAGGTTGGAGCACAAGAAAAGTAGGTCGATACCTTGGGTTCGGTTCAAGCACGATAAGTAAATGGTTGAAAAAAGATAAGCATCATGGCCGAGTTCCCATTCCAACTTTTTCATCCCGTCCAAAACATCACCCTAGACAACTGAATGAAGAAAAAGTGTCTGCGATTGTCGAACAAAGAAAAAAACATAATCGCTGCGCAGAAGTTGTGCATCGAGAATTAGCAAATCAAGGAATCATGATTAGTTTATCATCTGTTAAAAGAACACTAAAGCGTCAGGGGTTAATCCGGCATCGCAGTCCGTGGAAACGCTGGCATTTCTCGGAAAGCCGTCCAGGGGCTGTTTTAGCTGGGGACTTGGTCCAGACAGATACGATACACTTTGCAATTAATGGAAAAAGATTCTATGTCTATACGTTGATTGATGTCGCTTCCCGATGGACGTATGCAAAAGTTAGTTTAAGAATTAGCGCAAAAAGAAGTTTGAATTTTGTTAAAGAGGCGTTGCAACATTCGGGATTTAATTTTAAAATGATACAATCAGATCACGGTCCTGAGTTCTCTGCTTGGTTCACAGAGCATTTAAAGAAGTTAGGTGGCAAGCACAGACACAGCAGGGTTAGAAAACCAAACGACAACGGACACGTTGAGAGATTCAACCGCACGCTGAAAGAAGAATGTTTGAACAGAGTTAACTGTGATCCAAAATCATTTCAAAAAGCAATCGATGTATATTTACCGTATTACAACGGCCAAAGATTACATCTCGGAATTAATTTTAAAACACCGCTCGAGTGCGTCCAAGCTATTGGTTAGAAGACGTAGCTAAACTCCAAGCAATAAAACAGACCTGTGCACCGGTGCACAGGTCTAAAGTGTCGCACAATAGAAATGCTATTTGCCGAAACGGCGAGTGCGCTTGTCGAATTCGGCTAAAGCTATGTCTAGGTCTTGCTCGGTGAAATCTGGCCAAAATTTTGGAGAAAAATACAGTTCCGAATAAGCTGACTGCCACAAAACAAAGTTTGACATTCTCATTTCTCCGCCGGCCCTTATTATAAAGTCGGGCATGGGCAAACCAGCAGTTGACAAATGGCTTTCAAATAATTTTTCGTCAATTTGTTCAATTGGAGTGCCCTCTTTTATTATATTTTTGACAGCATTCAAAATATCCCACTTGCCACCATAACTTATTGCTAAATTCAAAAAAAGATTAGTATTGTTTTTTGTTGCTTCCTCGGTTTTTTTAATTGCCTCCTGCAAGGATTTTGGCAAACGATCGCGCTGGCCTATTACCCGCACTCTTACGCCATCCTTGTCATATTTCGCTAAGTTATCAACCAAACAACCCTCTAAAAGCCTCATTAAATAGTCGACTTCTTCTTTAGTTCTGTTCCAGTTTTCTGTTGAGAACCCAAAAGCAGTAAGAACTTTCACTCCCCTCTTTCTGCACCATTCAGCAAAATCTAAAAGGTTGTTGTACCCCTGTTTGTGCCCCTCTAATGAGTGCACTCCTTTTTGTTTTGCCCAGCGCCTATTGCCGTCTGGAAATAAAACTATGTGTTGTGGGATATTCATTTTATTATTTTGAGTTTTCAATTTGTATTGGTTCCTTTGCTTGATATTTGGCAGTTATGTATCCTGCTGCAAACGCCAGCAAAATTAAAAGCGCGACGATTATAAATAACATTATATCATAGAAGTGAGATTTGACAAAGGAAGTAATTTTTGCTAACATATATTTACTTATAAATTTTAAACTTTAAATTCATATGTCAAAGACTAAACAAGGAGGTTCGTCCAGGCTGGGTAGAGATTCAGCCGCTCAAAGGCTTGGCATTAAGGTCTCGGCCGGAGAAAACGTTAAAATAGGAATGATAATTGTCAGACAGCGAGGCACAAGATACCTTTTGGGAAAAAACGTTAAAAAGGGTTCTGACGACACTATTTATGCAATGAAAGACGGCCAGGTTAAATTCTCCTCAAAGTCTAAAAAACTTTTCAATGGCACAAGAAGAATTGCCAAGGTTGTTTCGGTGGAGCCAAAAAAGTCAAAATAAAAGAACTGAGAAAAGTTTAAAACCGCCTTTGAAGGGCGGTTTTAAAATGTTTATTTTTTAATTGCCGCCTTGATAAACTCTTTAAATAGCGGATGCGGTTTTAACGGCCGTGATTTAAACTCGGGGTGAAATTGGGTGCCAACAAAAAATGGATGATTTTTTAGTTCAATTATTTCCACTAAGTTTTTCTTTAGGTTTACACCTGCAATTACCAAACCTTTCTTTTCAAGCATTTCTCGGTAATCATTGTTCACCTCATATCTGTGCCTGTGCCTTTCCGAAATTATGTACGGCTTGCCTGCTGGCGCTTCCTTGGCCCAATCTTGGTAGGCCCTGTGGCTTATTGTGCCCTCTTGCACCTGGCAGTCGTAAGCTCCTAAACGCATTGTTCCTCCGTAGTTTTTTTCTTTCAACAACTCCTTTTGCTCTTGCATAACGTCAATCACCAGGTTTTTACCATTTTTTTCAAATTCTCTAGATGAAGCATTTTTTATTCCTGCTACATTCCTTGCGAATTCTATTACCGAAAGCTGCAGCCCAAGGCACAACCCCAAAAACGGGATTTTATTTTCTCTGCAATACCCAATGGCACTAATTTTACCTTCTATTCCCCTATTTCCAAATCCTCCTGGAACAATTATGCCGTCGTATTTTTTTAGTTCTTTTAATGCTGCTGGATTTTTTTCATAGGTGTCAGAGTCAAGCCATTCTATAATTGGTTTTTGATTACAAAAATATGCTGCATGTTTTACCGACTCTAAAACCGAAATATACGAGTCGGTTAAAATAAAGTCTCCGCTGCCAAAATATTTTCCAACTATACCAATTTTTACCTCGCCCGTTGGATTTTGAATTCCGTGAACGAATTTTCTCCATTCAACCAAGTCTTTATTTTTTCTTTTTAGAGAAAGTTTTTTGAGAAGTCTCTCGCCGATGTTGTCATTTTCAAAATTCACCGGAATCTCATAGATGCATCCTACATTTGGAGCTGAAACTACATCACCCTCCTCGAGGCCACACATAAATTGAATTTTTTCTTTTCTTTTTTGATCAAGCGGAACGCTGGCTCTGCCCAAAATAATGTCTGGCTGTATTCCGACAGAGTTTAAATTTCTTACCGCATGCTGGGTGGGCTTGGTTTTAAGTTCTGTTCCGCCGGCTCCCAACTCAGGAATAAAGCTAACCAGAACCGTAATAACATCTTTAGGATGTTTTAATTTAAGCATTTTTATGGCTTCTA
>Ga0247841_10008048_pt1 | contig 15347 bp, 21 predicted proteins | sample LaCruzMarch2015__2_FD_192410 | JGI IMG/M metagenome (GOLD analysis project Ga0247841, IMG submission 192410) | Freshwater microbial communities from meromictic Lake La Cruz, Castile-La Mancha, Spain - LaCruzMarch2015_18m | ecosystem: Environmental > Aquatic > Freshwater > Lake | place: Spain...
ATTTTCACTATACCAAATATGATAATTCATTAACAGTTCACTACCATCATTAAATTTCACAATCGGAGTTTTATTTTCAGTCATACTTGTAACAATCCCTTGGCTTCCATTACAAATCATCGAACCATTCGGTAATTCGATATTCACGATAGACATGACTTGCGAACCTATCTTAAGACGAACTGATTCTTCACATAATAAATTACTTTTAATATATTTTATTTCCATTTGAATCGCTTCTTGGGTAAATTGTTTACGTATTTGTCTTTCCTTATCTGTCATAGGAAGATCAAAATTTTCTTTTCGCTTATATTCTATTTCATCACTTGATAATTTAGACATTTCACTATGATTGATAATGTCTACCTTATTTCGTGTAGGATACAATTTGGTAGGGACAATGGTTAGATTAGCAGGTTTTTCTTTATTGATACATTTTTCCAAAATAGCGCAACTACTACGTTTTATTTTTCCTTCGCGAATTTGATTTAAAATTTCTGCGTAAATCGGATCTTTTTGTCGAAAAATTTCTATAAGCTGAATATGATCTTCTTTTAAAAAGGTTTGAAACCATAACTCACTTTCAAAACAAAACCGAACCGTTTCAACCTCGTCTTTGTCACCTACGGGAGGTAATTGATAAAAGTCACCTGAAAAGATCACTTGAATATTCCCAAAAGGTTTCGCATTCTTTCTTATTTTTTTAGCAATGGTGTCTAATAATTCAAATATTTTTTCACACATCATACTGACTTCATCAATGATTAACACGTCGATTTCTTTCCAATTCTTTTTTTTAAATATACTTTTAGTTATTTTGGTAACAATTTGATCGATGGTGCCATTGGCTAGTCCAATTCCAGCCCATGAATGGATCGTTTTTGCTTGTATGTTTAATTGAAGGGCGGCGCAACCAGTTAATGCGCATACTTGAACCTTTTTTTCTCGCTTTAAACAATCCAACTTAATATCTTTAATTAATTTGGACTTACCTGACCCACCTGGACCAGTAATAAATATATTTTTTCCTTCTTGATATTTTTGAAAGGCTAATTGTTGTTCTTTTGAATATTCCATGATTACTTACTTACTAATTGTTATTCTTTTATTAAATCAATTTTTTTGTATATATTACAATATAAATTTGTTTTCTTATATTAAAATGAGCTTTGATTTAAATATTCAAAATTACCAAAAATCTGAATTGGAAGATTTGTTTGATTTACCCAGTGGTTATAATAGTGAACTAGTTGAAGTCAAAAACATTAAATTACAAAAAAATATCATGTCGAATAAAAATATCGATACAAATTTAAAACCTAAAATATTAAATTTTTTAACAAATGCGAAACAACTTATTTTAGAAGGCTTTCAAAAAATAGATCATTTGAAAGATACTTATACTGGTATTTATAACATAGATAAGACTTTAAAACCGAGTGAAGTTGTGGCAGATGGTGGAACGTTTATTATTCAAAAACCTATCACTCCTTATGGACAATCAAGGCCTAGTGAATTTTATCCAGGAATCATTAATCCTTTAGCTAATCGTATTTTGCGCAAAAATCTGAATATTGATACACGATTTCGTGAGAATTATTATACAAGTACTTCGGCAAATTTTCATTTAGATCTTCCTGCAAGATTTACGAAAGTAGTTTCTTTACAATTAGCATCTTTAGAGCTTCCAACTACTTTTTATTCTATTTCCAAAGTATTTGGAAACAATTTTTTTGTCATTGAAATTAATGAGGATATAAAACAAATTATTATTGTTCCCGACGGAAATTATACTTTACAAAATTTAGCTACTTTTTTAAATAATACAATGGCTTCTTTTACGACCTCTTTATTACGTTATATTTATTTTACCATTGATAACAATAATAATACTGGAAGTGGTAAAATGATTGTTGCAATCAGTTCTGAATATCTACAAGACCCTTTTGAATTTTCTTTAAATTTTAAAACGGATCGTGAATGTAATGAAGATCGTAATACACCTTTACCTTTAAAATTAGGATGGTTATTTGGTTTTCGAGAAGGCTACTACGTAAAAAATAGTGTTTATGTTTCGGAAGGTTTAGTTGATTTACAAGGCCCTCGTTATATTTATTTAGTGGTCGATGATTTTAATAATAATGTAAATGATGGATTTTATGGAGCCTTTAATGCATCTCTATTGAATAAAAATATTTTGGCACGTATTTCTTTACAAGGAAATGTTTTTAATTATTTTAGTCAAAATAACTTTGCTTTAATTACTTATGCAAGGCAATATTTTGGTCCAGTTGATATACAAAAATTACAAATCCAGTTACTCGATGAATATGGTCGTATTTTAGATTTAAATAATATGGATTATAGTTTTTGTTTAACGTTTCAATCAGTTTACGATTTATAAGTATAAGTTTCCATTTACCTATTTTATTATTTTTATTATTTATATATGATTTCGAATGAAGAGATAAATCAAATCATAATTAATCATTTGACCATTCGTGTAAAAGAAAAGAATGTTTTTGGAGAAGTGTTTACTCCTCCTTTACTGATTGAACAAATGTTTCAACATTTACCTTCCCATGTTTGGTCGAATCCATTTCTAACATGGTTAGATCCTACTGGTGGTGTAGGTAATTTTTTATTGATTGCTTATCAAAAATTAATGACTGGATTAGAAGGATGGGAACAAGATCCGGAGAAAAGAAGTGAACATATTTTGAAAAATATGTTATATATTGTTGAAATTAATGGAGAAAATGTTGAAATTTTGAAAAAAGTATTTGTTAATGTATTACATGAAGATTTTTTACAAAGTAATACATTTGATTTGAAATTTGATATTATTGTAGGAAATCCACCTTTTCAAGATCCGGTATTGGTAAAAAAAAGGGTCGGATCAAAGAATAAATTATACGAACGAATTACTTTGAAATGTATGGATCTATTAAAACCTGGTGCCTATTTACTCTTTTTAGTACCTGATAATTTATTTAGTGGGAATAGTATGGTATATAATAGGCTGGCTGGAATGCATCTTATCCTATTAAATTTTGATAAAAAGATTCAAACTTTCTTTCCAAAAATTCAACAATATGTCTGTTATTTTTTGTTAGAAAATATTGATTATGTTTCTTCTTCTTCTTCTTCTTTTGTTCAAATGATTGGGAATCATGGACAACCGTTTGAATGTTTGCTTACGAATCGTATTGTTAATCCTGTAAGAAATTGGTGTTTGGAAACGGAAACATTGATGCGAAAATATATACAAGTGAATCCAAATGGTGCGGTCTATTGTCGTGGAAAACCGATTCGATCTTATTTACATAAGGGTACATATCCATTGATTTATAAACCCGGAGAAAAATTATTTGTCAATGATTCTTCTTCTTGTGTTGGATTGGGACAAAAAAAAATAGTATTATTTGTAATATCTCCTGATTTAGAATTTGAAGTCGATTTTGCAGGTTTACATGGAGTAGGACCGAATACGATTTATATTCCGTTTTCTACCTTGGATGAAGGTCTTTTATTGCAATCTTTTTTTAAAAGTAATATTTATCGCTCCCTTGCATTTGCTACGAAAGTAACAAGACAATTTTTAAAAATTAAATTTATACAGCATTTAAATATACCATTTATTTTACACTAGTTTTATATTTTTTATGTATATATTATAAATAGATGAACCATTTATTTCCTATTCCTGCAAAACCTACCTTTGGAACTGTCAAACCTTTACTTTATTCGAGTGACTATTTAGTTCTTAAAAAGGCGAGAGCAATTCGACGGGAATCTCTCATAAATAAATATAAAAATTATGATGATTTTTACTTGTCAAGTCATTATAAAAATGAAATTAACAAATATAATTTAATCTATAATTTATATTCTCAAGAAAATCTGAATCATGTTGCGACCGTAGGTACCAATATTAATACAGATAACCCAAGTATAGCTAGAAAAATTAATCCGACGTTGAAACCTTTTTATCAATTTTATAATATCGATTATAAAGGAGAATTATTTGGAAATAGTCAATGTGGAGAATTAAACTATGTAAATTATGTAGAACCACAATTCTCTAAATGTCTAGAAAAGAAGTAAGAAAGAAAGGATAAATAAACTTATAGCAATGTAACAAACTGTTTTTTTTCTGATCGTTGGTTTTTTTTCTTGTATTTGTATTTCTTCTATTTGTTCTTCTTGAATTGTAGGGAGTGTCGGTATAATTTTTGGTTTTATAACTTTTGGTTTAAAGTATTTTTTTGTATAAACTGAGATATTGTCTAACTCTACAAAAAATCCCCAGTCATCTTCTTCTTCTTCTTCTTCTTCTTGGTCAAAATCATTTTGAAAAATATAGGATAGAGTGGATTGGTATTCCTCATCATAGTCATTTTTGTTTTTGTTTTTTACTTTTTTATTTTTCATTATATGATTAATATACTCAATATTTAATATTTTTATTGAAATGCTAAATATTTTCAATTTTTTATTTTTAATGTAACATCTTATATGCCTTTTTGGCAATTTTTTTATATTTTTTCGTTCCTTTAATCGTCATATATTCACGTGCTCTTACATAAGCAGCATATACGCCTTTTCTATTTACTTTGCATGTGTTTTTTGTGCAAATCGGAAAACTTTTATTAGGTCCTAAAAAACATTTTTTACCGCAGTTGCGCATCATTACTGTTTTCTGATGAGTCGATGGTTTTTGTTTTGCCCATCCTGACCAAGGAACATTTTTTCTTGTTTTGGTTTTTCTTATTTTGGTTTTAATCATGGATTATATAATAATATAATATATATATATTATTTCTTATTTATTATATAATACAATGGATATCGAAGAATTACAGACAACTGCTACCTTTGATAATTTTAATTTTATTGATCAAAATCAAAAAGTATTTTATTTAAATAATGATCAAGATAATAATCCAAATCGTAGTATGAGTAGTAGTGATTTAAGTGATAGTAGTATTTCAAATCATTTCGACTCTGACTTAGAATTAGATAATCATCCTAAAAAAAGTAATAAAAATGTGCGTTACCGAAAACTTTCATTTAAACAAGTGGAACACTATGTCGACCATTATTTTGATAATAATTATAAAATCAGTTCCGCGTTTGATATTTTGGCTAGTTACTTAAAGGGACAAAAAATTATTTACATGGAGTCGAAATGTTATTGTGAAAGACAATTAAATTTATTAATGATGCCCGCTTTACTATTATCTAGCTCTGCAACTGTTCTAACACCCGTGATTGTTTTTATTTTTTGGGGTCCTATTTTGATTTCTTCTTTGAATGCGATCATTGCGTTTTTATTAGCACTTGTTAATTTTTTTAAATTAGATGCAGCTAGCGAAGCGCATAAAATATCCGCACATCAGTACGATAAATTACAAACAAAAGTAGAATTTACTTCAGGTTCGATCTTATTGTTTAAAAACTTATATATATCCAGTTATTTGGATGAAAAAGAGAAAAATGATAAATTGTTAGGAAATATTGCACAATCGGAGGAAAATTTTCAAAATATAAATAATGTAAATACTCCATTTTATTCAAATGTAGAGAAAAGTAAATTAAGAGCTTACAAACATAAAATTATGGAAGAATATAAACAAAAAATGGAAAACGAAATGATTGAAAAGTTGGCAGACGTAGAAAAAAAAATATCTGAAATCAAAGAAACCAATCAATTTTTAATTCCTCGAACTATCCGAAGTCGTTATCCGGTTATTTATAATACTAATATTTTTTCATTAATTAAAAGAATCGATGATCAACGAATTTTAATGATTACGAATTTGAAAAATTGTAAAAATTCGATTCGTTTTTTTAAAGCATTTGAAAAAAAAAGAATATTAAATGATGGTGAACACGATAAATTGAAAGGATTATTCAAAGAAAAACAAGAATTGATTAAAAAATTAGTCATGTTAAAGTCCGCTTTTTCAATCATTGATCAAATGTTTCAACAAGAAATTATAAATGCAAATATTATTCGTAAACGTTGGTTTTGGTCTTTTTTTTATCCGAGATTAATAAATCCGGTTCATTTATCATCATTTATCAGGGAATTGATGGAACCTTTTAGTTAGGATTTATTATTTTAGGAAAAAGTAATTTGTCAACCGTTGTTCTAACACAAAATAATCGATGTAATATGATTCCTGATAAAAATAAAAATACGAGAGTGTATCGAAATGAAAATTTGGTTAAAAATGATATGATAAATGCGACTAATATTGTTAGAACTGTATCGACGATGGCGATTCCGAAGATACGATAAGAATGAACTCCTTTTCCAGCTTCTCCAAACAGATTTTTATATTTACACAATGACATTTGTATATATTTTATTGTGTATTTTTATTTTTTATTTTTATATTTTTTTATTTTTGTTAATTATGACATGAAAAAAATATTAGGAATAATCTTCCTAATATTAAGTGGTTTTTTTTTGGGTATTGCTTTTTCATTATCTATTTTTTCTATTTATTATTTATTTATTTAAAAGATTTTTGCATTTATTTCTTCTTCCACTTCTTTAGAACGAATGCAAAATACTTTCATTAATTCTCTACATAAGGCACAATGAGGTGTTTTTTCAGATATGTTTAATTGTTTCAGAATACAAGTTTTACAAAAGCTATGATTTTTATTACATTGTAAAGTAATCATATTTTTGATATGTACTTCTTCATAACAAATCGGACACTCTAATGTTTTTGTTTCTTTGTCAAAATTTAATTTTTGTTGAATTGGGAATTTTTTAATACTTGGAGGAGCCATAGATGACAAAATTCTCTCTAAAAATTCACTATCATCGTCGCTGTCAGTATCATTGATATCTTCTAAATCAAACAAAAGTTGTAAGTTTACTTGAGGTAAAGAATAATCTTCAGCATTTTGACGTGGGTTCTGATTCTGAATTTGAATTTGATTTATCAAAACTTCTAGACAATGAACTTTATAACTTAGAGAGCGTATAAAGGCCATTCGTAATTGAGGTGCTGTTGCAAAATATGTTCTTGATTGATGTAACATCATACAATTATATATTCCATTTACTACAGCCTCTGATTCACGGGTTCTTGTGTAAACATGGCAACATTTTACTGCAAAAGCATGACATATATGAGTATTGCTTACGTATTCATTTTGTAAATAGAGTTTAAACATGTTTGGTCTACTTAAATTTTCATTTCTTCTTGTCAGAACATTTTTTTCAAACAATAATAAATTTATGTTCTTACAACCTTTAATATTGTGTCCTGCTTCATGACAGAAAGAACAACGAGATGGTTGACGTGTTCTAGCTACTGCATTCATTTTTTAAATTGATTTCTTTTGATAATTATTATAATACTTTATTAAGTATTTCAAAACATTTCAATTTTTTATTGTTTTTATCTTTATTATAAAAAATTGAATTTCATTATAGCTCAATTATGAAGAGCAATATTTATGTCTATGCCATTAAACAAATTTCCTAGTATTTGTATTCCATACGTTAATGCAAAAGTAACCAAAGGAGAAATCTTACGAGTTTTTCAAAAATTAAATTTTGGAAAGATTGAAAAGGTAGATATTATCTGTAAAAAAGGTTATAAAGGGGAAGATTATAAACGTATCTTCTTGCATTTTAAATCATTGAATGATGATGATTTTGCGATTGATGTTCGAGACCGGTTGTTATCAGGTAAGGATATTAAAATTGTTTACGATTTTCCTTGGTTTTGGAAAGCGTCGGCTTTAAAAGTTTAAAAAATGTAAGGTAAGGTAAAAAAAGGTTGTTTTTATCTCTCTTGTTTATTAATATATTCATGAGTTTTTCTTTTTCTAATGATTATGTATCCTTGATTGGATGTCATGATTTAATTATTGGTTCGATTTTAAATACTCGATTGTTAGTATTACCTTTTATCAATAAAAAAAAAGAATTATCTTTTAAGGCAAATACAGTTTGTTTGTTAGAAGATTGGTTGAAAGAACGTAATCAAGATCTTCATATGAATGTTATTGGTTGTTTAAGTAGTCAAATACAATATTTGGAAAATCACGGACTTTCTTTTTTAGGTTTTGGATTAAAAGATATTATCGTCGTTGATGATCACTCTTTTTTTATTGTGAACGATGAATATTTAATGTCTTTTGATAAAGATAATTTGATGATTCCGATCATGAATCCTTTTGTAAAGCCTATGTTTTCTAGTCCTGAAGTCATTGAGTTGTCCAAATTGCCTGGGAAGATCTTTGTAGATAGCTGTTATTATAGTTTAGGTGCATTGGTTGTCTTTTGCTTATTTGATATTTATCTATTTAAAGGAAATGAGATTAAAAATGAAAAAGAAATCGAAGCCGTTTTGAAACCCATTGCTCTAACAAAAATGTATTGGTTTTTAAAACGTTGTTTTACAAAAAAAGGAAAACGACGATTATTGTATGTTTAAACTTTGATTTTTGTTTGTTTTTTTTTGTTTGTTTTTCTTTGTTTGTTTTTCTTTTTGCTTTGTATATATTATATGTCTCTAGTTACATTTAAAAAAAAATCGGTTATTTTATATGGCGCAAATGTTTCCGGAAAAAAGGATTCTCAATATTGGATGAGTCAAGGTCCTTATGGGCGACCTGAAAGTTTGACGTCAGTGATGTTGAAACAAGGAACGATGAGTTACGGACCTGGTCCTAGTCCTGGATTACATGCTGGCTTTTCGCAAAGAGGTTCTTATACCAATCGGGGATCGATTGGTACTACTTGGAAATTTAGTCAAGTTCGAACTCCTTTTCGTGGTGTTTATCCTATAGGTAATGGTGGAACTGGTGGTCGTTATCCTGTAAGCGTTGTTTTAGCTGACTGTGATTCCAAGGTAGAGATCGCTGGTAATTACCAACAATATGTAAAACCAGGATACGTGTCAACGAAAACAATGATTGATCAAAAATATCGTTGGATTCAAAATGGTCAATATCCGAATTATTGGGTGCAACCAAATTACGGAACAAGTAATTTATCGGATAATACAAGTCAGGGATTATACGTCCAAACTAAGTCAGCTGCTAATGACTGTGTCGTGGATACCAATGCTTATGAAAAGTATGTTGGACATACCGTTCGATGTGGATCCACTGATTGCCAAACGACTCCTGCACGTGGATATACTTTTAATATGCAACAAGCCAATGCTCCTTATACGAAGAATCTACGTATTCCACAAACGTCGAGTCAACATACGTTACGAATTCAACAAAAGTGTGCGAATCCATTACCCATTCAAAAACCATTTCCTTATGCTACCAATGGGGATAATTGTAATAATAGTTTGTATCAAGTTACGCGGGCATCGGAAGCGTTTGCCTTGAGACAAGTGCCAAAATAAAAATAATTGTATAAAAAAGTATAGTGTTATTATAATGGTGCATAGTGCGTTATATAATCGTATTTTTGACAAGTCCAGTTATTTAGGGGGAGGTTCAAGAAAAGGTAAAAAAATAGGAAATTTTATTGGTTTGTTAAACAGCAAAAAACAATTACTTGTCCTCATTTTTGCGAACTTAATTGTGCAATTAGGAATTACATATTATACCTTTTTGAAAACACCGGAAAATAAGATTACTGGTTCACAAAGAATATTTATTATTATTACGATATTTGCTTTATTATTTGCCATTGTTTTTATTAAGTCTCCTTGGCTGAAATTTATTTTATTTTCTTTGTTTTCTTTTTTGCAAGGATTATTTCTTGCATCTTTAAAGTCAGAAGTAAATAGTGAAATGATTCAAGCTGCGATTATGGGTGCGATTAGTATTTTTACATTTATGTTTGCCTTTGGTCTTGCTTTAATTGGTTTTGGTGTTTACTTAACGAATGCATTCGGTTTCTTTTTATTTGGAGCTTTATTGTTATTACTTATTTTTCAGGTGACTAGCATGTTTCTAGGAACTGCATCTTCTATGCAAAAAGGGTTTGCTGGATTCGGGTTACTACTCTTTTCTGCTTTTATTGTTTATGATACGAATAAAATATTACAGCGTAATTATGAAGGGGATTTTATTACCGCATCGATGGATTATTATTTGGATATTCTTAATATTTTCTTGGATTTATTAACATTGAATGGACATGATTAAAAAATGTTTTATTTATCTTTTGTCTTATTATATTATATAAATGGCGTTTAAATTAAAGAATGTTTTTTCAAGAAAAAATATGAATTTAGTAGTAGGTCTCATTACATTATTAATCTTTTTATGGCTAGTTATGTATGCGATTCCGGGTTTGTTTGTCAATTTATTTAATACTTTTTTAGGAGAGATGATTTTATTAGGAATTGTTGTGCTATGTGGTATGTATAGTCTCAATTTAGGAGTTGGAATGGCAATCATGTTTGTGATTTTATATCAATTTTCACATATGATGAAATAATTGGATTGTTTTCTTTTATTATAAAATTATAATATAAATAATGAAAAATAAAAATTGTTATTTATATTGGGGTTATTTATTAATTGTTATTCTTGGATTTGTGTTTTTTTATTATCTTTTCTTTGGTTCTTCTACTTTTGGTTCTTCTCTTTTTTCTTTTTCTTTTTCCGCCTTTGGCTTAAGAGAAGGATTCACCTGGTCGAAACAATCGATTCAAGATTTTCTCACATTTCAGTCAACGGTGAATCCAAATACTCAATTTAACATGGAACAAATACAAAACCAGGCATCGGAAGACGAATTACAAGAATTGTTAGATAACGGTAAATGGCCTTGGTCTCAAAATACAAAATATTTATACATGGATGATGTTAATCGAAATCGTATTTTAAAAGTTGATCCACAAGATTCGTTGGATTTTGTTCGAACCCTTTATAATGAAAATGCTGCTCAAAAATTATTATCATGGAATACCAAAGAAGGACAATTTTTATTAAATGGATCGTTGATTGATGGTGGGTCTATACAATGTGGAACCAAAGGACTCGATATAAATGATAGTCATATGGTAAAAAAAGTTCAAAAAGGATATAATTTATGGAATGGATATCGTAATTTAGAAAAGAAAGTTTTAAAAGATGAAGAGCTAGTTGATGAAATTCCAGGTTTTCATTTTATTAACGGTCCTTGTAATCCTTGTGTAGCTTTAAATGATGATTATAGTTGTCCTTTTCAAATCAATGTTCAAGGTCAACATTCGAATGGTGTTAGTTCGATTTGGAAACAATTGTGGAATATATAGTTTATTATTTATTTATAAAATTACTGTTTTTTCATTATGATCGTATTCATATTTTTGACTACACTGTAACATTGTTGTTAAAACATTTTCTGTTGCATAGGGTGAATCTATATGATCTGATAGAATATAAGGAAATATTGATTCATCATCGTTACTATCGCTATCGTTACTATCGTTGTCACTATACTCTAATGAAACATGATAAGTTGTTTGTCTTCCTTGGGATGTTTGTCTTGCTGCCGTATAAATCGAACACCGATCCGTGCCGATGGTTTTATAAGAAATAAATAAATCATCACATAACATTTTTGTAAATTTATCTTGCTCCAAATCATTTTCTTTTCGATATTTGATTACAAATTGTAGAAAATCATAAATGGTTTGTTTCAAAGTTGGTTCTTTTCTATTTTTATTAGTAAAATAATTATTTGTAAATATATAATTTGGTTTTGGGTTAGATAATAAGGAATATTGCTTGGCTTCAAATAATAATTCTTGTGTTTTTTGTCGAAATGCATAGACTGTTAAATTTTCTTGTTTTTTATTAAGATAAGGATAAGCATAAATTGTGATTAACGTTTTTTCATGTATTGTCCCTGTAATGGAACATTGTGCATTTATTGGATTGGTGGATCGGATTTGAAATATTTTTTCTAAACCATTGATAATTTGTCCTTCTTTTAATTCTGTGACCCAGGTATTCGTTACATAATTATATAACTCCGCATTTTTTAGAGAATAGATTACATCTTCCATTAATGTATTCATAATATTATGAATGATTTCACCGTAAACAAAAGATGCTTTTTCTAACGCATCAATAAAGAAATAAGAACCGTGTATATAGTTGGTCAGTCCTCCTAATAAAATCGGATCATGATCTGAACCATATCCTAAGAATATATTGGAATAGTCTTCAAGGATGTATTCCTTTAATATATGGTGGTCCGTTGCGTTTTTGGTAGGAACACCGTCCGTTAATAAAATGTGATTGATATTATGAAACGGATGTTGTTCTTTATAATCAAGAATATCTTGTTTTGCTAATTTGAGTGCATCTTCTAGATTGGTTGAACCATATGATTTTATGTTATTTATTTTTTCGATTAGGTCACTAATATTCTCTTGATTTACTTGGGTAATCGGAATGTATGTTTTAGCATCATTATTAAATGTATTAATTTGTATAGAAATGTTGATTTCTATATTTGCTAACATTAATAACATGTTTTCTAATGTAAATTTAATATGATCTAATTTTGTTTTTTTATCTCTACATCGATAATCCATCGATTTAGATGTATCAATGGTAAAAATAAAATGTTGAGGTTTTATATTTTCTTTTTGTTCCTTTTTCTTATTTTGTTGTATATTTACTTTTAATATTCCAAAGGAATAATTATTTATTGTTTTTAGAAAAGGCAATGGGATATTGTGATCGTGAAATTGTATAAAAGTGCTGTGTTCCATCTTGTCTATTTATATTATCTTAAATCTTTTTGTATTGTTTCTTTTTATAATCAATTTTTCTTATAAATTAATTATAAAATAAGGATTTAAAAATAGTATATGTAATTTTATTTATAATGGAATCTGCATCTACTACTGAACTGCCTAGTGCTGATGGTCTCAAAAAACAAACTCGTTTGGTTGATGTTCCTGTTACTCAACAAAACGAAGCTCTACAACTTATTGTAACCTTTTTAAATTTGGCTCAAAAACGTGGAGCTTTTACGCTTGATGAATCTGCCAAAATATGGGAATGTGTGAAATTTTTCCAATAAATTCTTTTTTCTCGTTCATAAGAACTTAGACCTTAGACCTATTTCGGTTTCACCTTATAACCATTTGGATGCATCTACATAATTTTTTACTTGTAATTGACTATGAGTTCTTATAATATCTTTTAAAAATTCTTTGGAAGGAATAAATGATAAATGTTCTACACTTCGAAAAGGTTGAATGGTGCAAATCATATTTTTCTTTTTGAATTCTTGAATAATACATTCGGTCCATTCCGGAAGTGTATCAAAATTATTGATAAATGTGTAATTTAAATAAATCTTATTTTTGAAATCATAATCATTTGGATAATTTCGTATTTGGTCTAACAAAATATTGTAATCAAAATTAATCGGATTGGGATCAATAGAAATCATAAGATTTGCTTTAAAATGAAGCCCAAAAATAATACTTGCAATTCCTCCCATGGAAGGACCATAGGTAATTAAATTTGTTATTTGTAATTTATCCATATAATATTGAATAAGTTCATAATATTTTTGTTCGTTATATGTATTGTAACCTTCTTCATCATTTTTTAAAAATAAAAAGTTACCTAGAATATCAAACTGGTTGTAAAACCAAGTGGACGAAACGTATTTGTCTATTTTTCCTGCAAAACTAATAAACAATGTATTATTATTACAATTACTATAAAAGACGTGTTTTACATTTTCTAAAGTTATTTCATGATTTTTAAGAATTTCTTGAATCATTTATATATGATAACTTTAGAAAATTTTTTATTTCATTAAAACGTGTATTATAATTATCTTCATTTTATAATTTTAATATTATTATATTTTATATGAATAATATGTTTGGAGTTCCCTCTGTTACTCGTCCTGGAGATTTAGATTATACTACTAAGAAAGGCGACAAGATGTTTCACAAAAAAGGTCACTATGTTAAAAAGAGTTACAAACCATATAGTTATCACAAAGGATCTATGTCTAAGACTCGTAAAGGAAGAAAGAATTTTACTACTAAAAAAGGTAGTAAAGTATTTCGTAAAAAAGGTCATTATGTGAAAAAATCGTATAAACCATATAGTTATCACAAGGGATCTATGTCTAAGACTCGTAAAGGAAAAAAAGATTTTATGATTTAATGCGTTGATTTAAGATGTTGTGAAGATTGTTTATAATTCCCAATGGGTGGATTTAGAATGTTGGCTCTGAAATTTTTTTTACAATTGTAGCATTTTCTGAAACATCCTCCATCATTTAAGAGAGAGATCGATTCATTATGACTACAATAAATGCACTGTTTACTGTATTTGATGTTACCGGTATAAATGGTTGGGTGCACATGTTCGATTTTATAAGCTTCATCAATGGGTGTATAGTTCATATAATAAATAGGAATATTTTTTATATTTTATTTTATATTTATATATTTTATAAAAATATAATATATAAATGAAAGCAAATGCAAAATGGGATGTAGCAAAAATAATCGAAGTCGTTATTTATATTATTATTGGTATCAAGGTCATTTTTTTAATTTCGGCCATTGGTACTATTCTTTTTTCGCATTATCATAAAACTTCAGATATGTCAAAATCTTTAGCTACTAAATTTTCTTATTGGAAAGAAAGAATGGAGTTTATTTTTATTATATTAATGGCTGGTTTATTGATTTTTATCTTTACTCCATGGCATGATCACAAAAAATATATTACGAGAGAAATGTGTATCTTGTTTTATTTGTTTGGTTTCATTTTGATTATTACAGCAAAATGGTCGGCATTCTTTGAGGAAGCTGCTTGGTATAAAAAAATACAGGTGGCTTTAAACTAAAAAAGAGAATATATAATATTTCTTAATAAAAATATGAAATATTATCCAATTATGTCAGAAATATGGTTATGGATGCATTGGATTGAATTTATCCTCTTATTAGTCAAAATCTAACAAATTATCTACGGTTGCATGATTTTGATTTTGTTTATTATTGATTTGTTGAGTTAAATAATCTATGGTCATTATTTTATTATTCATATTTTTTTCCAATTTCGCAATAATCAATCTTTGATTTTTGATCGTTTCATTTAATTTTTCATTTTCAATATAATAATTTACTTTGTTCAAGTTGAGCTGAGTAAGCCATTTTTGGTGATTTTTCGTTTTGATATGTTTCGAAAAATTTGACGAGCTTTCATATAATTTATATGAACACGGACATCTTAATCCGTGTTTTATATTATTAAATGTTGGTATTTTATCTATATAATTTCCTATTTCATCTACACTAGGAGAATAAAGATCGGGTTCTGTAACTAATTCCATGTTTACTTTTATTATTTATTCGTTCGTT
>Ga0247841_10008049_pt1 | contig 15346 bp, 14 predicted proteins | sample LaCruzMarch2015__2_FD_192410 | JGI IMG/M metagenome (GOLD analysis project Ga0247841, IMG submission 192410) | Freshwater microbial communities from meromictic Lake La Cruz, Castile-La Mancha, Spain - LaCruzMarch2015_18m | ecosystem: Environmental > Aquatic > Freshwater > Lake | place: Spain...
AAGTCACTCATCGTATTGTGAAATCCAGCATCTACCATTTTTTTCCCTCTCTCCTCAACCTGTCTGTTCAACTTGTAAAGGGTCGTCCCTTTCTCAACCATACAAAATGCACCTCCAGAGCTTATATCTAGCTCACTATGTGCTACTATTATATTACTTATTTAAAAATGTATTACTCCGTATATGCATATAATTAACTCATAAATGGCAATATTCAAAGTTGACAAAAATCGAGTGGGGTTATGTTGGCAGTGCTGTTAATGGAACTTCATGCCAGTCGATATGTATGGCAGACATACTATGCTTTCTCTCGTAGCGAACCCACTTTCTTTGTCGTTGTTTGGCACTCTCTGATCGGGCGTACCCGTGATCCTTCAGGTACCGGTGAATTCTGTTGTGCGAAATGTATTTTTTATACCCTACACGGATGATTACCTCCAGCATCCTCGCACCAAATTTATACTTGCGAAAAGCTTCCTCGATAACCTTTGATTCATCATCCGTGAAGGGTTTTCTCGGTCTTCCCAAGTTCTGCCCAATAGGGAGGTTCTCACCATGGTCCTGATAGTATTTCCAGATTTGATCGATACGTCTTCTTGTGATATGATACGTTCTTGCGAGAACAATCGACGAGGCCCCTTTTCTTTTCTGACTGACAATTTTCCTGATCTTATTCTGGCTCAACTTCATTGTTGAACCATCATCTTGATCGAGTCTATATATAGGAAATTTTTTCAGGACTATACACTTTTGGAAACAGTTCAAAAGGAAGGGCAGCGGCAGGTTAGCCGGAATATGGAATTCTACAACCTTGATGCTATTATTGCAGTCGGCTATAGGGTAAACTCCTACCAGGCGACGCAGTTTCGTATATGGGCCACAAAGACGCTTAAAGAGTTCATAATCAAGGGTTTTGTGCTGGATGACGAGCGGCTCAAGCAGGGGAAAACTGTTTTTGGCAGGGATTATTTCGAGGAACTCCTTGAACGAATCAGGGAAATCCGGGCAAGTGAACGGCGTTTCTATCAGAAAATAACCGACATTTATGCGCTTGCCGCAGATTATGATAAAAACGCACCGATTACAAAGGAGTTTTTTGCTACGGTGCAAAATGAACTGCATTGGGCTATAACCGGTAAGACCGCCGCGGAAATTGTTTATGATTCAGCAGACGCAACAAAGATTCATATGGGTTTGACAAGTTGGAAACAGGCACCGGAAGGCAAAATACTGAAATCCGATGTTGCCATAGCAAAAAATTACCTGAATGAAGCGCATATCAAAGAACTCAATCAAATCGTCTCGGCCTATCTCGACCTTGCGGAAAACCAGGCCAAACGACAGATGGTTACCCGAATGAAAGATTGGGCACAGTTTCTTCAGAGTTTTCTTGCGCTTTTAAAAATATCCCATTCTCAAGGATAAAGGCAGGGTGTCTGCGCTTGAGGCAAAGCTAAAGTCCGAACAGGTATTCGAAGAATATCGAGTTATACAAGATAAAAATTACATCTCCGATTTTGACAAAGAAATAAAACGCATTACGGAGAAAAAAAATGTCAAAGGATAAAATCACTAAAATCCGCCATTGAACAAATCTCTATAGAGCTTCCTAGAAAAATCAGGCTATCAATAGGTCTATGGACCCGACATTGATCCCGACCGTGAGAGTACGGGTGTATTGCAATACGTCCCGACAAAAACCCCCACTCCCACAATCGCATTTCGCGCATTCCGCAGTCGCCTGCGCAGTACAAGGCTGATGCAGCCCCACTTATAGTACAAGAAAACAAGAACACCGCAGATCCCTTGCTTTAATGCCACAACCATCCATGGGTTGCTGCATTCCGCTACGCTCTCTAATGAGATTGCTTATGTCGATGAATCCATTTTCCAGTGCAATAATCGATCTCACTGCTACCTTGATTTCGATAATCTTGAATCTCCGGACGTCGCGTATTCCAGAAGATAACCCCCAGGGGTATTCTTTGGTAATAGTATCAGAGTTTTGGTTTGGGGGTTGATGAAACATTCAAGTTCTCCTAACCAAAGATTAATGATAAATTGTTTTAAGGATTGTAAAGATGAAATTGTTTTAAGGATTGTAAAGATGAAATTGTTACTAGATTCACTGTTGAATAAAGTAGCGCCGGTTGCAGATATACTACTCACACCATTTGTTTACATTTCAGCAATCCTCCTTCTGGGAATAAGAAGACTGGGTATTCACAGACTACCGTACTGCAAGAAATCCTTACTAAAAGTAGGGATTTTCCCCATAAGAAATCATTATTATGAACCCTTGTTCGACATACGAAACTTGCGAAAATCTTTAAGAATAAATCGCGATCTTCCGGGTATTGATTGGAATGTTAAGGAGCAAATAGATATTTTAGATCGTTTTAAATATAACGATGAATTTTCCGACATTCTCTCTACAAAAACAGATGATCTATCCTTTTATTGGGGAAATGGGGCATTTGAATCGGGTGATGCTGAATATTGGTATAATATTATTAGATCAATTAAACCAAGATTAATAATCGAAGTGGGTAGTGGATATTCAACCCGGATGGCAATAAAGGCCATTAGGAAAAATCGAAACGAAAACCCAGAGTATGAATGTAAACATATTTGTATTGAACCATATGAAAATCCCTGGTTGGAATCATTAGGCGTTTTTGTAATTCGTGAAAAAGTAGAAAATGTTGACAAAGGAATTTTTAAAACATTAGAAGAGAATGATATCCTTTTTATTGATTCTTCACATATGATTCGTCCACAAGGTGATGTTCTATTCGAATATTTAGAAATATTACCTATTCTCAATAAAGGGGTTATCGTTCATATTCATGATATTTTCTCTCCGAAGGATTATTTAGATGAATGGATAATAAATGAAGCGTGTTTTTGGAATGAGCAATATTTATTAGAAGCATTCTTAACTTCAAATGAATCCTGGAAAATAATTGGAGCATTGAATTATTTACATCATAACCATTATGATAAATTGAAAGAAAAATGTCCTAAACTAATACCCGATAGGGAACCGGGATCTTTTTACATAAAAAAAGAGTCTTCAGTGAAATGAATGGGTAAATTTATTTCATATCATGCTGATTGGGGACTTGCGCCCCCAAACCACCATTTTATGCGGGTTCCGCCGCCAACTACCCAATAATTCCTGACACAGCACCTGATCAATATCACACGAAAACGCAGACATGACCCCAGCGTTAAATAAAACCTGTGTCTTCCCGCTGCATTCCCCCGCTGCGCCTTACCAATCTCCACAGAGGGCGAAGAACAACAAGTTATCATAAACCTCCTGCTGCTTCCCGCGGAGTGATGGGAAAAATACCCTGTGATGTCAGGACCTGCTGCACTATGGACGATGTTTGTGGTCAACATTGCGTGAATCTGCAGGTCACCAGAGGGGTTGTTGTGTCAATTTAGGAATATAAAATGCATTGGATTCGCATACAGCAGTTAACGGGGGTATAGAAATATGCGTTATTCCTGTCGGATCCTGCAAAATGTGACGAAGATTAAGATTAATAACAAACGTATGACATAATTATCTTAAGAAATTCATTTAATGAGAAAAACATTAATAATTTTGAATTTGTGAGTCCTATCGTTATGGTTGATGAAAATTTGTATAATGATAATATCAATAATAACAATGGTTCGGTATCCAATAAAATATTCATTAAATTAATCCTGATCCTCATCGCGTTGAATTTTATTTTTGCAGCATTTGTGATAGTAAACGTGAATTTTCTTCAGTTAAATGGAGATGGCACAGCGATCACAAAAAATATTGAAGCGGTTGGATATTCCAGTAGTATCTTTCCCACAGTTGGATCAGCATATAACAATGGTTTTGCGTACCAGTTGTTTTCAGTCATTATTTCTACAATTTGTGGGATAACAATCCTGGATTTTCAATATTTATACCGTCCGTTTCTAATATTCATCCCACTAATATGCAGTTACCTTTTTTTCTCAAGTTTTTTTACTAATAAAAAAATTATTTTATTAAGTATGACCTTGTTATTTTTATCTCCAATATCATTATTTATCCTTATTCTCCCCTCATATGGAATAATGATTATATCGTTTCTTTTGCTTTTATTTTACCTGTTAATAAAATATTTTAAAAAGTATAATAAATTATTATTAATTCCACTATTAGTCGTCTTAATTATGGTAAATAGCACTAATATTTTTTTTGCCTTGTTCATTAATATTAGTATATTCCCCATCATTCTTTTAAATTTTTATCGAAAAAAATCGGATTTTACCGTGTTTTTTTTTAAGAGTCATTTAATTATTATTGTATGGATTATATCAATAATAATTATGGTATACACCTATCCCGTCATGTTCGATTTTGTTAACTACCTGGTTAAATCAATTATTTCAACAAAACCAAGTTCATTTGTATCATCGGTACCATCTACGTATTCATATGTAGCAGAGGCATGGAAAAATCCAATCATTTACTGGTTTGGAATTGTCCTCTACAACATCACAATATTACCCCTTTCATTGCTATTATTTTGTTATATGATGTATTTATTAACAATAAAGAAAATTAAATTTAAACTGCAGGACCTGACCATCCTCTCTACGTTTGGAATAATCGGACTGATGGTATTTTGTACAATTTTAATCGATGCAGCGGGTGCCTATGGACTCGCGGCTAATTTTCAACTACGTGCTACACTCATAATTATCCCATTTAGCATACTGGTAATAGGATTATTTATAACAACTCATAATAAAAATGTAATTTCAATTTTTTTAACATCAAAATATATTTTTGTTTTATTAACTATTTTCTTAATTGGTTCTTTCGTATACGTAACTGCAGATCCAAATTTTTCAAATAGCTGGCGTTTTTCAAATAATTATGAAAAAAATTCAATTTTCTGGTTGGATGGACACATTAAAGAGTCTGTAAAAATATGGCAAGGGGATACATTTGTAACGGGTTCACGCATAAAAGATTTATATACATTGCTTACGCCAATTACCTCAAAAACGAAACTAATCTTTACACCATTTTCAAACGATTTGCAGTATTATATGTCTTCTTCGATTATTATTGATCATTATAACGATTTACACCTTCAAATTCCGGTAAATTTAAGAGATAATTTAATATATTCTAACGGGGGTGCAAAATTATTTGCTTTTAAATAATATCAACGGAGGAATAACACTCACTTCACCAACCCAAACTCCTCATGTATTATGAAATATACTCTCGCATCGACTCTTCTTTTTTCTATTTAGGGTTCTTCTTGTAATTGTATAACGATGAGTTCTCACTTAAAAGCCAACGTAAGTAGGGTAATACACCGCTTGTCCTCAATCGATGGATTACCACGCCAGAGTATCTTTTGAAACACCGGTATGTCTGATAGAGCCAATTCTTTCTATACTGTTTAAATTTTTCATTCCGGATATAACTCGACTCTTTTTCGTTAACATCAAGTATAGTACTCGATTTTGCATTAGCGTGGTAACGAAATGCCGATAAAAAATCAGGAATCTGCAGGGGGTTTGATCTAAGGGACAGATTAAGAAATAGATCATAATCCATACAGAATTCAAGTGTCTTATCAAATCCCCCACACTCAAAAAAGGCTTTTCGTGATATAAAAATTGACGGTTGTACAAATAATGTATCACGATAGTACAGGTGATCGAATGAGATATTTGTTGTATAGCTTTTCAGCAGTTCATGGCTATGTGTATCCACAATGATTCCATTACCTGCAAGCCACTCAATTGAGGGATATTTAGTAAAATAATTCCCTACGGTTTTTAAGGCTCCATCGAGATAATAATCATCTGAATTAATCCACGCGATTATATCGCCACTTGCTTGTTCAAATCCCCGGTAAATCGCATCAGCCTGCCCATTGTCTGGTTTACTTTCCCAGAATGTGATTCGATCTTCGTACTTCTTAATAATATCCACACTATTGTCAGTTGAGCCACCGTCGAGGATAATATATTCAAGGTTTGGGTAATTTTGATTTAATACAGATTGTATTGTTTCTTCTAAAAATTTTCCCTGGTTAAAAGAAGGAGTAATTATCGATATGCGTGGAGAATCAGTTGCTTTATTCATATTAGTATTGATATATGATTTGAAATACTTACTATATGTCTTTGCCGAAAATTGCTGTATTGAACAAATAGCAAATTGAGTCTCTTTTTTATCTCCTCACATTTAAAATTGTTTTTTTAAGATATTTATAAAAACATATTGTAATAATTAAATTTCATCATAGCCTCTCGCAACATATCCTTTTTTAAAAGAAACCCATACTGATTCCCCAGATATCCGTTTCACAAAGGAGAAGAAGCCTCCAACGTTCCATCTTTTTCTGTCTTATTTTATCTCATTCATTTGTAACTGGATTTTCCAATTTACCCCCATAATCTGGCACTACCTTGCAACATTCAAGATAAACATCTTCTATTTTTTTCCAGATGTTATCATAATCATAAACTTCGCTGACAAATTTTTTACCGGTATCACCAAATTTTTTTCTTGAGTCTTCATTTTTTAAGAGTTGAAGTATTGCTGATGCCATGTGCTCTTTGTTGTAATCCACAACCAATCCGGCACTTTTTACGACATCTGCAATGCCACATCCTTTTGTGACGACAACCGGCACCCCACACGCCCATGCTTCAAGAACCGTGATTCCGAAGGGTTCATACATCGAGGGTAAAACACATATATCGGCATCCATATAAGCGGTGAATTTTTCCGTTTCAGATACTGGACCAACAATTAGTACTCTATCCGAAATACCCATTTGGTTAATTTTTCTGATTAATTGTTGCAAATAGCCATCATCGGACCCAACAATAACCAAACGGGCATCTGCCATTTGAGGGATTATTTGTCCGAAAGCATCAATCAATAAATGAATACCCTTTGTTTCATTTAAACGACCCAGGTATAAAATAATTTTTTCATTGGCTTTATATCCAATTTTTTTTCTGAATAATCCTTTATCGGGCAGGTACTTCACAACAGATAAATCCAGACCGTTTGGCACAATAGCAATTTTTTTTTCTGGTACTCCCATCTGTTGATATTCTATTGATTCCATTTCTGTTAAAGCGATAACTTTAGAAGCATTTTTTAAAATATCGTCCCCCCAGACGAAATTATATAACCTTTTTAAAAAACTCTTCTCCATTATTTTCGGTGCCAGACCATGTGCATGTAAAATATATGGCACATTAGCCTTTTTAGCGTGTGAAAACACAATATTATTTTGATATGATTGAAGTTCATGAAGGTGAATAATATCATAATCCCTGATGTGGGATTTTAGCCAGGTATTCATATCAGGGGATATTAAGAATAAGCCAATGTTTGCGACTACTTTGAATGGAATTATTTCTATACCAAAAAGCGACTGGGCATACGATTTATTGAATCGATAATCTGATGTGATAATCGTAACATCATTACCGGCTTTCACCAATTCTTTTGATAGATTGTAGCAAATAGTAACAGGTCCTCCCATTTCGGGATTGAAGGCATTAATAACTTGCAGGATCTTCATTTATATCACCAATAATAAAATTTTTCAGGCACATGGCAATTTTTTTTAATTCAAATTCAGATAAATAGGGATTCATTTTAAAAATCAATGTACATTTACTTTGATACAATGAATTGGGGACATCTTTACAGGTTTGAATTGTATTATATAATTGTGTTGAACATAATGGATCCCAAAAGGTTGAAAGAAAGACATTGGATTTTCGACAGTCGCCTATTAATTGTTGGGTGAGACCTGTATCTTTTATTCTGATGACATACCACGTGCAAACATGTTTCGAGTTTTCTATTTTAGATCTTAGTATATCAATCGAGTTAAAATTACCGAGCATTTTATCCAGTATAGTCTGGTTATCAATCATTTTCGCATTTGTATAGTTAACTTTTTTTAGCTGAGACAAAAAAACAAATGCCTGTAACTTCGACATCGAAAATGTAGCAGGAATTTTTAATGATTGATCATAATCCTTTCTACCAAATTGAAATTTTTTAGAGCAGAATTCTAACAATTCCATTAATCTGTTAAAAAGTTTGGAATTCACTCTCCTCCTGTCAAAATATGAAATCATTCCAAAAAACATCTGGTTTATGAAAGACAATCCGGTGGAATTAATCACAAATTCTTTTGCTTTATGGGCAACAATGTCATTGTTTGTTGTTATAGCACCACCACCAAAATTCAACATATTCTTTGCAAGACTAAAAATTGCAATATCACAAAGATTGCCAACTTTTTTACCTTTATACTCCGCCCCTAAAGCATGCGCCGCATCTTCAATCAGAAAAATTTTTTGCCCGGATTTATCGATAATCTCTTTTATTACATCAACATCTTCAGGATAACCAAAAATGTGATCAATAATTATCGCCTTAGTCCTTGAATTAATCAAAGTTTGTAAATGAGAAATAGAAATATGATAATCCTTAAGGTTGATATCAACAAAAATGGGCACTCCCTTTAATTTTAATACAGAATTTGGAACCACTTCACAAATATAGGCAGGCATAATAATTTCATCGTTTTCTTCCACGCCAATCGCATTTAAAACCGCAAACAATGCAGTCCTGCCCATACTGGTTCCTATAGCATATTTTGTTCCGATATATGCAGCAAATTCTTGTTCAAAAGAATCAATTATTCGTTTTTGAATCATGACAGGACCTTTATCAGATTATCTTGTGTTTGTGTAAGGACTCATAAATCCGCTGAATATATTTATTGTTTAATACCAATGATCTCCCAAAATGATATAATCTGCCGTGGATGTAAAAATCGCATTTGATTAATTGCCCCCCCCATTTTTCTTTGAATTTATGGATACTGTATATATGGGATTTTGGATCGGGCCAGGTATCTCCCAGATCAAGAATATCAATTTTATTCCTTAAACCCCACCGGATACTATTCCACATGAGTATATCATTTGGCGAACATTTGGAATAGTTATCATCAGATGCTCCAATATAATACGTCATGATATTCTTATGTTCCAGAAATAGCATCCCACCAATAATCTGATCTCCATCAAGAGCAATAAATAACTTTACCATTTCTTTAGGAAGAAATTGTTCAAATAGTAATTTAAAAAATTTTTCGCTTTTTGGAGCGATCATTCTCCGGTTGCTGTGATCAACATGTAATCGATAAAATTTTTGCCACTCTTCCCATGTATTGGTCTCAACGATTTTCAATCCGGTTTTTTCAGCTTTTCGAACACTGTTCCGGATATGCTTATGAAAGGAATCCCATAGATCTTTCTCATTCTTATTCAGATTCAATAAAAAAGTGTAAAAATTACTCTTTCGAAATCCATATTCAAGATATTTTGTACCTGAATTATTGAACATTTTCGGGCGGGTCAGCAGGTATAAACTCAAACTCCGGATTTTTTTGTAATTTTCAAGAACCGCTGTTTCAACAGTCTCGAAATTGTTTTCATCGATAACCAATGGTCCTCCCTGTGACTCAAAAGATCTCAAACAAAAGAAGATCTGCTTCTTAAAAAAAAGCTGCCCTCCAATAATTTTTGAATTTTTGTATACCAGTAAAAAAACAGGAGATAGTGAATATATTTCTTTCATAAGTTGTGCCCATTCATACGTCTGATAAAACGAATGGATATCTGTTGGGGTACGCAAAACCAGTTCGTTCCATAACGATGGATCTATATGATCAGGATGAATAGCAACTGTAATCAATTGAATTCCTCAAATTTTCATATAATCTCTCAACCTGTTTTACGACGTCATCCCATGCCAGATTCTCTTGAATGTACAGTTTTCCTGAATCGACCATTTTTTTGGTTGATTCAGGATTTTCGATAACTTTGAGGATAGTTTTATTCAAACCGTAAATATCCCCGTAATGCACCAGATAACCACACTGGGCTTCCCGAATCACTTCCCCACACCCACAACCATCCGCAACAATAACCGGTGTCCCACACATAATTGCTTCAAATGGAACCAACCCGAATATCTCAATTCTTCCTGGATAAATTAGAACATCAGCATCGACAAATGCTTCAATTTTTTCATTTTTATATAAGTGTCCGGTAACTAAAATTTTCTCATTGATTTTTAATTTTTTTATCTGGTTCATTAAAACATCTAAAAAACCTTCATCCGGACCAGCAATAACGAATTTTGCATTTGGATATTGATCCAATAGACTAAAAAAACTATTAATGAGGAAATCTATGCCTTTACTCTTGTGCAACCTTCCTAAATAGAGAATTATCTTTTCATCCGATGCGATTCCATATTTTTTCCGGAAATTTCCACGTTCCGGGAGTATTTCATAATCTTCTACATTAATTCCATTCGGAATAATCTCAATTTTGTTTTCAGGTGATCCCATTGTCAGGTATTGATCTCTCTCAACTTTTGACACTGCAAGACATTTTGATGAATCCGTCAGGATTTTACTTCCCCAGATATAATCATACAGTTTTTTCTGGATTCGCTTCTCAAAAAAAGGAAGCACCGACCCATGCGCCTGCATAATAATGGGAATTCCACACTTCGTAGCATATTTATGAACCATGACATTCTGATATGACCGAAAATTATGGAGATGAATAATATCATACTCTTTCAGATTATTCTTAAGCCAATATTTTAAAGGAGGAGTATATAGAAAAAAATCGATATTTGCAATACACCTTAAAGGGATAACAATAACACCATTCGCCCGCATTGAGTTGGCATACTGCCTATCTAAACCAAAATCAGTGGTGATTATGGTGACCTCGTGATTCCGCTTCACAAGTTCCTTTGACAAGTTATAGAGAACTGATACAGATCCCCCGAATCTCGGTGAAAAAAAAGGGATCACTTGTAATATTTTCATCAATGTCCTTGTTTCAATTCATCGTTTACACATTGTTCTTCAACATTTCTCAATTTTGTTGCCACCCCATAAATTATCGGCTTCAACGGGGAATCCATGACAAGTTTCGCCATGCACTCACTATTGAAAAGAATCATAGAAAGCCGGTCTATTACAGTTTTATTTACCTCAAATTGCATCTGATATTTTTTCCATTCGTCATTAAAATGGACCTCATCAAGATTTGTTGTCCCGAGTCCTTCCTTTTCTGCGAACATGATATGCTCTACCTGTGATACGGGAATCCCCATAATCGCAGAACCAAATGCATCGGCTACAACCGGATTGTTTGCCGCTATCAGCAAATCAGTTTTTACTGCTTTGCCATACATCGGACCATGACCGTCGAGAGCAAAAGTCCCATCGATTAGGACAATCTTCGGCTTAATCACCTTTGTGAGAAGGGTCAGTTTCCGGCTCAAATACTTGTGATGCAGGCACCGCATGGTATCAGGATAACAGCCCCACAGGTTCTTCATGCTCAAGGTGATGTTTGTCATGACGTGCACTTTGAGAACGGGAACCGAAATGAAACAATCAATTTCGTCAACGATAAGATCCGGTACCTGGACTTTAACCTTCTTTCCCTGAATGGTGTCCTCAATGTATCGTGAAGAAAGTGTTGACAGGTTGACAAGTTCAGCACCGGTCTCTTTGCAGATCTCATACATCCCATGACCTTTGAATGCCGCATCGGCAGTGAATGAATGGTTGCCTCCATTCGATTCGCCAACAATGACCCGCCCGGCCCGGTCTTTGAGAATTCCCAGAAGCTCTTTTAAGACCAAAGGAGTTGTGGTGATACCTTCCTTATAGAAAGGATAGGTAAAATTGGGTTTGATGAACACTGTGGAATCATTATGGATGTGATCTGCACAATGTATAAACCGAAGACTATCCTCAACATTTTGCTTTAAATCCGATATTTTGGAAATATACGCGTAATAGTCATTCATTGTAAAGATTTCCTGAAAAAACCCTGATTGGATGATTTTCTTGTATCGGATCATTACTGACACTGATTGCAGAGTTCATATTTTCACCATTTTTTCGAAAGATATTAATATAGATCTCGCATCAATGTTTTTTAAAGCAAATCCATTTAAGAAAATCGAGTTATCAATATTAGCTCCATATGTTAGTCGGCCATACCCAAATATGAATGGCATCCAATCCTTTTCATAAGATATGCATTCTTCCCATAATAATTTTTGAATATCAGGTGTATACCACAAATGAGCTCGATTATCCCATTCACTAATCCCGCCTTCATTTGCGGTCAGGATTATATAACCGGTAGAAACGCGCTTTAAGTTATATATTGGACCATTGAATTGGGTTATTTTTTGAATCGTATGAGAATTCCGATCAAAGGAGATTAACCAGTTCTGACCATCTGGGTTATCTGTACCCCAAAAAATTTTTTCATGAGTGAATAATAACTCCAGACTTCTCAAATCCTGGTTATTTTTACCTAAAATTTCGACTTCTGAAAAATCAAAATTCGCATAACCGAATAAACATTCAGAATCTGCATCACCAGTCGAAAACCAGATCTTCTGAGAAAAGGGATCATATTGTAATAAATGAATGTGTCTAATACTTTTTTTAGGAAACGAATAAATTATGTCCCAATTTTCACCATCTTGGGTTCGAAAAATATTTACTTTATTTTTGTATAAATTAGGAATATATTCACCAAAATAGGTAAATTTTGGTGTTACACATACCGAATAATCTAATATTTGAAAAAACTTCGAATTCAAATTAATTTGTTTAAAACTCGAAAAAGAAAAATCCGAAAGAAAAACATTATTATCACAGTATATCAGTATTTTACCGTTATGAATTTGTTTAATCTGATGGATACCTATTCTTAAAGCACGAGAAATGGCCCGGGATTTCGATAAAAAATATTTTTGTGTTGATACTGGTAACGTACCAGTCAAAATCCAAGATTTGCCCAAATCTTCACTCTTAAAAATACTATATCCACGTGATGAAATAAGGGTTCCATTAATAAGTGTATGGATTTTCATAGGTTGTGAAATAGTTTTAATTTTTATTTCCATAATTCTCCTTTATATTGAGTAATACATCTTCAAACATATCTGTTATTGTATCCCAATCAAGATCCTGGACATACTCTCTGGCAGAATTGCCATAATTTTTTATTGATTCATTTGTGGCAATGGCATATCCAGTTTCGGGAACTTTTCCCGGGGAATCTGCATAAAGAACCCCATTCCCCTCCCCAAATTCCCGCATAATTCCCGGTAACTTTGTACTGATAACCGGCTTACCCATCGCCATATATTCGTACATCTTTATAGGAACGATATCCTGCATGATCTTTTCTTTGGGATCTGCTGGTAATATGCAGATATCACTTGCAGCAATAAATTCTGGGATTTTTTCATAGGGTTGTTTGCCGGTGAGGATGAGTATGTCACCCAGATAATTTTCATCCGTGATGCGCTGAAGATCAGAAAACGCATCCCCGTCACCGACAATAAGAATCTTCAGATGGGGAAATCTATCTCGAGAACGGGCGAGTTCAAGGGCAACCTCCTTCAATCCTGAAAACTTATAGAGCCAGCCCATGAAAAAAAGCACAATGTCATCCTTACCGATTCCATAGGATGATCGGATTGCAGATCCATCGATAGTCGGATTGAATCGTTTAAGATCGATACCGGCACCAATAAGCGAAGTGCTTTGAGGATTTGCCCCCAGATTTATCGCATATTCCATGAGCGTTTTGTTGATGGCAATGACCTGTGTAGAGTTTATGAGGGTCTGTTTTTCGAGAATGCGTCCCAGCATTTGGAATAGTTTTTCGGAAATCAGAGTGTCAAGGGCATCGATCCAGTAATAGATGAAAGGAATGGAATGCCCCCGTGCCTGTCGTGCTGCAATCCAGGTATTCAGGATGCCAAACCCAATAATAACATCGGGTTTAAACGCGTTTATCTGCCGTATGATCTCCTGGCGATGAGTGATCAGGAGTGCGGAGTATTCAAAAACGGGAATTTTGAGGGATTGAGGCCGGATAACCTGTATGGAAATATCAGGCAGGATTTTGTGGACATTCTCATATATGGTTCTTGGACTTAAAAGACCGCTTCCATTCCTTTTCTTCCAGTCAATATCATAATCGATCACTCGGATGGAATGTCCCCGCGCTGCGAGGCGCTCCATAAGATGGTGCTGTTGGTGTGGGTTGCGGGTAAGCCAGTTGGATTCTTGGACAACGAGAATGTTCATGGTTCAGTGTCAAAACTCCGCACACTTCTCAATATTCTCCCAATTCTCAACAAACCACCGGTGAACTTCCTTCAACCCATCCTCAAATTTCATAAGAGGTTTATACCCCAGTGCCTTCTCCGCTTTCGTCACACAGGAAAGCAACCGTGTCTTCACATCCCAGTCCCGTCTCTGTGTATATTTGATCCCGGCTGAGTTCCCCGTTAATTTATTCACGGCATTTGCCATATCGATGACCCGCTGCTCCTTTCCCGCACCGAGATTGAACGCCTCCCCGATTGCCTCTTCCCGCACACCCATTGCGAGCAACCCATTCACGATATCCCCAACATAGGTCCAGTCCCGGGTCTCTGTCCCGTCACCGGTTATCGGAAGGGCCAGCCCCTTCATCGACCAGTAAAAAAAGTTCGGAATCACGTTCCGGTATTTTCCCGGCACTTCCCCGGGTCCATAGGAATTGAAGAACCGGGCATTCACAATCGGCATCTCATAGAGATTATGGAAATAGTTCGTATAGAGTTCTCCAAGGAGCTTTGTCACCTGGTAAGGGGTGTGGAGATGAATCGAAATATCATGCTCCTCAAAGGGCATTTTGGATTCCAGACCATACACCCCACACCCGGATGAGGAATACACAAAACGCTCCACATCCACAAGCTGGGCATACTGGAGTGTCTTTAAGATGCCAAGCCCGTTCACGAGCAGATCCTTTTCGGGGCTGTCAACGGAGTTCTGGTTGGCAAAATGGGCGGCGAGATGATACACGATGTCCGGCTTGGATTTGAACGCCCACTTCAGGTTCTCATCGTTTAGGATATCACCGTGGATGAACTGGATCTTTGTTCCATGCGGGATATTCCATGGATACGAAGAAGACAGGTTGTCAAGAATAATGATCTTCTTTGTATCCAGCTCGTTCAATGCCCGTACAAGATTGCCGCCAATGGCACCGGCACCCCCGGTTACAAGGACGGTTTTATTGTTGAATGATTCTGATATGTCTTCCATGGTAATCACCTTTTAACGACAATTCCATACAGCTGCAACGAGACTTTTAGCGACTTATTATTTAAGGACATATGAGA
>Ga0247841_10008050_pt1 | contig 15345 bp, 12 predicted proteins | sample LaCruzMarch2015__2_FD_192410 | JGI IMG/M metagenome (GOLD analysis project Ga0247841, IMG submission 192410) | Freshwater microbial communities from meromictic Lake La Cruz, Castile-La Mancha, Spain - LaCruzMarch2015_18m | ecosystem: Environmental > Aquatic > Freshwater > Lake | place: Spain...
TCCATCACTCCAATTATGAGGCTTCCAGATAGCGACATCATCTACCTTTCCAAGCCATTTCTTTTTAAAATCCTCTACTTGATGCTGGTTCTCTTTCATCATCAGGAAATAAACTTCAATATTAGGAATCTTAGCCTGTTTTTCTTTCTTATAATTTATCAGATATTCAATGTTAGAAATAACATCATTGTATTTTAGCCCCACATGTATAGACTCATAAACCTCTTTACTTGTGCCATAAACACTAAATCGTATTTTATCCAACAAATGAACCGCCTGATGAGCTAAATCCTTGCCAAATAAAGAACCATTTGTAATTGTATAAACTGACATTCCTTTTGCCTTAGCATAAGCAGCCCGCGCAAAAAAGTAAGGGTCAAGAAATGTTTCCCCGAAGTTTTCCAGGCTCACAATAGATACACCCATTGCAGAGGCTTGATCTAAAATACGCATATACAGCCCCATATCTAGAATACCCTGGGGCCTGGTCATTTTCTCACGAGGGCACATGATACATCTGGCATTGCATAGATTAGTCACTTCAAACCTGATCTCTCTGTTCTGAAGCTTACAATTACTTGAATTTACAGTTGTTTTTTCTTTCATTATTTAGCTTAACCCCCATATTTTATTTCTTTATTTACTTTAAATTAAATTACGACCCCCGTATAGAAGTGACCTTATCTAAACCAAATTTATTCGCATAATCTACATTAGCGGCCTTGATCGCCTCATCCTTAGGCAAACCTTCATCCAATTTAAAAAGAAGCGTTTTAATATAAGCGCCGATTCTTTGATTTGCTTTCCCGTCTCGAAAGGGGTCTACAGTATCAAGAATTGAAGACCAATCGGCAAATCCCGATAAGCTACCGGGCTTTTCTTTATTGATATTCACTAAATTAAGCAAATACTGGATATCATCAAAAATTACTTTATTATAGCCCCATTTATAATAAGGATGTCGCCGCATTGAATAAATATCGTAAATAACCATGGGGACTCCGGCCAATGCGCATTCTAATCCCGCAGTAGAATCAGGGATCATACCAAGAACTAAATCAGATGCCTGTCCGGCCTCTGCAGGGTACTTACTACTGTCTAAAATCATGATTCTTCCCTGTTCTTTAAGATCAGATATTAATTCAGATGTCTCGGCCGAAGAAGTTAATCTCTGAACATTAGCATCTTTCTTTGATTTTATAATAATCCCTACATCCGGATGACCTTGAGCATATTCTAATACCGCCTTATACCCTCTTAACTGCGGAGACGCAAAGGAACCCCCAATGAATTCATCAAATATTCCAATAATATACGAAACGTTATATGCCTTAAAAGTATCCTTTAATAGCTGTGCTTTATTTCTCAAATTCTTGAATGTATAATCAAAAACATATCCCGTCTGAATAAAATTATCTATACCCGAATGTCGGCCGGATAGACTCTTTTCGTATTTCTTCCCCCAGACAAAAAATGCATCAACTATATCCTGATGAAGAATCGTCATATCGGCCTGATGTGCAAAATGATAAGACAGGGTTATCGCCCCAGTAATTTTTGCTGCGATATCACGAATTGAGAACATATCATAAAACCTAAATTTAACTTTTATATTATTCTTCTGAAAAAAATCTTCCCAATACGGCAATTGCACAAATAATAATGAGAGAATCTTCCACTGCTCTTTCATAAACTTATTCCTAGCATACTTACGCATCCGGATAATTTGCTTTAAATACTTAAGCAATAACGATACCACTCTAATTGTACAAGTATGAACAGGAACATTTCCACTATTTCTTTCCATTATCTGAGTTGGACTCGAAACTATATTAAAACCCATTTCATTTATACGATAAATTTCTTCGGCATTAATATTAAACTTACGCTGCGGCGCATAAATTAAGACTTTATCAGGGTTAATTCCTGATTCATAAAACCAGAATAAATAGTAATTTCTGAAGTCAAGAAAATTAACGAAATTTTGGTACACATAAAAAGGAATACCGACTTTTACTTCAGACGAGATCTTACCTGTTCTGTTGCCCCTAATAAGTGAAACAACTATTTCAGTACAAATCTTAATAAAATAGTAAGCAAAAGATACACCTTTGTTTACTTTTAAATTCATTGAATGAAAAACCAAGTAACTAACATTCTTGCTTTTTGCAAAATCTAAAACCAGATAACTCCAGTAGCTTTTTTTCTCCACCAGCATAACCAGCTTCTTGCCGAATAACGCACTTTTCGCATCCTTTGCAAGCCAATTTGTTAAATTAACCAGGAACAGATCTTCAAAGATATCGAGAGCAATCTGATTTTTGATATACGACCGGATATCATTTTTAAAGGGAACTAACTGATCACTTAAATTGCTCAGCAAAGATTCACCCAAATTGCGCTCTAGAGTATCTACTTTTTCAATCACCTGAAAAAGGTCGGCATTGATTGAGGCTAACAACAGCGGAACATCTTCACTGTTCTTCATTCTTGAAAAGTCATAATCCAGACGGGAAAGAGTGAGACCTTCCTGGTTGATTTTTGACATCACATTAGTTATTTTCTCAAGAAAAATTGAAGTTTTGTTAGAATTCAAATAGCAAAGCACAACAAGATTTCCCTTAATTAACTTTTCTTTGATAAATAAACTTAAAACATACCTAAGTTTAACAAATCTACAAATGAAGTATTTTTTATCAGACAATTTAACCATGAAAGTTTTCAATCAATAATTTCAATATTTAACTCGACACTGCTTTTTTTGAAAGTCGCAATATTCCACAAAAGTTTAAGGTTTTGGCTAGTTATTACGCGCAATCTCACTCCCAGATAAATATAAACAGCGAAACAAACTAATCTTAAAATAATAGATAAAAGATATGGAAAGTAACCGCCGATAACAAATAAAGTCAATAAACTGGAAATACAAAATACGCTAAAAATTGCCGCAACCTTTTTTACCTCCCATTGGATATGAAAATAATGCTGAGAAATAAGAAATGCGACATAACCAGTAACAAGGCTCCCTAGCAACGTAGCCCAGGCAGCTCCCATAACGCCAAATTTCCTGATAAAAGGAATACTTATGGCTATACCAACCCCTATATCTAAAAATGTCAGCATTGAGGTAATAAAAGTTTTCTTTTTGAAGATTAACTGTATGCCATTTATCTTACCAAAGAACAAAAACCCGTAATACATAGAAAGAATACTGACTACAGGAGCACAAGCATAAAAAGAAGGTCCGGTGAAAACCCGTACCGCTTCATGCGAAAACAGTGATACCAGCATACAGGTAAAAATCGATAAGTAGACAAAAGGCGTAAGATACTCTCCTATTTCTTTTCCAGCCGACGATTCAGAACTAAACATTATTTTATAGACCTGAGGATTAAAAACATTTTGAACTGCCGTCATAAATACAAAGGTTACATTCCCTATTTTTTGAGCTATACTAAATATTCCAACACCGCCCAATGTATTAAGAAGATTAAGAATATACTTATTAAGCTGGGTACTTATTACACCCAGGAATATTCTTGGGGTAAGCGGAAAACTGATTTTAAGTGAATCTTTCAAAACGCCCCAATTAAAATAAAAAGGCATAACTTTCAAGAATCTTAAAATTAGAAATGACAAAATTACTATACTTGCAAAACACTGCCCCCAAGCTAACCCAATAATCCCTGTCTTAAGGAACACCACAAAAAATAGAGACAATACAACCCCTATAAGAGTTTCATCCAGAGTATAAAATATAAAATCTTTAGCATTCTCGGTATTCTTAAAATATATTAGAAAATACTGCTTAAAACTCATGAAAACCGTAGCTAAAAACACCCAGAATAAGAGACCGCCATATTCTGCAGACCCGATAAAGACCCTGGCTAAAAAATCTTTAAAAAGCAAAGTAAACACTAAAGTTACGAGAAAACCTAGCATTACAAAAGTTAAGGTTGAATATAAAAGCTCGGATGATTTACGCTTATCCTTATATTGGAAAAAATTACGCTCATAACTTGCAGTTAAGCCAAAATTAACAATACCCGACAATAATATTGCGTAAATACCCGCTAATGCATACACTCCATAATCATTTACAGTAAGAACACGCGTAAAGACAGGCAAAGTAATTATCGGTAAAAATCCGTTAACAATACTTGGTAAAATATAAAAAAACCCGTTTTTAATCTGTTTATGCTTACTATTCTTCATTGATTTTAAGATTCTCTATCCGTTATTTTATTTGCTTCTTATACCACTCGTAAGTCAACTCAATTCCTATACCCAGATCGACCTTCGGTTTCCAGTCCATACTTAATAACTTTGTAGAATCCAAAAGTCTGCGCGGCATACCATCAGGCTTATTTGTATCAAATGTAATCTTTCCTTTAAATAGAACGATATCCTTAATCTTTTTTGATAGATTTTTTATAGAAATCTCAAAGCCTGTACCAATGTTAATTAATCCGGACCCATTGTATTTCTTCATTAGGAAAATCAAAGCACCTGCTAAATCATCTATGAAAATAAACTCCCTTTTTGGTTTACCTGTTCCCCATATTCTCACCTCTCTAGTACAGAACTTCTCAATTAAACCAGCCATAACATGCCCATTGATATCAAAATGGTCTCCCGGGCCATAAATCGTAGCCGGGACAACAGAAATAAAGTTAGTCTTATATTGCCGGTTATACGACTGGCACATTTTAATACCGGCTATTTTAGCTACCGCAAATGGTTCGCTTGTCGGCTCTATCAAGCCCGTAAGCAGATGCTCTTCCTTCATGGGTTGTGGGCAATATTTTGGATACATGCATGCGCTACCCGGAAAAAGCAATTTTTTCACTTTATATTTATATGCCGCATGGATTACATTACTCTGGATAGCAATATTCTGATAAATAAAATCAGCGGGATAAACACTATTCGCATAAATCCCGCCTATTTTGGCTGCCAGTAGAAAAACATATTCTGGGCGATAGTCTCGGAATAATTTATCTACTTTATTCTGATCAGTCAAATCTAATTGATTACGTGTCATTAAAATCAAGTTATTAAAACCCGAATTCTTAAGTTTATCGGTTAATGCCCTGCCAACAAATCCGGTATGCCCGGCAACGTAAATTCGTGATTTTCTCTGCATTTTATTTTACCTTGGTATCAATAAATGATTTTAATATCCTAAAGATATAATCGATATGCCTGTCATCTATATCTTGATGCACTCCGATATGAAAACCGTGAGTACCCATATACTCGGCATTAGGAAACTCTCCGAATTTATATCCAAGAAAAGCAAATCCCAAGCACTGCGTAGGCATTGAAGAAAAAAGGTCTCTTGTGTCTATCCCGTGCTTATCAAGATAATCTACCAGTTCATCGCGATCAAATCCGACATTTTCCCGGACGATTACAGGAAAAGCGTGCGGCCCGATCAACTCATCCTTTTCCTCATGTATAGTAAAGAAATACTCGCTAAAATCTTCCAATCGCTCAATCATGTTAATAAGATTACGGTGCCTCTTATTGATGATCTTATGATATTCAGTAAGACTGCCTAAACCTATCGCTGCCTCAAGCTCGTTCATTTTCGAAGAATAACCAATGCGTTCAAAAATAAACCGGATATCCTTCCCATACCTAAATCTCTTTTTACAATATTCTGAAGCAGTATTTAATACGCAAATCTTGCATTTACAAGCGCGACCGTGACTTCGAAGAGATCTTAATATACCCGAAAATTCTTCATTGTTAGTAGTAACAATACCTCCTTCTACTGTCGTTATAATATGGGCGAGGTAAAGGCTATATGCGGCCATATCACCCCACTCACCTACATTTTTACCTTTATAAACCGCACCATGGGCCTCGGCAGCATCTTCAATAACATATAGCTTATGTTTTTTAGCAATCGACTTAATAATATCCATCTTAGCCGGTTTACCCATAAGGTGAACAGGTAGAATTGCACGCGTTTTCCTGGTAATTGCTTTCTCAATAAGATGTGGGTTTATGTTTAATGTTTCTTTCTCAATATCTACAAATACAGGCTTAAATCCAGCATGCAAAACAGCATTACCTGTAGCAACAAAGGAAAGCGCCGGAACAATAACTTCATCTCCGCGATTTGCACCAAAGTCATAAAGAACCGCCAGCGCCAGTATATCAGCATCAGTTCCGCTGCTAACAGCAACCGCCTCCTTCGCATTTACAAGCTTAGCAAATCTTTCTTCAAATTCACGAACATATCTTCCGCTTGAAACCTTTTCAGAATGTAAAATCTTGTTAATCAACTTTTTAGACTTTTGTGTAATTGATATTGTCCCGAAGGGCACTTTCATCTTAATAATCCTTTCACGTATTTACCTATAGCCATAGAAGCAGTTAAACCCGGAGATTCAATCCCTATAAGATTAATAAATCCGGGTAACCCTTTATCCGATTCTTCTCTAATAACAAAATCCCGAAACTCTCCTGCCTCTTCCTGAAGCTTAGGCCTAATACCAGCGGTATCTACGCATAAATCCTTCTCGTTAATAAAAGGCATAAATTTTATTACCGATAAATAAAAATCGTGTTTTTTACTTTCATCAACAGAATAATCTTTAATTCGATTATTAAGATACCTCTCATCCGGGCCGAGCCGCAAGCCGCCATTAAGATCTAATGTAGCATGCACACCTAAGCCTCCGCTTCTTGGCTTTGGAACAGGATATGCCAGACTATTCAATAACTTAGCCTTAATCGAACCAACCCTGAAATATTGCCCCTTACAATAATGGAGCTCATATTTATATTCTTTAAGGCTAATACCCGCTGATTTAGCAACTTCATCTGAATCAAGGCCGGCGCAATTAATTACCACGGATGAATTGATCTCGAGAGTTTCTTTATTATTTTTAACCATAATTTTATATCCGCGATCAGTTTTGCTAATATTACCAGCGATAGAATTATACGCTACCATAACGCCTCTTCTTTGCGCAGAATAAACAAAATATTCCATCAGACGGTGAGAATCAACTATCCCGGTCTCTTCAGAAAATAACGCAGCTTTGCCAAAAAGATTGGGCTCCATCTTCTTCAGTTCAGAATCGGAAAGCAGCCTAAGGCCTTCAACGCCACTTGATTCCCCTTGAATACGTATTTTTTCTAAATCCGTTAATTCTTCTTTCTCTGTAGCTATAATTAACTTACCAATTTTATTACAAGGTATATTCTGTTTTCTACAAATCTCATATAACAATCTTCTGCCTTTGATACATAAACATGCCTTTAAAGTACCGGATGGGTAATACATCCCCCCGTGAATTACTTCACTATTGCGAGAGCTGGTTTCCTGCCCAAAAGTACGTGCTTTCTCTAATACAAGAATACTCCTATTAACTGTCGAGCTGGATAATTCACTGGCTATTGCTAATCCTACGGCACCTGCTCCTATAATAACAATGTCGAATTCTTCCATCTAATCCTTTAAAGAAATACATTTGTGTCGAATTTCTTTACTACTAAGTTCATTTCTTCCTGAAAGCCTTCTTCCATATCCCGCTAAAAATACGACTTAAAGTCAATAAACCACCAAGAAATCCGCTCTTCCTAATCATCGGGATTATCCTCCACGGAGCAGAATATATACTCACAAATCCGTCGTTCTGTAACTCTATAAGATCATCAGGAGAAAGATCGTTAACCCCCATAACCGCTGATCCATAACGGCGGTATTTTGAAAAATCTTCCGTCATCAGCCTAAGGCCATGTTCACCTTTTTTCGCCATCATGTAAAGTTCCGTTCCCGGGTAAGGAGTAGCGATACTGAAATTTGCCTGCTGGATCTCCCGTGCGCTTTTTAAAAAAGCGAGTGTCTTGCCTACGGTTATACGCGTTTCACCGGGAAGGCCCAACATCACCGAATTCAATGTCTCAATCTTGTATTTATTTGTGATCCGATTTGCTATTGTATAGCTTTCGAGAGGAACATCCTTCTTTATAAGCCTGCGTATCTCTGGATCAACTGTTTCAAGCCCAAAAGAAAGACGTGTCAACCCGGCTTTTGCCATTCTAGAGATAAGCTCATCATCGACAAGATTAGCCCGCGTACTCCCTTCAAATGTAATTGATAGTTTCTCGCTATTAATCATATCGCATATCTCAAGCATATATTTACGATCTAAAGTAAGCGTATCATCAAGAAACAAAAAATGCCTGATATCATAATGCGTGATCACACTCTTAATCTCGTCGATGACTGATTGGGCTTTACGTCTTTTTACCTTACTTCCAAAAACATCGGTACTGCAAAATACACACTTAAAAGGACAGCCTCGCGTAGTCATAATAGTAGTAAAATTCTTTTTACCACTCATGGTTCCGATGATATAGCGGTCCATTTTTAAAAGGTGCCTAGCAGGAAACGGTATTGAGTCAATGTCTTCAATTTTAACTTGCACGGCAGTGGAAACTATATTTCCGCCATCGCGAAAAAGGATCCCCTCAACATCTGAAATATTTTTCTTCTCTTCTAGGCATTTCAAAAACTTAGGCCATGATACTTCCGCTTCTCCTATAAACCCATAGTCAAAGAAATCAGCAAAACCTTTCTCCTTAAGAACGGTGATATGGTGTCCACCAATTACTATAGGGATGTTTTTATTCGCTCTCTTGAGTTCCCTTGCGAGTTCAACCGCCAAATGATAAAATGGCGTAGTAGCAGTTATCCCTATAATATCCGGGTCAAATAAAGCAACTTCCTCTAAGGTCTTTTTCAAAGATAACTTTTCCGCTTCACCATCAATAATCCTTACCTTGTGCCCGTTTTTCTCAGCAATAGCAGCCAAATATGCAAGATTTAAAGGAGGCCAAACGGATGCCTTTTTGGCAAAGTGGGAAAATATTCCGTATTCTCCCGTCCAGCTTGGAAATAGTAATGCTATCCTCATCTTTTATGGTCTCCGCTAAAAAATACCTTTGCCTTTATGAGTCTCTCAGGAGTACCTATATCCAAAACATCATTATTAACAACAAAACCATAAATCCCCTTACCTACCAACAAAGGAAATAAATCACACTCTATTGAAAACGAAGTATCCTGGGGTATATAATGAAATACCCTTCTATCAAAAATATATACACCAGCGTTCATATAAGGCTCATCTCTAATTACTTCTTTTTCACTAAAAGCAATAATCTCATCATTTTTTCCCAGCCTTACTTTCCCTACATCGTCCCGTTTAATAGTTTTCGTCAAAACAATAGAAACAACTGCCTTTTTCTCGTTATGAAACTTAAGGAATCTTTCCAAGTCTAAATAGAGGAAAGAATCACCGTTCATAACTAAAAAAGCTTCGCTTTTGACAGAACCCTCAGCATTTTTGATTGCTCCAGCAGTTCCTAATAACCTTCCTTCTTTCTCTTCCGAGAAAACTATAGCAGTATCACTACTTTTGTGTATCCGAAAATAATTCTTTACTGCTTCTTTTTTGTATCCTACACATAAAACAAAACGTTTTAAACCAAAAGACGAGATACGTTCAATAAGAATATCTAAAAATGGCCTCTTTCCAATCATAACCATTGGTTTTGGAATATTCTTCGTTATTGCGCCGAGCCTCTTACCTTTCCCGCCGCAGAGCACTACCGCATCAATTTTCTCTAAAGAAATATTACTTTTCATTTAGTCGTTTCTTATGGCTGAATCTCTATAGAAAATTATCTGACTTCCCTGATTTTCGAATTTAAATTTAACGCGAAGTAATTTATTTAATTTCCTGCCTACCCGCTCCTGAAGTTCCGGCTTAACAAATAACACCATAAAACCACCGCCCCCAGCCCCCAAAAGCTTACCTCCTGTTGCGCCAGCATGTATCGCCATATCATATACTGAGTCAATTTCAGGCGTTGATATTTTATCAGTGAGGGATTTCTTCAATAACCATGATTCATTCAGTAATTTCCCAAACTCTACAATATCAGAGTTATCCGTTAATATGCTCTTAGCTTCTTCGACAAGACTATGTATTTTAACCAGCTCGTTCTTTTTATGTATAGTATTCTTGATCTGCTTTCTGGCAATATGGGAAGCGGTACGAGAAAAACCAGTAAAAAATAGCATTAAATGACTTTCTAATTCATTTAACCTCCCCTTATTTAAGATAATAGGTTCAACACTAAAACCTCCATCCCTTTCAAAATTTATCTTATTAAAACCTCCATAGGATACCGCTACTTGATCTTGTGATCCAACATTTTCTTGAAGAATATGCCGTTCTACATGTATGGCCTCTTTTGCTAAACGGTGCTTGGTTGGCATTATACCTTTTAAAGCATATAAAGAGTTCAAGAGACCTACCGTAAAGGCAGAACTTGAACCTAATCCCGTCCTTGCCGGAAGATCACCATCATGATGAACTTCAACGCCTATTTCTATTTTCATTAGTTCTAATATCGCTCTTACAGCTGGATGACGAATATCCTTTATTCTGCTCACCCTATCAATTTTTGAATAAACTATCCTATACTTATGTTCAAAAAAAGGCGGTAAATACCTACAAGTAAGGTAGCAATATTTATCTATAGTTGTAGATAATACCGCACCACCGTTTTCTTCATACCAAACGGGATAATCTGTCCCACCTCCAAAAAATGATATCCTAAAAGGGGTTCGACTAATGATCACTCTAGTATCCTCCTTCTTAATTTAGTCTGAGTCATATTTTCTATATGCGCCATTACTTTTTTCCCAAATTTTTCCTTAACCATATTTAAATAGACTTGGTTATTAAAGAATTTATAAAAAGCCTCATCTCTAAACCTCAATACATCTTTAGCGCTGATATGTTTAGTAGGAAGAGGGAGCATCTCATAAGAATGCTGGGAAAAACCATGCCATACATTCGGGAGCAACCAACCCTCTTTTTTGGCAATCTCATAAAGCCTGGAACCGGGATAAGCCATAGCGCAATAGAAATTAACAAATTCACAATTAAGTTCTATTGCCATACCTAACGTTTCTTCCATCGTATTCAAAGTATCATCCGGAAGGCCAAAAATAAAATTTCCAATAACTCTTATTCCTTCATCCTGAATATCTTTTACCACGCTTTTTATATCTTTTATCCTCATTTGTTTAGATGCGCCGTCTCTTACGCTTGAACTTGCTGATTCAATTCCTAGCGCTAGCCAATTTATTCCAGCTTCTTTCATTCTTTTTAAATTCTCAATTTTTACGGTATCGACCCTGGCATATGCCCAGATATTCAATTCATGCCCTTTTTCAATCAATAAATCCACTATTTTCATATAATGTTTATCGTCAAGAACAAATAGCTCATCAACAATCTTAATATTCTTAACCTTATATTTATTTACCAGAAGTTCTATCTCTTTAACCACTAATTCCGGACTTCTATATCTTATGCCGGGTTTCCCAAATGGCGCATTAATACAGCAGAAAATACAGTTATAGGGACAGCCTAAACTTGTGTATACGGCTGCATAAGGCTTTCTATTTTCAATATCATCAAAACAATGCCAATTATGTGCTTTATATTTATCCATAGGCAATAAATCCCAGGCAGCAATAGGCAACATTTCATCTAAGTCTTTAATTAATTCTGAACGTGGATTTTTTTTAATTACGCTATTTTCCCTAAACCAAAGGCCAGGCACATCTGTAAAATCAGAAATCTTAGATTTTAATACACTAATAAGCTTAAGTAATGTTTGAGGACCTTCTCCATCAATAACAAAATCTACAAACTCATCCTGAATGGTTCGTAAAGGAAGCGCCGAAGGATGGAGCCCTCCTATGGCGACTTTAACGGAAGTATTCTTCTTAATCGCCTCACAGATTCTTCCGGCAATAGTCATATTCTGAGTAGACGCGGATGGCTGAGAACCATAAACTATGACTCCAGACAATAATGGATCTAGCTGCTTAACCCTTACTGCAGTCTCCTCCGGAGTAATATCCTCAGCGTTTGCATCAATAATCGACACTTTACATTTATTATTTCTTAAAAAAGCAGCTATTACGGCTATCCAAAAAGGAGGCTCAACCGCAGAATAATCCCTCCCCAACCCTTGGTAGACCTGTTTTTTATCCCCCGGATTTATCAACACTATATCTTGTTTTTCAGACATTGAGATTACCTTAAAAGAGCTTTAATATTCTTAATAATGCTATCCCCGTCGATCCTGTTTATCTTATGCAGATAATCCCTGCTACCTATATCAAAAACATAACGCTGCGAAAAACCCATATTTTTAAACTTTATTTTATTGTTTTTACGACTTACTAACTGTAATACCGTACTATCTAACCCCCCGCAGTTAATAAACCCTTCTTCCAAAGTAATCACGGCATGATATTTCTCTAACGCCTTCATAAATAAAGTTTCGTTTAAAGGTTTTATTAAGAAAACATCGATAACCCCGATATTATTGCCTTCTTTACTTAGAATTTCTGCGACTTGAATGGCCTTATGTGTCATTATGCCAGTAGAAACCAGACATATACTCTCCCCCTTCCTTAACTCAAAGAAACCTCTATCAATCTTAAAATCTTTTATTGAATCGTAAATTTGAGGTAAAGGCTTGCCATCCAACCTGATATATTTTGGTTTTTTAACTCTTATTGAATAATCTACGAATCCTTGAGCTAATACCCAATCACTAGGAGAGAATACTTCCAGGTTAGGTAAGACTTTCATAATGGTGATATCTTCTAAGCAATGATGTGTTGGCCCAGAGACATCATAACTTAAGCCAGCACCTACGCCGACTAAGTTGACATTAACATCTCTTAACTGTGCATGTAAAGACAGATTTATTCTTATCTGTTCATACGCCCTCATAACTAAAAAAGGTGCAATTGCATAGGCATAAACTGTAAATCCTTCTAGAGCCAAACCCGTAGAGATGTTAATAAGATTTTGTTCAGCAATACCTACGTTAATAAACCTGTCATTAAAATCTTCTTTTAATTTATCTAGCTTGGGAGAACCAAAATCAGCACAGAGAAAGAAAATATTTCTATCATCGCGCATTCGATAATAGACCTGCTCAATAAACACATCCCGCATCATCTTTGTTTCCATGCTACTCCAAATCTAAAATTAAAGCTTCAGCTTCTTCCGGTTTAAGGTTTTTTATGTGACTTAATGGATCTGTCTCAAGACGAGGTACGCCTTTTCCTTTTACGGTATTAGCAATTAATACCTTCGGCATTCCAACTGCCATTTTCTTAAAATTCTGCAAAACCTTATATAGCTTCTTTACATTATGTCCATCAGCAATCTTTACATTCCATTTAAAATCTTTAAACTTCCTACCCAAAGGTGACAAATCAATAATATTCTTGCAGAAATCAAGCATACATACCTTATTATTATCTACGATAAGCACCAAATTATCTATTTTATGCATTCCGGCAAACATAATGGCTTCCCAGACAGAGCCTTCATTCATCTCTCCGTCACCGATTAAAACAAATACAATTTCTTTGCGTTTTTTCCTTTTTAAAGCTAAAGCAATACCACAGGCAACTCCCAGGCCGTGCCCCAAGGAACCGTTTATTGTTTCAAAGCCGGGAATAATAGAATCAGGTATACCGCCAAGCATACAATCCTCTTTACAAACTCGGGACAAGGTTGCCTTTGGAAAGAAACCTAGATCCGCCAAAATGGGATAAAAAGATATTGCCCCATGCCCTTTACTAATAATAAACCTATCCCTATTCTTCGATTCAGTATTTTTAGCATTAAAACTAATCAGCTTACCATAATAAAGAACAGTGAATATCTCTACCGCTGACAAAGATGAAGCAAGACGTGTTTCCGGCGCAATTTTATGAATTCTCAAAGTCTCTTTTTTTACCCACCGGGCTTTATGTTCTAAGAATTTAAATAATCTTTTTTGGTTAAACGTTTCCATATATATTATTACAAATTATTTTATAACCTTTTATGAGCTCTCTTATCCCCATTTCAAGAGAGTATGCCGGTTTAAATCCTGTCCGTTCAATCTTTTCATTTGAAACAATATAATCACGCTTATCAGGATCCTCCCCAATAGGAGATTCCAGATACACAAAATCAAAAGCCTGTTCTTTTATCTTCGCACAAAGCTCTAACTTAGAAATATTTGCTTCGGACAAACCTATATTATACGGTTCATTCTTCAACTTATCAAAATTAGCTATTGCATGAATAAATGCCCTAGCTACATCGCGCACATGTATATAATTTCTCTTAAAATGCCCTTCAAAAACTACCACATACCTATCCTTCACCGCTCTATACACAAAATCATTTACCAATAAATCAATTCTCATCCTTGGAGACATGCCAAATACAGTTGCTAAACGAAAACTAACGGAATTGCCTCGATCAAGAACTAACTTTTCCGCTTCCATTTTCACTTTACCATATAAAGTAATCGGATTTATCGGAGTACTTTCAGTACAATAAATTCCTTTCTGCCCTATACCGTAGCCGCTATTTGTCGTAGGTATAATTATCCTTTGCTCTTTAGAAGCAAGTTTTACAATAGAAGCAACCGCGTCTCGGTTAATACTTACAGCTCCTATTTTATCCCTGTTACATAACGGAGCGCCTACTAAGGCTGCTAAAGGAATAATACAGTCAGCCTTCTGCAAAACTTCTTTTAAAATATTTTCATCGCGAGCATCCCCTCTTATCACCTCGAAATTATCATTTGCAGTACATTCGAGCAAAGAATTCTGTTGATACATAAAATTATCCAATACCGTAACCTTGTTTCCGGATTTTAAGAGTTCCGGAACAAGTACAGATCCAATATAACCCGCTCCACCGGTAACCAATATCTTCATTTCTTCACCTTCTCCTTTTTGCTATGCTTTTTGCAAAAATCTATCTCTTTCTATTTACGCCAAACAAAAATCTCATGCAGAATCTGCACAAGTAAAATTGAACCAGAACGAAATGGCCTCATCTTCCTCATCCCATATATTCTCGCAGGTTCATCTCCGGGAATTTCTAAAATCTTTGCTTTCTTTTTTAAACATCTTATAGAAAGTTTTGGTTCCCATCCAATCAGAATACCCGAGCGCTCTGCCAAATGCAGCACCTTTGCATCTTTATCTATCTCAAATTTTCTTACAAGCTCTGTCTTATACGCACGGTAAATTCCTAATGCATCTGTGTAACGCCCCCCGAACAGGACATTTATCATGGCTGTAAACATCCAGTTACCGAATTTTGTTACTGCGTCATCATCATGACTTACTGCCTTTCCCATATAACGAGAAACTATGACCATATCGTAGCCTTTCTTCATCTCCTCTATCAATAGCGGGATAAGCTC
>Ga0247841_10008051_pt1 | contig 15344 bp, 15 predicted proteins | sample LaCruzMarch2015__2_FD_192410 | JGI IMG/M metagenome (GOLD analysis project Ga0247841, IMG submission 192410) | Freshwater microbial communities from meromictic Lake La Cruz, Castile-La Mancha, Spain - LaCruzMarch2015_18m | ecosystem: Environmental > Aquatic > Freshwater > Lake | place: Spain...
TTTCTCAGGTTCCGTGAGTTATACCAGCGGAAGCTTTAAAGAAAACGGCGCGCCGTTGCCTATGATTCCACCGTTTAAAAGCCTTTTCGAATTGACATACGGAAATGCAAATCTGCTGACAGGAGTGAGCGCGGAACTTGCAGCGAATCAGTATAGAGTCGATACTTATGAACAGCCAACTGACGGATACGCTGTATTTGGCGCTTACGCGCAATACATGCTCACTACCGGTAAGGTTGTGCATAATTTATCTTTGAATATTGATAATCTGTTGAATACCGAATATCGCAATCACCTCTCGCGAGTTAAATCCATAATGCCTGAGGCAGGGCGCGGACTTCGGCTTACATATAGATTATATTACTGATTGCTCTGAAAGCCCTTACATGCAATTATCTAAATAAGGACATTTGTCAATTATAAATGAAAAAATATGTGTTACCCCAACAATCACTGCCGTATCGCTAACATACGGTATAACATGCAGTTATTCTCTGTAGTGTGCAAGTGGGGTTAAGCAATCCCATGCTTTTTCATTTTTCGCCATAGAGTTGATGGATTAATACACAGTTCTTTGGATGTTTTGGTACGATTACCGTTATTCTTCCTCAATTCTGATAATATTAACCCTTTTTCTGCTTCTTTAAAACTGTTTTTAAGAATTTTATTTCCCAAGCCGGTATCAGGTTTCCATTCTTTTATTTTCTTTGGTAAATGTTCAATTTGTATTGTATCTTCAAAACATAATATGAAACAATGTTCGATAGCATTTTCTAATTCCCTTATATTACCAGGCCAGTTATATTCCATAAGCAAATCATATGCAGGAGAAGATAAACGCTTAATATTTTTACCGAATTTAAGATTGAACTTTTCGATAAAGTGATTGATAAGAAGCGGTTGGTCATCTAATCTTTTTCTTAAAGGCGGAAGATGGATATTAATAACATTAATCCGATAAAATAAATCTTCTCTGAATTTGCCGGAAGCAATTTCTTCATTAAGGTTCTTGTTTGTTGCGGCAATTATTCTGGCATCCATTTCAATTGTTTTATTTCCGCCCACCCTCTCAAACTCGCGGGTTTCTAATACTCTTAAAAATTTTGTCTGAACGGCAATTGAAAGATCCCCAATTTCATCAAGGAAAAGAGTCCCGCCTTGTGCAAGTTCAAATTTCCCTATCTTAGTTTTTATGGCTCCGGTAAAAGCTCCTTTTTCATGCCCGAATAATTCACTTTCTATTAAATTTTCCACGAAAGCGCTGCAATTTACAGTTATTAAGGGGCCTTTCTGCCTTGGACTGCGTAGATGTATTGCACGCGCCGCTAACTCTTTCCCTGTTCCGCTTTCTCCGGTTATTAAAACAGAACTGTCTGTTTGTGATACATTTTCAAGAACAGATATAATCTGTTTAATTTCTTTGTTTCTTCCAATTATATTTTCGTATTTATAAACATCAACAAGATGAGCAGATAAATTTTTTATTTCCGAAATATCAATAAATGTTTCAACGGCGCCAATTTTTTCGTTTTTGTTATTAAGCAGAATACCCGAATTCACTCTTATCGGTATTTTTTTTCCTTTTTTATTTATCATTTCTAATTCATTCCCAATCATTCGTTTTCCTTTCAAAATAGTCTGCTCCATGTGGCATCCGTTCCGGCAGAAAGTTGAATTAAATATTTCCCAGCATTTTTTTCCTATCGCTTTGGATTTGCTGTAACCCGTCATCTTTTCAGCAGAGGTATTAAATGAGGTTACATTCCAATCCAAATCAATGGTAAATGTCCCTTCTATATTACTGTTAAAAATAGCATCCAGTTTGTTATTCTGGTCAATTAACTCTAAGGTCTTTTTCTGAATTTCCAAAGATAAATTAAGCATCTCACGCGTATCCCTGAAAACAAATATTACGCTTAAAACATTATTATCTTTTTGAATGGGTGTAATTGAAACAAGCACATTATTTAAATTTCCATTTTTATCGGAAATATTTAACGGAAGATTGGTAAATGTTAAATTCTTCTCAAGTGATTCTTTAATATATCTTATATCATCTATCTTTTTTTCAAAAAGAATTTCAAAATTTTTTCCAACGATATCCTCTTCAGTATAACTCGTTATTCGGGAAGCAGCCTCGTTGAATACAATCACATTATGATCTCTCCCAATAACAACAATCCCATCCGGAATAATCAGACGTTTATTATTATTGTCTAAGCTTTTGTCATCTGACGGCATCACATTTTCATTTTATCGCAAGTTAGATATTTTATTGCATATCTGCAATGCACCTGCAACACTAATTGCATTAATGCAATGACACATTGAATTAATTGTGGAATCAATATCAAAAAACAGTTTTATTGTTTGGCACAGTATTTGACGTAATAATAGCATCAAATATTATAAAAAATAAAAATGTTTAGACAGATTAAAAAAGGGATTAATAGAAAAATTGAAACAATACGTTCAAAGTTAGAAAAAAGTATTCTTTCGGATAAATCTCTTAAGTGTAAGGTAGTTTTTGGTCCGGTTCGTTCGAGAAGGCTCGGTCTTGTTTTGGGAATAAACAATATTAAACCGGGTATTTGTTCTTACAATTGCATCTATTGCCCATCAGGAAATCTGTCTTGCTGTTCTATATGTACAAATAACTGTTTGTCACCTTACGAACTTCATCTTTCCGTCAGGAATAAAATTTCTGAAATTAATAAAATCGGTAAAGTAATTGATTACATCGCATTTAAAGGTAGCGGGGAACCGGCACTCGATACAAGTCTTGCACAAGAAATCATAATATTAAGGGACTTCGGATATAAAATAGCCGTTTTTACAAATGCATCACTTATATGGAACGAACATATTCAGGAGAATTTAATGTTTGCAGACTATGTATCGGTAAAAATTGATACCGTAAACCCGGATACATGGTTAAAGATAAATCGTCCACATGAAAGATTAAGATATGATTTAATACTTGACGGGATCCGTCAATTTTCGAAGAAATTCAAAGGTAAATTTTTGACGGAAACAATGCTTATTAGGGATATAAATGATAATTACAAAGAAATTGAAGAACTCGGAAATTATTTAAATACAATAAACAGAGAAGCATCTTATTTTACATCGCCTGTATTTCCGCCTGGAAATAGTTGTACTGTTTGCCCGGAATCTGAAAATCTTGAGAGTATAAAAAACTTGATTAAAGAAAAAGTATCAAAACCGGTGTTATTATGCTGTCCTGACGAAGAAGAGTTTACACCAACGGATGATTTTGAAAATGAACTTTTAGGTTTGATAGCAATTCATCCCGTCGGGACGGAAGCGGTAAAACATTATATAAAAAATGAAGAAGACAGAGATAAACTTAAAGAAATAATTGAGAAACAAATTATCAGGGAAGTTGTGTTTCAGGGGAAAAGTTATTATGCGGAAAATATCGCTTCATAAAAGCAATACAAATTTATAAAACTAAAATTATCCGTTATGTTTCTTGAACCTGCGTGTATTCCTTGCATTGTGAAGCAGGCTTATAATACATCAAAGCTTTTTACAAAAGGTAATAAAGAACTGCAGCTTAAAATTATAAAAGAAGTCTGTTCGGAAATTCAAAATATTCGCGGGTATAATAACGCACCGCATTTTTCGGCAAAAATACAATCCATTATAGAGAAATTTGCAGGAACCACCGATCTTTATGCTTCAATAAAGGAAAAAAATTTAAATAATGTTAAAAAATTCTACCGCTTTGTGCAAATCATGATTGAAGAATCAGATGACCGGCTTGAAACAGCAATGAGAGCGGCAATAATTGGAAATGCTGTTGACTTAGCAGCAAATCCTGATTTCGATATAGAATACGAAATAAACAGAATCACAGATATACATTTATCTGCATTGGCAAAATTCAAAAATGATTTGCAAAAAGCAAAATTAATACTTTATATCGGTGATAATTTTGAAGAGGCATTATTTGATAAATTTCTATTAAAAGAAATAAATACTATTAAGACAATCTTTGCGGTTCGTTCAAGGGCTGTTCTAAACGATATTACTATGGATGATGCAAAGAAACTTAAATTAAATAATATTTGTCAAGTAATTGAAAGCGGAAGCAAAATTGCGGGTACAGATTTAAAAGAATGCACGCCCGAATTTTTAGAAATATATCAAAAAGCAGATATAGTAATTGCAAAAGGGCAGGGAAATTACGAGACATTAATTGATGAAAAAAGACCAATATATTTCCTTTTTAAAGTTAAATGTGATGTTATTGAAGAAAAATCCGCTTACACGAAAGGAAAAGGAATATTATTATACAATCAAAAAATAAAGAAATAAGACTATCTTATGATTAAATATTTAGAGCACAAAATTTCTTTTGAAAAGGAATTTTCACACTGATAAATGACAGAAGAAGTGAATAATACAAAAATCGTATTTGGTCCCGTACCATCCCGAAGATTAGGAAGAAGCATAGGAATTAACAATATTCATCCGAAATTTTGCAGTTATTCCTGTATTTATTGCCAAATTGGTAAAACAAATTTTATGTCAACAAAGAGAAAAGAGTTTTTCTCACCGAATAAAATCTATAATGAAGTATGCCGGAAAGTAAATCAACTGCAAAAAACCGGCGAGCAAATAGATTATTTGACTTTTGTTGCAGATGGAGAGCCTACTCTCGATATTAATCTTTGGAAAAGTATTGAACTAATTAAACCATTAGGAATTAAAATTGCAGTTATTACAAATTCATCTCTGCTTTGGGATAAAGAAGTCAGAAATGATTTAATGAAAGCCGACTGGGTTTCTGTTAAAATTGATTCGGTCATTTTTGATACCTGGCACAAAATTAACAGACCTTGCGGTCACTTAGAACTTGATGCAATTATTAATGGAATTGAAGAATTTGCGCTTGCTTTTACCGGTGAATTGGTAACCGAAACAATGCTTGTAAAAGATATTAATGATGATATTGAATCACTATTAGAAACCGCTAAAGCTATAAAAAAAATAAATCCGGCAAAGTCATATATTTTAGCGCCGACTCGTCCACCTGCGGAATATTTTGTTAAACCTCCGGATGAAGAAGAAATAAATATTGCATTTCAAATATTTAACAAAATATTAAAAAATGTTGAGCTTGCAATTTTTTACGAAGGTACTAACTTTTCATATTCATTAGATGCAGAAAAAGAACTTCTTAGTATTCTTGCGGTACATCCGATGCGATATGATGCCGTAGATGAATTTTTAAAGAAATCAAATTTGGGTTGGAATATTATTAATCAATTAGTGAATCAAGGCATATTTAAAAAAGTAAAATTTCAAAACAATGATTTTATAATAAAAAGTAATAATGTTTATGTATAATATTACTATATATTTAAATTATTCAAAAACAATCTATTAACATTAAAAAATGGGAGGTTAAAATGCCAAACTTAAATGGAACAGGTCCCCTTGGGCAAGGATCAATGACCGGAAGAAAATCGGGAAATTGTAATAAATCTATTTCAACTCAAAGTGATAAATCCGAGAGCCAAAGTGTTGAAAACAAAGAAATTATATATGGTCTCGGCAGAGGCGGTAGAGGATTCAGAAATCGTTTCGGATTTGGAGGCGGTAGAGGATTCAGAAATCGTTTCGGATTTGGAGGCGGTAGATGGTGAAGTAAAAAATAGTTGAGAATAAGAATTTTTTAATTTAAAATATTAACACTAATAATTATGAATCATAAAATTGCAATAGCAATTGAGGAAGTTAATACAAAAGAGAGAATAGCGGAACATTTTGGAAGATGTTCAAAATTTTATATATGCGAATTAGACGAGGAAAATAAACTAATAAGCAAAGAATCATTTGTAAATCCACTTGCAGGTGAGCAAAGCGGGACATGTCAGTTACCAGGATATATAAATCAATTTAATGTAAATGCGATAATTGCAGGCGGAATGGGACAAAAAGCAATATCTAATTTTTTATCTTTTGGTATTGATGTTATCACCGCACCCGGTCTTTTATACGAGAATGCTCTGGATTTGTTTTCACAAGGAAAGTTAAGTGGTTATGAAGCCTGTAAGCACGAGCATAATCACTTACATTCTCACGGTTCATAAAGCAAAAAATGATAATTTCAGTTTCATCGGGGAAAGGAGGCACAGGAAAAACAACCATAGCCGCTTCTATTGCGGTTTCGATCAGCAACAGCGTTTATATTGATTGTGACGTAGAAGAACCAAACGGACATATTCTATTTAAACCAGAATTTGACACAGAAATTCCAACGGAAATATTATTACCAATAATTGATTTCCGTAAATGTTCCTTTTGCAATAAATGTATTGAGGTTTGCGAATATAATGCGTTAATTAATTTAGGAACCGAAATAATTCTTTTTGATGAATTATGCCATGGTTGCGGAGCCTGCATGGATAATTATTGACGAATAATTCGGCCGTTGTAAATTTTTTATTATTGCCGATTCCATTACAAAAATTTTCGAATCCTTTGAGAATCCTGCTTTCAATTTACAGGGCGGAGCCGGTCCTAAAGCTGCTGAATTCATAATACAAAAAAATGTTCAAACATTGCTGACCGGACATGTTGGAGATAAAGCGGAATTAGCTTTAAGAAAAAGCGGAATTAAAATAATTGACGGCTTTAAAAATACTAAAAAAGTAATTGATGCTTTAAATAATATTTTTTAATACTTTAATGTATTAGTCTTTTCTCCCGATTGAGTCAAAGTAAAGAGTAAAAAGACTAATAAAGTGCTCAATCTTTGTGCCATTCGTTTTGGCTATGACAGTTTCTGTATTTGCAAAGAAAATGAATTAAAACTGCTCGACCAAACTTTGCAGGTTTTTGTTGCTTTTTACGGAACCGGGAACTGCGTAAAATGTAATCAGGAAACGGTAGCAGAAAAGCCAAAACCGACAAACGTGTTAGAAAATTATGACTTGATAATGCATCTTATCGTATTTAAATTCAGTCTAAATACGATAAGTTGACAGTCGCAGACTTAAAATCAGGCAAGAAAGCAAGAATAAAAACAATAGATTTCACTCACCCTTCTTCGTTCAGAATTATGGAATATGGTTTTACTCCCGGTCAGGAGATTGAAATTATTAACAAAGCTTTTCTCGGTGACCCTCTATCCGTTTCCCTTCGTGGCACACTGATTGCGATAAGGAAGGCAGATGCAAGGTGCATAGAAGTTGACAACGAAGAATAAAAATACACAACATAGTGCATCGCTTATTACTCTCGCAGGTCCTCCCAACTCGGGTAAAACAACACTTTTCAATCATCTCAGCGGAAAAAAATTCAGGACTGCTAATTATCCCGGAGCTACGGTAGAATATTCCTATGCTGATTTTCTTGAATGTTTTTCTGTTAATTCTAAAATACTTGATTCACCCGGAATAATCAGCCTTATCCCTTCTTCGCCTGATGAAAAAGTTACAATTGAAAATCTTTTTCATCATAAGGTTTTCGGTACGCCTGATTTGTTTGTTGTTACTCTTGATGCGTCACAATTATCAAGGCATCTTTTACCGGCGATACAACTTATGGATACCGGTGTTAAAGTTATTCTCGTGATAACAATGCGCGACATATTTAATCAAAAAGGGTATGATATTGACCTTGCTGAAATCAGGCGTTTAACAGGATGTGACGCTGTGTATTTTAACGGATTAACAGGTTACGGTAAAAAAGAACTTTCAGAGATAATTAATTATCATTTAAACGAACCTTGTATTACTATCAATAACATTATTCCCTCCGATCCTGAATTAAAAGAAGTAAATCTTATAAATCTTTTCGAACGAATAGAAAGGATTTCTGAAAAAGTAATAATAAAATCCGGTAATTCATCCGTATTAATACGTGATATTTCTAACGCAAATAAATCTCTTACTATTCCAGGACATGAAAGGACAGAAATCAATAAACCCGACCGTACAACTTTAAAGATTGATAGTTTCATGCTTCATAAATACTGGGGCATTGTTATATTTTTGAGTATTATGGCGCTTACATTTACTTCAATATTCTGGCTCGCAAGTCCTGTTATGAATCTGATTGATTCTATCTTCCGGTATTCAGTTGATTATTTTACTGATGTGACCGGTCATTCGTGGCTTTCGGATTTCATCTCGAACGGTATTATTGGCGGCACAGGAGCAGTTCTTGTATTCCTTCCGCAAATTATTATACTGTTTTTTATACTTGGCGTACTTGAAGACAGCGGTTATCTTGCGCGCGGAGCAATGCTTATTGATATGCCATTATCAAAAATCGGACTTAATGGGCGCTCCTTTGTTCCCATGCTTTCCGGGTTTGCATGCGCAATACCTGCAATTATGGCGGCAAGAACGATACAAAACAAACGTGAAAGGTATCTCACAATTTTTATCATACCTCTGATGAGTTGCAGTGCCAGATTACCGGTGTACGGACTTCTTGTTACTTATCTTTTCGGAGAGAAACATTTTTACAGCGGGATTACACTCGCCGCAATATATCTTTTTGGAATATTATCTTCATTAGTCGTTGCAGGATTTATAAACAAATACAGAAGTAGTTTTATAAAAGTCGAAGATAATTCTTCATTTATAATGGAATTGCCCGTTTATAGAATGCCTCAATTCAGATTTGTATTTAAGTCAACACTCGAAAATTCGTGGCAATACGTCAGAAAAGCGGGACCAATAATTCTGTCATTTTCCGTAATACTCTGGATATTCACTTATTTTCCTGATTCTGACCCGCAAATTAAATACGTTGATGGAATGTCAGCAGAACAAATGTCTTTGCTGAAGTCTTCTGAACGTATCTCAAATTCATACGCCGCTTCCTTTGGTAAAATCATTGAACCTGTGATGAAACCGATTGGCTTGGACTGGAGAGTTGGTGTTTCACTTATAGCAACTTTTGCGGCACGTGAGGTTTTTGTCAGCTCACTCGCTCTGATATTCAAAGTAACCGAAAACAGAGCGGATATGCGGGAAAACCTTATAAATGCTATGCATGAAGCAAAAACACAACCTGATGGAAAAAAGTTGTTTACGTATCCTGCTATAGCCGGGTTGATTGTTTTTTTCGTTTTTGCTTTGCAGTGTACATCAACATTAGCTATTACAAGAAAAGAAACCGGCGGATGGCGAATTCCCGTTATTCAGGTTGCCGTTTACAGCAGTCTGGCATATATTATGGCTTTAATAACCTTCAACTTACTCAACCTCTTTATATAAATTTGCAGATTTGCTTGGTTCGCGAAACTCGCTCACCATAAAGCTCTGGAACTGAGAACTGAACTTCCATTTACCACTACTGCTTGTCTGCTCATAGTATTTTATTTTTGTTTTTTAAATAAATTTTCCTGCAGATTGTATTTTAACGCACGTTTTACTCTTGATTTGTTTAATATATCTTTATATTTTTTTGTGCACATATGTTCATAACGGTGATATAATTAAATCAAGATAAAATCAAATGAGAATCGCAAAACCAACAGGAACGGTGGAATTATCAACGGTTTAAAAGAGTGCAATTATCTTTTCTTCTGTTCAGGGGGGCGGGATGAATTGACGATTTGAAATTAAATGATATTCAGACAATTTTCACCGAAGAAATGGAAGCCCAAAAACGAGATACGCAGTAAAACCGTTTTTAGATTGGAAGCTACACTGACAAACAATGTAAAGAACATCATCATTAAAAAATGGCGAGACCTATTAAACAAAGAAAAATATTATCTCCATATTCTGAGGTTAGTTTTTTTCCGGCAGGGAAAAATAATTCTAACGATATTAATAATATCATATTTTTTGCAGAAGAATATGAAGCTATAAAATTAATTGATTATGAGGGCTTAAATCAATTTCAAGCGGCTAAGTTAATGCGGATTTCCAGACCGACATTCACAAGGATATATAAGCAGGCAAGAATAAAAATATCAACATCTCTTGTTGAGAAAAAAGTTTTGATACTTTCGGGTGTAAATATTTATTACAGTGATGACTGGCATAAATGCCAGAACTGTGAATGTATTTATAATTTTATTGATAAATCAAAGAACATCTTTTGTCCTCTTTGTAAATGCGGTGATTATATCAAAATAGTAAATCCATAATAATCAAAAAATGAAAGCTATAGCCGTAAAAGAAGATAATATAAATTCACTTCTTGAAGATTGTTTTGGTAAAGCAAAATACTATTGTTTTGTTGATGATAACCCTGATAAAATTGCTTTTGCACTAAATCCGGGATACGATTTAATAAAAAGTTCCGGAAAACAAGCAGTTGCTTATTTACTTACTAAAGGAGTAACTACTGTTTTATCAAGGAATTACGGTGTGTCTGTAAAGAAAATACTCAACAAACACAATATACAAACTGTTATCATTCCGCAGAAATATGAAAGCCTAACTCAGATTTTAGAAAAGATGAGACACAAAACCTAAGTATCATTAACCGTCCATAACCAACCGCACATTCACGTCTCTCTTTATTATTACGCAGATTTATTTACCAATTTATTTTTTAATATATTTATATTATTTTAGGGTATAAAGTATTATTTTTTTTATGTTAAAAACCGTCAACCCGAATACAAGAGCTTTTACTGAAAATACGGCTGAGCTTTTATGTCATTTAACCAGGATGTGCAATATCAAGGAAGAACATTTCGCATCAAGCTTTAACTTATCCCCCGGTGAATTCAGACTTTTAAAATTATTCGTTTTCCAGAATCCCTACACTATTAAAGAATTATGTGATTTATTGAGCCTGACGCCTGGTAGAATCACACATTTAGTGGGGTCTCTGGAAAAGAAGAAATTAATTATAAAGAAAATAAATCTTGAGGATAAAAGAAACGTTACAATATATTTATCTCAAAAAAGCAGGATATATATAAAAAATATTTACAGCAATTATATTAATTTCCACAAAGGGATTCTGAAACATATTGGCGACAAAGAAAAAAGAGCTTTGAATAAGTCGCTTGCTATAATAGTTGATTCTTTCAAAAAATGGATAGACAATAAGTAATTTATACTATAAAAGGATAATTAATAATTACATCTTATGCGTAAAATTGTAATAATCTTAGTTCTTCTCACACTTGCCGTAATCGGGATTATAACTTTCTTTAAATCCCGGAATATTGAGCCTGATAAATTAACCGAATTAAAATACAAATATACAAAAAAAGAAATTCCTTCGGTTGATCATTCAAAGTTTAATATATTAAATCAAAACTTCACAACGCCGCAACAGGTTACCGAAGCCTGCCTGAGTTGTCATAATGAAAGCGGCAATCAGGTGATGCACTCAAGTCACTGGAACTGGGAACGTCAGGAATATATCGAAGGACGCGGAATAGTAACAATAGGAAAGAAGAATGCAATAAACAACTTTTGTATAGGCGTGAAAGGTAACGAAAAAAGCTGTGCCAAATGCCACATTGGTTTTGGTATAACGGATAAACTAAACGGATATACAGACGAAAAAAATATTGATTGCATGGTATGTCATGACAACACCGAGACATACATAAAAGCTGAAGAAAAAGGCGGGGCACCGGATTTAAAAATTGATTTAGGAAACATTGCAAGAAAAATCGGAAATCCGAAGCGGTCAAATTGCGGGGTCTGCCATTTTTATGGCGGCGGAGGAAATAACGTGAAACATGGTGATTTGGAAGAATCCATGTTTGAACCGGATAAAGATATTGATGTACACATGGGTACTAACGGTCCTAACCTTGCCTGTACAGCCTGTCATAAGACCGAAAAGCACGTTATGCTGGGTAAGGTATATTCTTTGTCTTCAATGAACAGAAACCGTTCAAAGTGCGAGCAGTGCCATACAGAAACTCCTCATAAAGAAGAAATTTTAAATGAACACACTCTTAAAGTCGCCTGCCAGACCTGCCACATACCGGTTTACGCAAAAGTTAATTCCACAAAGACCGAATGGGATTGGTCAACCGCAGGAAGACTAAAAGACGGGGAACCGTTTGAAGAGGACGATTCATTAGGAAATCACACTTATTTATCCATAAAAGGCTCTTTTAAATGGGGAAGAAACTTAAAACCTGAATATGTATGGTTTAACGGAACTGCGGAACATTATTTACTCGGAGATGTTGTTTCTGATACTACAAATCCACTGACACTAAACACTCTGAATGGTTCTTATAAAGATAAAGATTCAAAGATTATCCCCGTTAAAATTCACCGAACAAAACAACCTTTCGATCCAATCAATAAAATACTGATTCAACCTAAATTATTTGCAGATACTAAAGGAGAAGGTGCGTTATGGATAGATTTTGACTGGAAGCGCTCGGCGGAAGTGGGAATGAAAGATGTAAATCTTCCGTTCAGCGGCAAAATATCTTTCATAAGGACACAAATGTACTGGCCGGTGAATCACATGGTATCATCAAAAGATAAATCAGTAAAATGCACAGAGTGTCATACAAGAAACGACAGCAGAATGGCATCGTTAAAGGATTTCTATATGCCGGGGAGAGACTACAATGGATTCGTGGAATTTTCCGGTACGGCAATAATAATATTATCAATTTTTGGTGTCGCAATACACGGTACAATTAGAATTTTCTCTTCAAGAAAAAAAAACGATAAAAAATAATGTTGACAAAGGTATATATCTATAAAAGTTTTGAACGTTTCTGGCACTGGATGCAGGCGTTTCTGATTTTCTTTCTTGCCGCAACCGGTTTTGAAATTCACGGTTCTTATTCTTTCTTCGGATATGAAAACGCAGTTAATTATCATAATATTGCGGCTTACGCTTTTATTATTTTAATAGTGTTTGCAATATTCTGGCACCTGTCTACGGGTGAATGGAAACAATATTTACCGACGGCAACTCATCTTAAAGCTCAAATTAACTATTATTTGCTCGGTATTTTTAAAGACGCGCCGCACCCTACAAAAAAAACAGTATTGAGCAAACTTAATCCACTTCAAAAATTAGTTTACCTCGGTCTGAAAATTCTTGTAATTCCGATTATGGTTCTTTCGGGTTTACTGTATATGAACTACAGGTATCCTCATCAAGCCGGTATAGAAGGTTTACGCGTCGGTTCACTCGAACCTATTGCAATTATACATACAATCGGAGCTTTTATGCTATTGGCATTTATCATAGTTCATCTCTATTTAATAACAACGGGTGGTACAATTACTTCCAACCTGAAAGCTATGATAACAGGCTTTGAAGATATTGAAGATCATAAAACAGAAAATGAAAATACAATAGATATTGGAAATATTAAAACACAGGATAGCACAACAAATCCTGATATTATGTAAAACAAGTAATTTATTAAGCACAATTTAATTTATATGAGCGAAACAAAATACATGAACCCTTACCTTGCAGGTTTTTTGCTCGGTTTATTACTCCTTATAACCGTTTTTATTACCGGAAGAGGTCTTGGGGCAAGCGGAGCTGTGAAAAGCGGTGTAGTTGCTATAGTAAATACCATTGCACCGTCACATACAAACAATACACATTTCTATAAGGAGTATTTCGAAGAACATTCGGGTAATCCATTGAAAAACTGGCTTGTTTTCGAGGTTATAGGAGTGGTTATAGGCGCATTTATTTCCGGTCTGATTTCAAACAGGCTTAAATTTACTTTGGAGCACTCACCAAAAGTTACAAACAATATTAGAATTATCACCGCTTTGCTCGGAGGAGCTTTGTTCGGATTTGGAGCACAGTTAGGAAGAGGCTGTACAAGCGGAGCCGCTTTAAGCGGTATGGGAGTTCTTTCGGCAGGAGGTATAATTACTATGCTCGCGATATTCGGAGGAGCTTATGCTTTTGCTTATTTTTTCAGAAAACTGTGGATATAATAATAGGAGAATAATATGGCACCATTAGTTCCCGATATAATCGGAAATGAATTAAATTTTATAGTCGCAATTCTAATTGGAATTGCATTTGGTTTTATTTTAGAACAGGCTGGTTTTTCCACTTCAAAGAAACTCGTCGGTTTATTTTACGGATACGACTTCACTGTTCTTAGAGTATTTTTTACTGCGGGGATTACGGCTATGATAGGCGTAATAGCGCTCGGTCATTTCGGTATGCTTGACCTGAACCTTATTTATATAAATCCGACTTTTATATGGTCTGCTATAGTCGGCGGACTAATAATGGGACTTGGCTTTGTTGTCGGCGGATTTTGCCCGGGTACGAGTGTTTGTGCGGCAGGTATCGGAAAGATTGATGCTATGATTTTTGTCGGCGGTTCTTTTCTTGGCGTATTTGCATTTGCCGAGGGTTATCCATTGTTTGAAGGTCTTTATAAAGCAGGTAACTGGGGCTCGCCAAGAATTTTTGAGATAATGGGAATGTCACAGGCATTATTTGCTTTCCTGCTCACATTTATGGCGGTTTTTGCTTTCATTGTTACGACAAAAATAGAGGAAAAAGTTTCAGGTAAAAAGAATCCTGAATTTCTGCCTGTAAAATTATATGCAAGCCTTGCCGTCATTGCTGTATTGATTGGTGTTTCAGCATTTGCATTACCGAACAGGCAGGAATATATTACTAATCAGGCATCGGATGAAACAAAATTATCTGCTTATAATCCCAAGACAATGACTATTGATGAACTTGCATTCAGAATAATTGATGATGACCAAAAGATACAGATAATTGATTTTCGTACTCCTGAGCAATTCAAAGAACTTAATTTACCTAATTCGGTAAATTTATCCACCGAGAGCATGTTTACAAAAGATGCTACGCAGATGCTATTGACAAATCATAAAAAAAGGGTTTTCCTTGCTGATGATGAAGTTACAGAAAAAAGAGCCGCCTTTATAGCTGAAAAGCTTGGATTTGATGAAATATATATCGTTCCAGGCGGATTAAATAGTTTTAAAGATAATATACTAAATTTTAAACCGCCTGAAAAGATAGGCTCTAAACAAGAGTCTGACACATACGCATTCAGGGAAAAAGCAAGTAAAATAATCCCCGGAATAATTGAAGAAAATAAACTTAAACAAACTCCAAAAAAGAAAGAAACAAAAAGAACATTAGGCGGATGTTAGGATCAATACCGGATTTTAGTATAATGTAGTAAAATCAAATGTAAAAAATATAAAAAGAAAACAATTATGAAAATGGAAATATTTTTTGAAGACGGTAAAAAAGTAAATGCAGATTTTAACGGTCATATAATAAAAACTGATCAGCCGATACAGGCAGGCGGAGGCGGAACTGCTCCCGCACCGTTTGATCTTTTTCTTGCTTCAATCGGCACCTGCGCGGGAATT
>Ga0247841_10008052_pt1 | contig 15342 bp, 11 predicted proteins | sample LaCruzMarch2015__2_FD_192410 | JGI IMG/M metagenome (GOLD analysis project Ga0247841, IMG submission 192410) | Freshwater microbial communities from meromictic Lake La Cruz, Castile-La Mancha, Spain - LaCruzMarch2015_18m | ecosystem: Environmental > Aquatic > Freshwater > Lake | place: Spain...
GCGCCCGTTACTGTCGGTTCAACAGATGGGTTTTCTCCGGGGCTTACAAATTCCGTGCTATAACCTGGACTCAAAGGGGGCGGGTTGTCGCCATCGGAATAGAAAAACGTCCGCGAGGGAACATGGAAATGTTTTTCCAAATTTCCTTCCTGCCAGAAGTACAGGAAACCATCGTTTCCTAAAACGAGGAAAGACGAGTCGGTCACCCATTGGATATAGCCACCGGGCAGACCACTTGCAACTACTTCCAGAGTAATGGGCATAACGTTGTTTGCGGCTGCTGGCTGAGCTCTCTGTGCTATAGCCTTGGTGCCGACAAATACGCCCGATGCTTTCAGGGCAGTGTTGGCGGCATTTACGCTACTGTCCATTACTATCTCGCTCATGACAATGCATTTCTTTATCTGGTAGCTCCTTATCAAGCCGACTTTTCCGGAGGAAGAAACGCTAAGATCTCCGCCCGGAGTCCATGCCAGACCTTGGCAGTCTTGTAGGAAGACGGGGAATTCGTAGATGCCAGGTTTTCTTTCTTTTCCCAGCCTTTCTACGTTCAAGTCGTAGATCTCAATTGGGCCCCAGCCATTCCTTGTCCGGTAGATGATGGCGAAAAAATAATCGCCTTTTTTCCAGCTGTTTGGACCAGCAAAGACCGGATAGCATGCGTTTCTTTCTTGGGTGAGTTTTCTCATCGCTTCCGGCCATGTGGCATGCAATTTCCATTCTTTCCAGCGATAAATGGGTGGTGTGCCACCATAGCATGAAAAGCCATTTGCCGTAACGCCGGGCATAGTTGGTGTTTGGCAAGGAACTTTGGGTGGGCAATAAGAAGCAGTATTGCCAAACCTTCCATTCAAACACGTTCCAACTGGAAAGTGTTGCTCGGCTCGTGGGTTGAGAAATTTCTCGGAGAGGAAGTTTGTATTGTCAACCAGCAATATGTTTACAGCTCCGCAATTTCCGTAGTCTCTTCTGCACATAGTGTCGCCGAATTGCTTCTCTGCACCTGGTATTGCCACATTGGTGTGCAAAACCGTCCATACAAGACCGGTTCCCGTAAACTCATAAGCGATCTTTAGCCCGTCCGGGCTGATAACCAGGTTTCTTGTTTCTGGTGGTGCGATAGAATCTGTGTCTATCCTTTTGTTCGATCCTTTTTCAGCGGAAGACCACGTAGCAACTTTCACCGTAAAGCGTTTTCCACCTGAAAGTGGAAGGACGGAGAATCTGTCTTCCTGTTTCCAAACTAGCATTTTGCCGTCTCGTGATACGGCAAATGGACCGTTTACGATAACGCCGGCTTCTTTCTCGGTCAAGTTTACAAGTTCTTTGCCTTTGAATTTGTAGCGCAGAACATCTTTTCCGTTGGAGCAAAAGATCACGCCGGGCACTTCAATCGCTTCTGCGTTGAATGCAAACAACGAACAAAACAGAACAAGGGTGACGATGGCTCTCATTGGAGTATCTCCTAAAGAGTGGGGGTGTGATGTGCAAAATGTCAAAGAGCAGTCCAAAAGGACTCTCACCTTATTTATACAATAATCATGGTAGTAGTCAAGGGTTTTAAAAAGTTATCCACAGGGTGGCTTTTTGTATTGTAATTTTTAAAATGGTAAAATTATGAAAACTAAACATTATTTTAAAATGTTGCTACAATTTAAAGTTTCAAGAAAAATAACATTATTGTTTTTTGTTGTTTCGTTTATTTTTTTATCTTTTTTTGGAACAGATAGCTCTTCTATATATGTTGGGGCAGAAGAATATATATATGGTTGTCCGCCAGGTTCTATGACGTGTCAGCGATTCTTATCAACTTATCTGGGAGATCTTAAGTCTTGCTCTGAAGAAGATTATGGAAAAGTTCTAGACGATTGCAAATATTATGGTTGTGTGGGAGGAACTTGCACATTGTTGGCATGGAATCAGGACGCTTTTTATTATCCGGATTGTGGAGTTGATGATGGATCAGGGACAGGAAAAAAAATTCCAGATAATAGCATATGCGAAGTAGCCTCTGTGTATGGCTGTGTTAAGGGCTCTGCCACATGTCAAAAAATAAATTCTGGCACACCGGAAGGAGATTATTTGGAAGTCGCTTCTTGTAGGGTGGATACAGTGGGCGATATAATGGAGGCTTGCAAATATTCTGGTTGCGTGGGAAATGCGTGCAACTTTAATCTTTATTGGAATCAAGAACAAGATTATCCTGATCCTTGTAGCAATAATGATAATTGTGAAGCAGCGGTAGTTTATGGCTGTGTTAAGGGCTCTAAAACATGCCAGTTAATAACAAATCCTGGCACACCGGATGTAGATTATAAAGAAGTTGCTGGTTGCACGGTGGGAGAAATACAGGAGGATTGCAAATATTCTGGATGCACTGCGGTAAATACATGTGATGATACTCTTTTTTGGAATCAAACTCAGTATACAGCTTGCACCGCACCTGCAGAATGTGAACCCCAACCAGTAGACTGTTCGTATCTTGACGAGTGCGCTGGCGATGCAGTATTTCATTATGTTTGGGTGACTGATCACTGTGTACATGACCCTGACCTCGATGAAGATTGCAGTGGTGCTTGCGATATATCTCCAGCCGTTTGTGTTGGAGACAATGTGGGGATATATTCAATTTGCCCCATTTGCGATCACGATACTAATGCTTGTGGTTTTCTTCCATCGCTTACGACCCTACCTTGTCCTGCGCCACAGGAGAGATGTATAGGGACAACATACTGCTGTAAATTTGGCGGTTGTGATTGTGGCCGAGTAACATATCCTTGCCCCGAACCAGGTAATCTGGAAAAGATGTGTTCAGAGTGTAATCCTGCCCTTGGTGCAACATGTATAGGGACAGACACTTGCGGGCCCGCTGAGATGGTGGGGTGCGATTGTAGTGGAAATGGTAGTGGAAACGGAGTACCAGGTCAGCCATGCTATCCAATAGGAGCTACAGATTCTACAACTTGCACTTGTGGCGAATCAACTTGTGTTGGAACCGGTGAAACTGGAACATGGAGTGCTTGTGCAGAGCATTTTGAATGTGATACTGATACTGAAACATGCGAATGTATTGACGATTTGACAAAGCCGAGTTCGTGTGATCCAGCTAATGTTAACGCCTGCATTGGTGTATGTAGCGTAGCAGGAGAAACAAACCCACACAATGATTGCCAAAGCGATGTTTGTACTCCTGTTGATTCCTGCGGAGGGGATGAATGTCCTGTTGACGGTAATGAATGTTGTACTTCTGGCGATACACGAAGTTGCGAACCTTGTGGGTCTCAAACTTGTGGTACAAATGGGGCGTGGTGGCCTTGTCCTACCACGCATAATGTTTGTCAATCAGATGAATTTGGCGCAGCATGTGCTTGCGCAGTTGAAGATGGTGCTACGCCCGAATGCACAGATAACAGCGAATGTTGTACCCCAGGAGATAAAGAAGATTGTGATCCATGCGGAGAAAAAACATGTGGCGTTGACGGCAGGTGGGGAACTTGTCCCACCACGCATAATGTTTGTAAGTCAGATGGATTTGGTGGAACAGAATGTGCTTGCGCAGTTGAAGACGGCACCACTCCAGAATGTGATCCTACAGTTGGCTGTGCCTACGGCTGTAATACTGATAAAATGTGCGTTGTTGGTGGAACAGAAGGTTTGTGTGATATAGCCAATGGAAATTCGGATTGTTGTTTTGAAGGAAACGATCATTCGCAATGCATACATGGTGCTTGCGTGTGTTCAAATGAAGGTGGCCCTGGGGGCGGTATTGGTTGCTTAGACGACGAACTTTGTTTAAAATATTTAGCTTGCGAAGAGAATATGTGCGTGGAGAAAGATGTACCGGCGGGAACTACGCCACCAGACAATGAATGCTATTTTGAAGGCGTAGCGTGTTCTACGCAGGCTTACGGTTGTGAGGATTGCAAGTGTGTTCCTGATGGGACGGGGCGTTCTTGCGATGTAGCCAATGGAAATTCAGATTGCGATGGCATAACAAAAGCCTGTGGCACATCTTCATTGTGTCCACAAACGCAAACATGCTCAAATGGCGTTTGGACTCCTCTAGCTTGCGGTATTATTTATGCACAATGCGGAGTTGATGGATGTGAGTGCCAAGCTGGAAGCGAGGGAGGCAGTGATGAGTGTTGGTTTTTTGGAGAAGATAGTAGCTCCTGTTGTGAGATATGGGGACAACATGGTATTTGCGACAGCGCAAGTTGTGATTGCACTTATGAGGGTTGTGATTATGTGAACAGTACTTGTACCGACGAATGTGTAGACCCTGACGAATGCACAAACGCTCCTCCTAATGCTATAAATTTGAACACTACCTCCTCTTTACTTTGCGGTCAAACTACGGGGACAATGTTTTTTAGCTGGACATACACGGACGCAGAAAATGACCCCGAAACAAAGTTTGTATTTGAAGTAGATGACAATCAAGATTTTAGTTCTCCAGAAGTTCACAGAGAGATTTTAAACCCGTCCGGTCCAGCAAATAGTCAACCAGTTAATGTGAAAACCACTGCCCCAGACGCAAATTGCTATCCAGATGAATGTCCTGCAGGAACTGACGATTGCTTTGGGTATAGTTGTGATTTTCTTACCTACAATGCCCCATATTATTGGAGGGTAATGGTTTCTGAAGATGGTCAGGACTCAGATTGGGTTAATTATTCTAATGCAAGTGATCCCGACGGCGACAGCAATCCCGACACATATACTTTCATTTACAGCCATCCTCTGCCTATGGTTTCAATTAGTTTTTCTCCAGAAAATCCTGGAGTAGGAGTTTTAGTTTCTTTCACGGATAATTCTGTTTGTTATCATGACGACCTTTCTCCTTCTGCGGATTATTGTGAAGACAGCAATATCAATTATTCTTGGAATTTTGGAGATGGGTCAAGTGTTGTTAATACTAAGGGAAATGTTTCTCACACTTATTCTACAGGCGGAGACGAAAAAGACGCTAGTCTGACAATTTGCGATAATACATACAGTAATCCGGGCGTCACAAGCAAATGTTGCCGTGACGAGGTGGTTGTGCCCGTGGGTCCTCAGATTAAGAAAAATATACCAATTTGGACAGAAATCTCGCCGTTTTGACCAAACTATTGCAAAAATTGTGAGTTTTTGGTATACTTAAAAAAATTATAAAATACAAATTCAATGGCAGTTCCAAGACATAAACATACTAGGTCAAAAGTGGGGCAGTCCCGCATGCATAAAAACATAAAGCATGTGATTTTGAATGTTTGCCCAAAATGCAGAAAACCAATTTTATCGCACACAGCTTGCCAAAATTGCGGATTTTACAACGGCAGAGAGGTAATTAATGTTTTAGCAGATCTTTCCAAAAAGGAGAAAAAAGCAAAAGAGAAAGAAATCCAGCAAGCAGAAAAGAGCAACAAAGAAGAGAATCCGATGAGTATGGAAGGTTTGAGTAAAAAGTAAATTTAAAAATTAAAATTTTTCAAAAATGGCATCACGTCATTTATCTCGTTCAATAGTTTTGCAATCATTATATGAATGGGATTTTTATTCAAAAAGAAAAGATTTAAAAACCTTTATTGAAAGAAATATAAAAGATTTTGGACCCGGACTGGAAGATTTAAATTTTATATGGAAATTGTCCGAAGGCGTGGTAAAAAATCTGCCGGAACTTGATAATATAATAGAGAAAGCAGCCCCCGAATGGCCTATTCCCCAAATTCCCATTGTAGACAGAAATGTTTTAAGAATTGGGCTTTATGAGCTTTTATACGCAGATAAAGAAGAAGTTCCGCCCAAAGTTGCCATAAATGAAGCCATTGAATTGGCAAAAAGCTTTGCTGGCACAACATCGGGAAAATTTGTAAATGGAGTTTTGGGAACAGTTTTTAAACAAATGGAAAATAAAGAATAATGGCAGAAAATTTTGACAAATTAGAAAAAAAATTAGGATTTAAATTTAAAAACAAGGATTTGCTTACGCAGGCTTTCACGCACCGCTCTTACATTAATGAAAATCCAAAGTTTAATTTAGACCATAATGAAAGGTTAGAATTTTTGGGGGATGCAGTTATAGAATTAATTGTAACGGATCACCTTTACAGAGGTTTTCCCGAAAAACCGGAGGGCGAGCTGACAAACTGGAGGGCGGCGCTGGTAAATGCAAAAATGTTAATGTCTGTGGCAGAAGAACTTGGATATAATGATTATTTGTTGCTTTCCCGCGGAGAATCAAAGGAAATGGGAAAAGCGCGAGCCTATATTTTGGCAAACACTTTTGAGGCGGTTGTTGGGGCATTATATTTAGATTCTGGATATGAGCCCGCAGAAAAATTTATTGAAAAGTATTTAATGACAAAATTGGCCGACATTGTAAAAGATGGTTCATATAAAGATTCAAAATCAAAGTTTCAGGAAGAGGCGCAGGAAAAAGTGAATATTACGCCTTCTTATAGAGTTATGAGAGAATCTGGTCCAGATCATGATAAAAAGTTTATTGTGGGAGTGTTTCTTGGAGAAAAATTAATTGCAGAAGGCGAAGGTTCTTCAAAACAGGAGGCCGAAGAATCAGCAGCCAAAAAGGCTTTACAAGTAAAAAATTGGAAATAATAAAAATATGTTAACTATAAGATTAACCCGTAAGGGTAAAAAGAATCAGCCATTCTTTAGAGTGGTGTTGATTGATAAAAGAAGGTCGTCTACGGGCGGAAGAGCCGTGGAAGATTTGGGATACGTGGATCCTTTAACAAAAAAGAAAAATTTAAAAAAAGAAAGAATTCAATATTGGATTTCAAAAGGAGCCCAGCCATCTGCCACAATACACAACTTACTTGTTGCTGAAAAAATAATTGAAGGAAAAAAATTACACGTTTCAAAATTTTCAAAGAAAAAACAGGCAGAAGTAGATAAGGCAAAAGTAGATGCCACGCCGGCACCAGTGGAAAAGCCCGTAGAAACACCAGCCGAGCCAGAAAAAACAGAGCAACCCGTAGCTTAATTATAAATATAAAAAACACCCTCTCGGGTGTTTTTTTGTGGTATGTGGACAAAATTGTTAGCTTGTTACCAATATTTTTGTGGTATAATAAAAAAACATGTTTAAAAACTTAAAATCTAGATTGATTTTAATTGCCATAATTTTGGTAACTTTGTTTTTTTCTGTTTTATCTGTCAACGCAATGGCAGAGCAAGAAAGGCTGGCCTTAATTGAAACAATTAAACAACAAATTGTTGCGCTTCAATTGCAAGTAGCTCAAATGCTGGGGCAAACAGGGACTGGCTCAACAAGTCAAAGCTGGTGTCATACTTTTAATATAAATTTGGGTTTTGCAAATAATGGGAGTAGCGAGGTTGGTGCTCTACAAACAGCTATGCAAAAGCAGGGATTTTTGATTTCAGATAACACAAATATTTACGGCAGTTCAACCGAAACAGCGGTAAAAGCATTTCAGGAAAAATATGCCTCGCAAATTCTTACACCTTCTGGCTTGTTACATGGAACTGGCTTCACAGGCTCTGCTACTAGGGTTAAATTAAACCAGCTTTATGCGTGCACAACAAATACTACTAATACAACTATTACAGGCAATAATAGCACATCCACTAATAGTACATCCACTAGTAGTAATAATACGACCGTTACAAATAACAACACAAACAACGCAATTAAATTTAGCTCAACGGTTATCTGCAATTCTAAATGGGTGTGCAATGATTGGGGTCAATGTCAAAATGGCCAACAAACTAGAAAATGTTTTGATACAAATGCCTGCGGAGACACAAAAACAAAGCCCGTTTTGACTCAATCATGCTCGGTTTCTTGCACACCCCAATGGGCATGTAGTTCTTGGAGTTTGTGCCAAAATAATCAGCAAACCAGAACATGTGTTGATTCGCATAATTGTAACATAACGCAAGGGCGCCCTTTTTTAACTCAGTCGTGTGGTGGCGTTGGTAGTGGTACTGGCAGTGGTGGCGGTTGCGTTGCAAATTGCTCAAACAAACAGTGCGGAGAAGATAATGGTTGCGGTATTCCGTGCCAAAAAGGGGCATGTTCATCAGGTCAAGATTGTTACAATGCAAAATGTTATCCAATTGCCTGTGCTCAAAATAGCGATTGCGGAACCACCGGATTTAGAGGAATAATTTCCTGTAGCCAAGATAGTATAGCCCAAAATTATGAAACACACACTTGCACTAATCCGGGCACCTTTTTAAGTCTTTGCAAACACACAGTTGAGCTAAAAGTAAAATCGGCCTGTCCTACAAATCAACATTGTATTAATGGCCAGTGCACGGTTGCCTGTTCACAGGATAGTGATTGTGGAACATCGGGGTACACAGGAACAGCATCTTGTAGCCAAAACAACGTGGTACAAAGTTATGTGGCATATACTTGTTCAAATCCGGGCACTTCTCAAAGTAAATGTTCTGTGCAAACGGCTCAGCAGACCAAAAAAGCGTGTGAGACAAACCAGCAGTGTTCTGGCGGAAAATGTTCTACTATTACTTGTTCGCAAGACAGCGATTGCGAAGCGCCCGGATATTCGGGCACAGCATTTTGCAGTGGAAACAATGTGGTCAAAAATTACGCAACATATACTTGCTCAAGCCCCGGCACAACCCAAAGCAGTTGTGTTTCCCATGTTACCCCACAAACCCAGCAAACATGTTTATCAACCCAAACGTGTTCCGGCGGAACTTGCACGACTGGTACAACCGGTGGCGGCACCACTGGCGGTGGCACGACTGGCACGACTGATTGTGTCCCCAACTGGGAATGCAGTAATTGGATGTACTGCGGAAGTTATGGGGCTGGAAAAACTTGGAGATCATGTAGTGATGCAAATAATTGCGGAGCATCAGACGGAATGCCAGCTATATTAAAAGATTGTGTCAAATCGAGTTTTAGGTTTACGATGAGTAATTCTAAAACTAGTAAAACAGTTAACGGATCAATGGAAGATTATTCTTCTATTCTTATTGCCCCAAAAAATTATACAAATACTTTAAATTATCCAAATACTTTGACATGGTCAATTGAGAACGCTGATAGTTGCAAAATCAGTAGTTGCACGCAACAAAGTGACAATAACGGGGGCTATATTAACAGCGACAGATGTATGGATAATGTTAAAGATCATTCCATACCGCTCTCTGGCTCTGAAATTCGTACTCCAACAGGAGATTCGGGGTCTTATACAATAATTTGTAGTAAAGATGGCATAATATCAGCGATGGCTATAATTCAAGTAATGACAAAATCAATAGGTCCTTATTGGCCAACAACAATACAAAATTGCCCGCAAAAAATATACGATGCAATAGCTTTATTGCAGGCGCGTTTGATAGATAGATATAACGAACTTAGGCAATATACTGCCACAATAAAGTGTACTTCAAATGGAAATTCAGCCGCTGCGCATGTTTCAGATGACCCGCCCCGCACGCTGGTAAGCTATAACTGGACTAATAGTGCAGATACGGTTTGGACTGCCGCAATGCTTGTTCATGAATATATCCATCATAAATTATATACAGATTATCTTTGGGCACACATGGGTCCCACCGGGGTGGCGGATGTGCCGTATGATATTTATGGCAATGAACCCGGTGAAAGAAAAGCCACAGAAGCAGAGTATGCTGTATTAAAGGCCTTAGGAAGAGACCCAGGGCCTAATTGGGTAGCACAACAAATGGAAAAAAAATGGTGGTTGCCCGGTTCTGGCACTACCGGAGCAAGCGACTAAATGAAAGCAAGATATTATTTTTTTATTGTTCTGTTTTTGTTTTTTCTGAATATTTTTGTTTGGCAGGAAGTTTTTGCATTAAACGCGCCAAAATATTTGCAGGTAGATTTTCTAAATGTGGGGCAGGGTGACTCGACTTTCATTGAAACTCCGCAGGGTCATCAAATAATGATTGATGGAGGACCAAGCTCTGCTGTTTTAGGAAAATTAGCATATTTAATGCCTTTTTTTGATAAAGATTTGGATTTAATAGTTCTAACGCACCCAGAAAAAGACCACATGCAAGGTTTACTGGAAATTTTAAAAAGTTACAAAGCAGACTATATTTTGTGGAACGGAGTAAAAAAAGAGGGTCAAGATTACCAATTGTGGCTGGCTACACTAGAAAAACAGAAAAACATGGGAGCAAAAATAATTATTGCAGATTCTCAGGAAAAGATAAAAGCTGGTACGGCAGAAATTGACATTTTGTTCCCGTTTGAAAGCGTAGAAAATAAAGAAATAACATCTGCCAACAACACTTGCGTGGTGGTAAAATTAATTTACGGCAAGAAATCTTTTTTATTTACCGGCGATATTGACATGGCAACGGAAAGGAAAATTGTAAAAAGCGGGGAAGACATAACTTCTGATGTTTTAAAAATTGCGCACCACGGTTCAAAGTATTCTTCTTCGCCCGAAATTTTAAAAAGTGTAAGTCCTTTTTTGGCGGTAATTTCTGTGGGCAAAAATTCTTATGGCCACCCCACACAGGAAGTCTTGAATAAGCTTGAAAATTTTGGTATAAAGGTGAAAAGAACAGACATTGCCGGCGACATAAAATTGCTGTGTGATGGTAATAAAATTTACGCTCGATAGCAACTTTTCTGCTAACGCTCGCCCGCCAGCGCGGGCTCGCTCATTCGCGGCAATTTTTCGCCTTCGGCGAACCGTGCAAAATTGCCTTGCGAGGCACGCTGAAAAGTTACTATCTCGCTAAAAATACATAAAAAAATGAAAGATTTAGATTTTCCAATTTTTAAAACAAAGTCCGATATATACAAAAAGTTTGACTTGACTGATTTTAATTCGCGTCAGGAGTATTTTGAGTATAAAGCTGGACTAGAAATTAAAAAGTTAAAAGAATTTTTAAAAGATAAAACTTTTATTGCTTATTTGATGGGCAAAAAGTCTTCGGGCAAAGGTACGTATGCTAAAATGTTGGCAGAAGTGGTGGACAAAGAAAAAATTGCGCATTTTTCTATTGGAGATATGATAAGGTCTTTTGACGAAGTTAAAAAGGATCCCGAAAAAAGAAAAGAATTGGTGGAGTTTTTACAAAAAAGTTATAGGGGATTTTTGCCATTAGAAAAAATAATGGAATCTTTAGACGCAAGGTCCACAAAAACTTTGTTGCCCACAGAATTAATTTTAGCTTTGGCAAAAAGAGAAATTTCAAAACTTGGTAAAAAAGCCATTTTTATGGACGGATTTCCGCGAGACATAGACCAAGTTTCTTACTCTTTGTTTTTTAGAGACCTTATTGCTACAGAGATGACCCAGATGTGTTTATTTTAATTGATGTGCCCACAACCGTTATAGATGAAAGGGTAAAACAAAGGGTAATTTGTCCTTTGTGCAATACTTCAAGAAGTTTGAAACTTTTACCCACAAAAAAAGTGGAACACGGAGAAGATGGAAAATTCCACTTAATTTGCGATAATTCTTCGTGCCCGGGGGCCAGAATGGTCACAAAAGAGGGTGACGAACAGGGGATCGCGCCCATAAAAGAAAGGTTAGACAAAGACGAAATGCTGGTTAAAGAAGCTTATAATTTACAGGGTATTCCAAAAGTTTTATTAAGAAATTCAATCCCGGTGAATGTGGTTAAAGATTTCACAGATGACTATGAAATTACTCCAGAATATTCTTACACTTTTGAAGATGGTAAAGTTTTGACTCACGAAAAACCGTGGGAGGTAAAAGACGATGAAGGCGTTTTATCAAACTCTCTTATGCCACCCCCAGTTGTCGTCTCTCTCATTAAACAACTTGTCAAAGCTATTGACCTGTAATTTTAAAGAGGTAAAATTAAGGTAGCTCCGGTATATAAGATTCTATACAAACATTTTTTAGGGAGTTCAATATTTGTCTCGGCCGTGGTCGTGACTTGAGAGCACCCACTTTAAAACTGCTAGAAATCTTCTCCGGGGCCACAAAAAAACAGCATTTAGGGCTGTTTTTTTGTGGCTTATTGTTGTAAGATTATTTAATGGTTTATTTAATTTTTGGCATAATTTTACTTATTGCGCCGTTTTTGTTGGCAGGATTTTTTGAAGACAAAAATGCCATTTTTGCTTATATTTTGTTCTATTTTTTTGCCTTTTTAGCTATTTTGGGCCTAATAACTCAATTTTTTGGCGTATTCTATTACTGGGCTATTGTTTTGTCTGTTTTGGCCTCGGAAATTATCGCTTTATTTATATTTTTTAAATTAAAGAAAAAATTTAGTTTTAAAATAGATTGGGTTGCCGTTGCTGTTTTTTGCATTGCTTTGGCAACGCTTTATCAGGTTCATTACAATTATACTGGCAAAATGAGTTTAGCCACAGATAGGACGGTTGCCTACCATGATGTAAAAAATATGAATTATCCGTATCCGTATTTTTCAGATGAATGGTACGCGGTTTCTTTAACTGAGGGGGCAATAAATAACCATTCTTTACCCACAACCGCCACGATAAGCCAAAAACCATTTTTAAATATGGAATTGTTTTTTCATTCTTTTACGGCAGATATTATGCTAATCTTGCATGTTGACCCCTTGGCAAGTTACACAATTATTTCTCTGTTTTTTAATTGTCTGCTAATATTGCTGGCTTATTTATTTCTAAGAACCAGTGGCATTGAAAAAATGACATCTGCGGTGGCCAGCCTATTTTTACTTTACATAACTTCTGCTGCCAATTTGCCTGGACTTTGGCATTTTATACCATTTAGCCTTGGAGTTATCTTTTTGCTTTTAAGTTTTTGCTTTATAGCGTCAAAAAAGTTGTTGCCGGCTTTTTTTGCTTCTGTTTTGGGAACTATTTTTTACCCGCCAATGTTTCCATTTTTTCTATTAAGCCTTTTATTATTTTTTATTTTTGAAAACAAAGAGCATATAATAAAAAATAAAAAAATATATATTTATGCTGTTTTTGGCGCAATGGTAGCAGGCGTGGCAATATTTTTTATTTTACTAACAACTCCGCTCTCAGAATTTATCAGGCATTCTTTTTCAAGAATAATTTTTACATCTTTGTCTGCGCCATACATTCAGCAATATTTTTTCTATTTTATTGTTCCTTTGCCGGTAATTTTGTTACTATTTTTTGGTCTAAAAGATGTTTTTAAAAAGCAAAAGTGGCTTTTGGCAAGCTTTATCTTGGGAATTGTTTACTGGATTTCTTATTCTGTTACAACGCAGAGATTTTTTATTGATTACGAAAGAATAGCCATTTTAGCATCAATTTTGGCCTGTCTTTTCGCCGGATTTGGCATTCAAAAAATAGAGCAATATTTGCCTAAAAACAGCATAAAATGGGTAAAAATAGCCATTTTGGCGGGTTTTTTGGTATTTATCCCTTTTTATACAAAAAGCAATACTTGGCAGGATCTTGTGCTAATTCATCCTAAAAACGGGCAGAAAATGTACGCCAAGGCTCCGGCAAATAACTATTTGACCCAAGAAGACCTAAAATTTTTTGCAGACATTAAAGGCAAGAGATTTTTGAGTTTGCCATGGAAAGGTTTGGTTATTGGTACAGCAACGCACAATTATCCTGTTGTTACAAAAGAGGGCACAATGAGCCTTGGCAAAGAATCGTCTGTTGGAGAATTTTTTAATGCTGACTGCGCAAAAAAATCAGAGCTGGCAAAAAAAATGAATTTGGATTATATTTATCTATACGAATTTAACTGCCCCGGCTTTAAAAAAATAGTCCAAAGCCAAGAAGGTTTAACTTTATATGAATTTTCCAAAAATTAAAAAATATTATCGAAAAACAAAAAAATCTTTTGAACTCTCATGGTTTTTAGCAACTGCTGGCTTTAAATTAAAAAATGAGGGCAGTTATTTGGGAATATTATGGTATTTATTGGCCCCTCTGCTTTTGTTTATAATTATGCTGTTTGTCAAAGGAGCCGCTTTTTCTCATAAAATTATTGATTTTTACCCAATGTATCTTTTATTTGGCGTCGTAATCAATAATTTTTTTTCAAGTATAATCGGCGCCTCAATAAATTCAATGTCAGGAAACGCTGGGTTTATAAAGTCCATGAAAATAGAATATGAGCCATTTATTTTTTCTAATATTTTACAGAACATTTTTTCACACATGTTTGAGGTTGCCGTAATAGCTGGTTTTATGATATTCTATCACATAAGTCTTTTTGGCTTGGTTTATTATTTTATAATTATGTTTTTTTTCCTTATATTTTTAACAGGTGTTTCTTTTTTATTTTCAACAATTGGCGCCTTTATATCTGATTTTAGCAATGTTTGGAAATTTGCCAGCCAGTTGTTATTTTTTATAACGCCCATTTTTTACGCGATAAGCCCAGGGGACCCTAACTATTTTGTAAACTTATTCAATCCGCTTTTTTATTTTCTAACTATCTTTAGACAGGTCGTGGTTTATGAAAAAATGCCGGAGTTGTGGATGGTTTTTGTAGCCCTTGGTCTGTCTTTCGGCTTTTTAATTATTGGTTTCCTTGTTTTTCAAATGTTTAAGAAAAAATTTGCGGAATCAGTTTAACATGATAGAAGAAAATGAGAAAATTTTAGACACAAATAAAAATATTGCCGGCAAGGTGGTGAGGGTTGTAGTAAAAAATGTTACAAAAAGGTTTTGCAGAAAAATTAAAAAAATAGAAAAATCTACTCTCGCTAAAATTGTTTCACTGGTTTCCATAAACGAGAGCGATAAAGAATTTAAGGCCCTTAATAGAGTTTCATTTAATATTTCTGCCGGAGAAATTTTTGGTATGATAGGAAAGAATGGATCTGGAAAATCAACCTTGTTAAAGATTATTGCCGGGGTTTATAGCCCCGATTCAGGGTTGGTTAAAACACGTGGAAAATTAATCTATATAACAGGATTTGGGCAGGGGTTAAAGCCCAAACTTACAATGAAAGAAAACATATATCTTATGGGGTCTGTTTTGGGACTTTCCAAAACAGAAATAGATAAAAAATTAGACAAAATAGTAAAATTTTCCGGATTAAAAGATTATTTATATACCAAGGTTGATAAATTTTCCTCTGGAATGGTGACGCGTCTTGGGTTCTCAATATCAATATATTGTTTTTCACATCATAAGCCAGACATTTTAATAATTGACGAAGCCTTTGGTGGAGGCGGAGATATAACTTTTCAGGATAAGGCTGCTAAAAAAATGGAAGAGCTGATTAAGTGCGGTGCAACGGTGATTATGGCTAGTCATAGCCTAGCCCTTGTAAAAAAACATTGTAATAGGGTAGTATTGTTAGATAAGGGGAAAATAGTCAAAGAGGGGAATACCGGCGAAGTCGTGGATTTTTATGAGGATAAGATGAATAAGAGAAGAAAGCAAAAAATAA
>Ga0247841_10008056_pt1 | contig 15338 bp, 15 predicted proteins | sample LaCruzMarch2015__2_FD_192410 | JGI IMG/M metagenome (GOLD analysis project Ga0247841, IMG submission 192410) | Freshwater microbial communities from meromictic Lake La Cruz, Castile-La Mancha, Spain - LaCruzMarch2015_18m | ecosystem: Environmental > Aquatic > Freshwater > Lake | place: Spain...
TGGAAGAGATCTGCAAATTTCAGCAAGGAGCTTTCCTGGAACTAGAACTTTTCCTTTTGTAACAATATCTGCAGCGAAGTGAGCTTTGCTTGAGGTCTCTAAATCAGAGCCTGATAGAAATACTTCATCGCCAGTTGCATCGATAACAATTCCAAGAAGTTCGGTTTTGATTGGGCGGGTAGAGAGGCTGCGCGAAACCCAATTCACGCCATCAGTGAGCCCTTGCTGGTCAACTGTAAATTTCACCTGCTACCGCCTTCTTCGTTGCTTGAAAGTCTGGCACACCTGTGCCGACTTGGAAATGTTCGTGTGTGGAGAGAATTTCTATATATAAAGGTAGTAGTAGTAACCAGAGGCTTTTCTTGTGGAGGAGCGCTCCATAATCAATAAAAGTCCTGTTCTATACCTTTACAAACGGAAATTAGTGTGTGGGTAGACGGTGGGTAACCACCGTTTTTATGTGGATAAATCCCTCTCGCACCCAAGGATCCTTTTCTGGGTTTTTAGCGGGTGGGGCACTTATCGCGCCTTACCCACAGATTTGAGGGAGATACCCACACTTATCCACAAGTTCTCCACAGTTGGGGGTAAAGAGATCCAATTTGGACATTTCTACCTAATCCAACCTTTATTTAATTTTTTGCAGCCACCTTAATCCTATTGGTGAGTTCGGTGACCTGGTTGTAGATCGATCGTCTCTCCGCCATGAGTTGGCGAATCTTCCGGTCGGCATGCATCACAGTCGTGTGATCACGCCCTCCAAAAGTCTGGCCAATTTTAGGAAGAGAAAGTTCTGTGAGCTCGCGGCAAAGGTACATCGCGATTTGGCGGGCGTTAACTAAAACGCGGGAGCGGGAGGTTCCACAGAGATCATCGATAGTCAGGCTGAAGTATGAAGCAGTGGCAGCCATAATCGTCGGGGCGGTGATCTCAGGGGTTGAATCACTTGGGATTAAATCGCGCAGAACAATTTCAGCAAGACCCATATCAACCGGTTGACGGTTAAGGGATGCGAAAGCTGCCACGCGAATAAGTGCACCTTCGAGTTCACGAATGTTGGTTGAGATTTTACTCGCGATAAATTCAAGAACATCATCAGGTGCGTTTAATTTATCTTGCGCAGCTTTTTTACGAAGAATCGCAATACGTGTTTCTAGTTCCGGCGGTTGAATATCTGTAATCAAACCCCACTCGAAACGGCTACGTAAACGATCTTCAAGAGTTGTTAATTGCTTTGGTGGGCGATCAGATGAGATAACAATCTGCTTATTAGCGTTATACAAAGTGTTAAATGTATGGAAGAACTCTTCCTGGGTGCGCTCTTTGTTTTCTAAGAACTGAATATCATCAACAAGCAAAACATCTAAGTCGCGGTATCGACGCTGAAAAGCAGAGGCTTTATCGTCACGAATTGAGTTAATAAAGTCATTAGTGAACTCTTCCGAAGACACATAACGCACGCGGACATTGCCATATAACTCTTTGGCGTATGCACCGATAGCGTGCAATAAGTGGGTTTTACCAAGGCCAGAATCACCGTAAATAAATAGCGGGTTATAAGCTTTTGCTGGGGCTTCAGCTACGGCGACCGCTGCAGCATGTGCGAACCGGTTAGATGCACCAATAACAAAAGTTTCAAAGATGTAGCGAGGGTTAAGTTGCGAAGGCTCTTCACTTCGAACAGAACCAGATGCATCGCGACCTAACGTTTTTGGCGCAGTCGCAACAGGTGTGCTTTCAACAACCACAGTTGGTGCAGGGAGATCAGCGAGTTCGATAGTCTCATCGATCATCACCGCAATATTTGTCTTCTCACCTAATTCGCGAGTCAACACTTCGTTGACAACAACGCGAAGGCGTGACTCAAGGACATCTTTTGCAAAAGCATTTGGCGCTGCAACAAGGAGGTTGGTTCCATCTTCACTTTGGATCAACCCCAGGGCTTTAGTCATCATCAAAAATGCGCGATGTTGAGGCTCTCCAAGAGAGACATGTTCAATAACTCGTTCCCACAAGGCGCTTAATTCAACGTCCACTACTGCCATGTAAGCCCCCATGTTTTAAAAAGTTAAAAAACCCGTAAAGAAGTTATCCACAAAGTTATTCACAGGCTGTGGTCTAAAGTAGGGGTTGAGGCCTACAAAATCCCATATTCGGCGGAAAGCCTGTGGAGAAGTCGAAAAGTAGAGCTCTTTTGGGAAAAACGCAAGTAGTTATCCACAATCGCCCCCCTCGTCTACCCCTAAGCCCATGGCATGAAGCGAGTTTGACCCACACCTATCCACACCTCTACCGTTGCCTCCTTGCTTCCCCCGCATTTATGAATCTTTAGCCGAACCAGTCTTGATCGAAGGAGCTCCACAATGACAAAGCGCACCTACCAACCTAATACCCGCCGTCGCGCCAAGAAGCACGGATTCCGTGCTCGCATGGCAACACGCGCAGGTCGTGCTGTTCTTGCTGCCCGCCGTGCCAAGGGTCGCTCACGTCTTTCAGCGTAAAAGCTAGAAGAACGCGGAGCAATAAAGTGCTTCCAAAGAAGGCACGCCTTACTACAAGCGAAGATTTTGCTAAAGCAACAAAGAGTGGACTTCGCCTTACTACAAAGAACCTCGTTGGGTATCTCTACATTCAACCTGCTACAAATACGCAAACTTCAGCCAAGTGCGGATTGATCATCAATAAATCAGTCGGCGGATCAGTAATGCGTCACCGCATTGCTCGCCAACTTCGACACGATCTTGCACCAATCGTCGACACCTTTCCAATGAACTCACTCTTTGTGGTGCGGGTGCTAAAAAACGCACCCACGTACACCAATGAACTCACAGAGTTAATTACAGCATTACTTGCGCGCAGCCAAAAGAATGTGAGCCGGTAATGAAGTTACTTCTATCTCCACTCACCCTGCTTATTACTTTTTATCAAAAGTTTATCTCCCCAGCATTTGCTCCTCGTTGTAAGTACTACCCGTCATGTTCAAGCTATGCACTCACTGCAATCCAAAATCATGGGTTAAAAGGAATCGTTATGGCTGTATGGAGAGTAATGCGATGCAATCCATGGTCACATGGCGGAGTCGATTATGTAAAAACAGATAAAAAACCATTACAGAGCAATCACTTCAGAGCATGAAAGCGACGGCATAACCATGGGCTTTATTCTTAATCCTCTTTACAACTTGGTCTCTGGAATTATTGTTCTCTTCCACAATCTTCTCTCACCACTCTTCGGTAAAGACAGCGGCGTTACTTGGTCGCTCTCAATCATGGGACTTGTGGTAATTATCCGAATCGTTTTGATCCCGCTCTTTGTTAAACAAATTAAGAGTCAGCGCGCACTTACTGCCCTTCAGCCACATATGAAGGAGATTCAAAAAAAGTATAAAGATGATCGCCAGAAGCAATCAGAAGAGATGATGAAGCTTTACAAAGAGCATAAGACAAACCCTCTTGCATCATGTTTCCCAATCCTTGCCCAGGCGCCAATCTTCTTCGCACTCTTCACAGTGCTTAACGGAATCGCTGCAAAAACTGATGCGGGAGTACCTGCACCAATCGCCCGTGGATTCCTTAAAGGTGAATATCTAGCAAGTGCTGCTCAAGCGGAATTCTTCGGCGCGAAAATTTCACAAACATTCTTGGGTAGCGATGACATGAAGGTAAAACTTGTCACCGTTCTCTTAATTTTTATTATGTCTGCAACAACATTTACAACCCAGCGTCAATTGATGACAAAGGGAATGCCAAAGATGGATGCAAGCAACAATATGATGCTGCAGCAGCAGAAAATCATGTTGTATTTATTCCCATTAATTTTCGCAATCTCAGGTGTTAACTTTCCAGTCGGTGTATTGATTTATTGGTCAACAACAAACTTCTGGACATGGGGTCAGCAGTACTACGTCATTAAGCGAAACCCAACGCCGGGCTCACCAGCCTTTGAGGAGCTCGAGCGGAAGAAGGCGAAAAAGAGTGGGGTAGTCGAGCCAGATCCAAGTGATCCATCGACGCCATCAGCTGAGGAAGTTAAAGGTCAGCGCGAGCAACCTAAGAAGAAGAAAAAGAAGAAGAAGTAATTCGGACAATTAGTATCAATAGCATTATAACCTAACTAAAGGGATTAATTAACCAAGGAGTAGAGATGTCAGAGAACAATACGGTTGTAGAAGAGATAGAAGCGCCAGCAGAGCCAAAGGCCCCAAAGACTGTGGCAAAGCTCGAGGAAGAGGGCGATATCGCCGCCGACTACCTTGAGGCCCTCCTTGATATCGCAGATCTCGATGGAGATATCGATATCGATGTCGAAAATGGACGCGCCTCACTAGCGATCGCTGGCGGAAAACTTGGCCATCTCGTAGGTAAAGAGGGAGAAGTTCTCGATTCAATCCAGGAGCTCACCCGTCTTGCCGTCCAGACAGCTACCGGAGATCGCAGCCGCCTCATGCTCGATATCGATAACTTCCGCGCCAACCGTCGCAAGGAGCTCTCAGCTCTTGCCAAGGAGAAGGCTGAAGAGGCGACCACTACTGGAAATGCCATCAAACTTGAGCCTATGAACGCCTTTGAGCGCAAGATCATCCATGACACGATCCAGGATTTGGGCCTGAGCAGCGAATCTGATGGAGAAGATCCTCGTCGCTACGTAGTCATTTATCCAGCGTAAAACCCTATGTCGGCAAGCGATGTTTCCCGTGAAACACTGATCGAGCGCTACTTTCCAGAGCGCCTCGATGAGATCGCTGCCTATGCCCACTTTCTCACCACTGCAGGGATCGAAAGGGGCTTAATCGGCCCCCGCGAAGGCGAGCGTATCTGGGAGCGCCATATCTTTAACTGCCTGCCCGTCACCCAACTTCTGCCACAAGGGGCCTCCCTCTTTGATATTGGCTCAGGGGCTGGCTTGCCAGGAATTGTCATCGCACTGGCCAGGCCAGATCTCTCAGTCACACTTATTGAGCCTCTTGAGCGCCGGGTCGCCTTCCTCAATGAGGCAGTCGAAGGCCTAAATCTCAAAATAAATAACATGGAGGTAATCCGTGGCCGGGCCCAAGATGTGAAGAAGTCGGCTGACTTTGTTACCGCCCGTGCAGTTGCCCCGCTAGAGAAGTTGAAGAAGATGAGCTGGCATATGGTTAAAACTGGAGGCAGCCTCCTTGCCATGAAGGGCGAATCAGCCTCATCTGAGATGGAAGGGGTCAAGGGAGCAACGCTCCACGAGATCACTTTGGAGGGAATTGGGCTTGGGCGCATCGTCGCCATTAAAAAGGGTGCTTAGATAGCCCAATGAGCGAGAGCGGTGATGATTCACGTGAAACATCTGCACCTACCAAGGTAGTCGGAGTTCGCCGCCTCAAGGAAGCAATGGCAAAGCCAGCCTCAACCCGAATCTTCACCGTGGCCAACCAGAAGGGTGGGGTCGGAAAGACCACCACAACAGTCAATATTGCAGCAGCCCTATCTATGGGTGGTCTTCGCGTCCTTGTCATTGATTTAGATCCACAGGGCAATGCCAGTACAGCTTTAGGTGTTCCACACCGTGATAACGCCGGCATCTATGAAGTACTTATGGGAAGCCATGAGATTTCAACAGTGGTGCAGAAAGTTGCTGGCTTTCCCTCACTTGATTGCATCTCATCAAATACATCACTTGCAAACGCTGAAATCAATTTAGTTTCAATGGTTGCGCGCGAACTACAACTTAAAGAAGCGCTCGAAACTATTAGCGTTAACTACGACTACATATTTATCGATTGTCCGCCTTCACTTGGTTTGTTAACAGTGAACGCATTTGCTGCAGCAAAAGAACTACTCATTCCAATTCAAGCCGAGTACTACGCACTCGAAGGTCTATCGCAACTTCTTGAAACATACGGAGTCGTTAAGAAGAGATTGAATCCCTCACTTAATCTTTCAACAATTATCCTGACAATGTTTGATGGACGCACACGTCTTGCAAATGATGTTGCAGCAAATGTGCGATCACACTTTCCAAACGAACTTATTGATATTCCAATTCCTCGCGCAGTGCGCGTTTCTGAAGCGCCTTCATATAGCCAAACAGTAATGACATATGACCCACTTTCACCTGGAGCAATTGCGTATATGCAGGTTGCGCGCGAGATTGCAGAGCGCGGCAAAGCTAAGGATGAAAACTTTGATTCCAATGTTGTAAGTATTAATTACAAGAAAGATGGAGAGATTGCATGAGTGCAAAACGCGGGGGACTTGGAACTAATCTAGATTCTTTAATCCCAACTTCACTCACCGTTGGAGATACCGAAGTCGCGCAACAGAATGAAGTTCCTATCTCTTCAATCTCTCCTAACCCACGTCAACCACGTACTGTTTTCGATGAAGATGCGCTCAATGAATTAATTGCATCAATTAAGGAGATTGGAATACTTCAGCCTCCTGTAGTTCGTAAAGTTTCTGAAGGACGCTACGAATTAATTATGGGCGAGCGCAGATTCCGCGCCGCGAAAGCTGCCGGACTTAAATCTATTCCTGTCATTATTCGCCAAACTCCGGATAATGAATTACTACGCGAAGCTTTGATTGAAAATATTCATAGAAGCCAACTCAATCCACTAGAAGAAGCGGCGGCATACGCTGGTCTACTTACAGATTTTGGCTGCACACATGATGAGTTAGCAATCAAGCTGGGAAGATCACGTCCTCTCATTTCAAATATGTTGCGCCTACTTAATCTTCCGCCAACGGTGCAACGCAAAGTTGCCGCAGGAGTTATCTCTGCTGGACATGCTCGAGCACTACTTGGGCTTAGCGATGAGAGAGAGATTGAAAAACTTGCCAACCGAATCGTTGCAGAGGGCTTAAGTGTCCGCGCAACAGAAGAGATTGTGGCAACTGCCGGCCCTGCGAAAAAGAGCGGTAAGGCAAAGATAAAGGTCGGAATTTCTGGAACGGCACTTGCTAGCGCCGAACTATTAAGTGATTACCTAGATACGCGCGTAAGTATTGAGCAAGGCAAAGGCAAGGGAAAGATCACTATCGAATTCGCGGGGAATGAAGATCTCCAGCGGATCGTAGATTTAATTGAGGGCTGAGCCTCGGCGAGACATCTCTTGCTTTACAACATGTCCTAACGCCTTAACACCTTCACGGATGCGCTCTGGTGTTGGGTGGCAATATGAAAGTCGCATCGACCACGAACCAAAACCGTCGGCGTAAAAGGCTGTTCCTGGAACATAGGCAACCTTGGCAACAATCGCCTTTGGCATCATCGCCTTTGTATCAATTTCAGGCGGGAGGTTGACCCATACATAGAAGCCACCACCAGGTTTAGTCCAGGTAGCTTCTTGCGGGAAGTATTCAGAGAGCGATTCAAGCATCGCATCGCGGCGGACTTTATATACATCGCAGAAACTTGCGATCTGATCACGCCATGGTTGATGGGTGAGGTAATTTGCAATTGTTAACTGCGTGAAATTTGATGGGCAGAGAATTGAAGATTCTGAGGCGATAACTAATTTATCTTTAAGTGACTGTGGAACAAGAGCCCAGCCGATACGTAGCCCTGATGCGATTGTCTTTGAAAATGAACCGAGATAGATAACATTTTCAGAATCTTCAGCACGCATCGCATTTGGCGATGGGCGATCAAATCCAAGAAGCCCGTAAGGGTTATCTTCAACAACAAAGATGCCTTCTTCGCGACAGATAGCCAAAATCTCTGTGCGACGCTCTGCAGGCAAGAGCACGCCTGTCGGATTCTGGTAATTTGGGATGAGATACAAGAACTTAATTTTGCGACCTGCAGCGCGTGTGACCTTGATGGCATCGCGAAGTGATTGTGGAACCATTCCATCTTGATCCATCTCAACATGGACAACGGCAGCCTCATATTGGCGGAATGTACCGAGTGCGCCCACATAAGAGGGCGCTTCAACTAATACAACATCACCCGGGTCGATAAAAATACGAGAGATGAGATCTAGAGCTTGCTGTGAACCTGTTGTCACAACAATGTCATCAGGATTTGCGCGAATACCTTCAAGTGCCATCACATCACAGATTAATTCACGAAGTTTAGGATGGCCTTGTCCGCTTCCGTATTGCAGAGCTTCAGCGCCATTGGTAAGAATTAATTCATTAACAACACTTGCCATCATATCCATCGGTAGCGCTGAGAGATTTGGCATTCCACCAGCAAGAGAAACAATCTCAGGGCGTGAGGCAACTGCAAAGAGTGAACGAATTTCACTCGGAAGCATTCCAGCGGCGCGAGCAGCAAAGCGTGCTTCTAGCTTTTGCGGAGCACCCGTATGGAACCGTGTATTTACCTCAGACATAGGTAGAAGTCTCCCACATTGACTGCGGTGCAGGGTAATTATTTAGCGACGAATGCCAGCGCTACGAAGATCTGAAATACGCAAAGTGCCTGTTTTAGCATCATCTTCTGCCGCTAAGTAAAGGCGCTGAATCGCAATAATGAAAGCTTCAGCCAAAGCATCTCGAAATTCAGGGCTAGCCAAATTCTTTGCATCGTGCGAATTGCTTAAGTAGCCGCAATCAACTCGCACTGATGGCGCTTTTGTTAGACGGAGTGAATCCCAAGTCTTGGCATGAGTTCTGCAGTTAAGGAGATTTGTCCGCGCACAAATTTCACGCTGAACTAAAGAGGCAAACCTTTCACCTACAACTGAGTGCACACCGTGAGCATCGCTTCCATAAAAGTATGTTGCAACACCTTGCGCGCTTGGGTTGCTATGAGTATCTGTATGAAGTGAAATAAATAAGTCTGTGGCGTTGGTGTTTGTAAATGCGATTCGCTCACTTTCACTCGGTGCATTCTTGGCACCGCGCGTAAGAAAGACGCTAGCTCCTAGAGCTAGCAAGCGTCCTTCAATGCGAACTGCAATGTCATAAACAATTTCTGCTTCATCGCCATTACTGCCTGGATCCAAAACAATAACTTTTTTTGCAAGAGCCGGACCGCGCGTACGAGCTGCAGCGCTTTCGCGCAACTGTGATGGCACACCACCAGAGACAATTTTTGTTAAGCGAATCAAAGCGATGATTGTTTCTGGGCCACAACGGCCATCAACTTTTGCGCCGACAGATTTTTGGAAATCTTTTACAGCGGATTCAGTTCGCTCTCCATAAATTCCATCTACGCGACCGCAATCAAATCCCATCTCTGTAAGACGAGACTGAAGTGCTGCAACATCATCGCCATGCATTAATGGAGATGATTGAAGATAGAGAGAGCGATCTCCTAGTTTCCAACGAGCATCTTCAAGTGCACGCTCGGTAGGAACATCTAAAAGACCGGTGACATTTAATCCACGCTCTTGCTGAAAAGAACGAATCTCATCAGGAGAAAGCTGTGAATGCATTAGTGAAAACTATTACAGTTTAGATAAATGCTTCAAGCTCTTTAAGAAGAGCTGGCTTTGGCTTTGCACCAATAATTGTCTTAACAACTTCGCCATTGACATAGACGTTGAGCATTGGAATCGAAGTAACGCCGTACTTGATCGCAATCGCAGACTCTTCATCAGTATTGAGCTTTACGATCTTGAGCTTATCTCCGTGCTCGTTCGAGATATCTTCAAGGATTGGTCCAATTGCGCGGCATGGCCCACACCATTCAGCCCAAAAATCTACAAGGACGGGGGTGCTGCTTTTGAGTACTACTTCATCGAAATTATCTGCAGTTACTTTGCTGGTTGCCATGACTACTCCTATTTATCTGTGGGTTCTAGGTTACTAGTGTGCGAGGAATTTTTCAGCATCCAGTGCTGCTTGGCATCCTGAGCCCGCAGCTGTAATTGCTTGACGATAGGTGTGATCTACAAGATCTCCACATGCAAATACTCCAGGAAGGTTGGTACGTGTTGAACGTCCCTCCACCTTCACATAGCCCTCGTTATCGAGATCAATCTGTCCAATAAGCAATTCGCTGCGAGGAATATGTCCGATTGCAACAAAGAGGCCTGTGAAGTCGCGTTCAGATAATTCACCGGTGACTGTGTTCTTCAGTGCTAAACCAGAGACTTTCTCTTCACCGAGAATATCTACAACTTCTGTATTCCAGAGCATTTCAATCTTTGGGTTGTTAAGCGCGCGATCTGCCATGATCTTTGATGCACGCAATGAATCGCGACGGTGAATCAGAACCACCTTGCTTGCAAACTTTGTTAGGAATGTTGCCTCTTCAACTGCAGAATCTCCACCACCAACAACAGCAATCGTTTGATCTCTAAAGAAGAATCCATCACATGTTGCACACCAGGAAACTCCGCGACCCGATAGACGATCTTCATTTGCAAGGCCAATGTGCTTATAAGCAGAACCAGTTGCAAGAATTACCGCACGCGCCTGCACAACATTTCCACTTCCATCTTTAATTGTCTTTATATCGCCCTTTAAATCCATTTCGACAACATCATCTGTGATTAGTTCTGTTCCAAAACGAGCGGCTTGCTTGCGCATATCTTCCATAAGCACTGGACCCATAACACCATCAACAAAACCTGGAAAATTCTCAACCTCTGTCGTTGTCATCAACGCACCGCCTGCTGTTACAGAACCCTCATATTGGACAGGGTTTAGTTGCGCGCGAGAGGCATAAATGGCTGCTGTATATCCAGCAGGGCCAGAACCAACAATTACAAGATCACGAATCACGAGTCCAGCCTACCTTTTCTTTTCTTCAATAGCCCACGACCAAACTCAGCCAGAGTTGCGATCTCTGCCACCTTGAAGAGCTTGGCAAAGAGTAGGTAGAGCGCACCGCTGGCAGCCAAGATGAATGTAAGGCGAATAGCGCGCAAAATAATTGAAGAGTCAGCACTCTCCCATTTAAAGATATACATCACAGCAAAGAGTGGTGCCATAGCAAGAATTGAGGCTATATAAAGTTTGGCGTGATGGCCGGCGAAGGTAGAGAACGCCAACTTCCCCGTATGTTTTTTAAGGAGTGAGAGCGTTATAAAAAGCCCGAAAATGTAACTTACTGAAAACGCTACACCCAAACCAATTGTCACTTGCTGACTGTTGAGAATTTCAAGGAAGAGATAGGAAAGCGCTACAGAGATTATGTTGATGATTAAGATCGAAATTACCTGTGTGCGAGTATCTTCGAATGCGTTAAATCCGCGAATCAAAACTAGGTTGATAGAGAAAGCAACCAAGCCAAGACTTAACGCAGAGAGCACTTGGCCGATATATCGAGAGTCATCGAGTGAGATTCCAAAGTAGAGCGCCTCTGTCATCATCGGCCCAAAGAAGAAGAGTGCGACGCTACTTGGAACAGTGATAACACCAACCATTTTTATTGCACGAATAAGTTGCTTACGTACCTCTTCAACGCTCTTCTCGATAGCAAGTTTTGATAGATGAGGAAGAAGGGCTGTAACAATAGAGATCGTGACAATTGAGTACGGCAATAACATGATGTAGTAAGCGCTCGTAAACGGTGTAAAACCAACACCTGTTGTAATTCCCTCTTGTGCGCTGCGAACAGCAGCACTTGTTGCAACGTTAACTGTCACCAAGTAGCCGAGTTGTGAGATGAGGACATAGACCAAAGTCCAACCAGCCAGTGAGAAGGATTTACCTAGACCGTGAAGGCCAAATTTGATCCGTAGTTGAATTCCAGATCTTTTCACCACAGGAATCAAAATCAGCGCTTGCACCACAATTCCTAGCGTGGTTCCCCATCCCAGGAGCTGAATCTGAAAGTCAGAGATGGTTGCAATAGTCACTGTATTTTGAAGCAGAAGGACCCCAGCAAAGACTGCGATAACAACAAGATTGTTTGCAATCGGTGCCCACATAAGTGGTGCGAAAGATCCTCGAGAGTTTGCTACCTGTCCAAGCATGGTGAAGAGCCCAAGGAAGAAGATTTGAGGCAGGCAGTAACGAGTAAATGCGATTGCGATCTGATTCTCTGTTTCAAAGCCTGGAGTAGAAAACTCTGGGGCGTAGAGACGAACGAGTGCTGGGGCGAAAACAACACCGACGAGCACAAGCAAAAGAAGTATTCCGGAGATAGTTGTTACAAGACGTGAAGCAAAACCATGTCCACCATCTTCATCTTGAAAAGATCGGACAAGTTGCGGAACAAAGATTGCAGTGAGCGCCCCACCAACAAGCAAGTTGTAGAGAATATTCGGCATCGTATTTGCGACGTTATAGGTATCTGCAAGGAGCGCTGTGCCCAGAACAGCAACACCTAAAATCGCGCGGAAGAATCCGGTGATGCGAGAGAGAATTGTTCCGATCGCCATAATTCCAGAGGCGCGGAAGAGTTCATTATTCTTCATTTACGCCCCTTTCTAAGTCGACGATAAGTCTGCGCACCCGCACCGATAAAGAGTAGAACTGCCGCCGCCGTTGTAAACCACGCCACTCGTGAATCGATCAAAGTCATACTCAGCGCTAGCTTAGAAGAGGGGCCAAGCCACTTTCCATCAGTGTTGGTGAGTACTGCGCTGACCTGAGTAGTACCTGATGTAACGACGGTATATGGAACGGCCATCTGTGTTCGAGATTGTGGATCAAGTGTGATGCCACGGATATCACTAATGTTCACACGAATATTTGAGGCACGAAATATTAGGTTGATCTTTACTGGTGTAGTAAATCCATTAACCAACGTCAATGGCACTTTTCCAGATTTAGATGTCAGCGCATATTTTCCGGGATTTACACGCAACTTATTCTGTTGCTGTACAACACCATCAATTGCACTCTGCGCAAAAACATCTGCTGCTGGCCCATTTATCGATGGCGAGAGCAAGATTGCCAATCGCGCACGAAAGAGTTCTAACTCTGGGGCAGATACAACGGTTGAAAGCTTTGAAATCGCTTGGCGATTAACCGTGTAATTCTTTCGATCCGGCCCACTTAACTTCGAAGACGGAGATTTAAAAACTGCCTTATCTGCAGTGATTGTTCGACCTAAATGGAAAGCAACACGTTGCACGCCGTACTTTTGGTAGAAAGAGAGCTCGCTCGGAGCAAGGCGTTTAGCTAAGCGTAGATCAGGGTTTCCATATGCAATTGGTGTGATTATTCCACCGGCGGTGGCAAGGCGAAGTTGTGCAAGCCATGCCGTTGCTACTTCAACGCCAACACCATCGTCACCATTAGCAAGTTCGTAACCATCTGCCATATCTGCAACTTCATCTACGAGTGCACCATCGATAAACCATCTTGTTTGTATAACAGTCGGTGTGTAGACAAGTGAACCCAAACGACCTTCAGGTGAGAGAAGTGTTGCAAGTTCATCATCGACAAACTTTCCATCGAGAAGTTGGTGTGGTCTTTCAATTAGTTCCACGCTACGAACAGCAGCGTTTGCGTTCTGCGGGAGAAAAATCCCAAGAACCAGAAGTGCAATAGCGATAGCCGAAAACTTCTTCACTGCTCTACCTCAGATGCTTTAGTGCGAGCAATTAACTTCTTCTCATCTGGATATGCAAGTAGCCCGATGATTTCAGAGAGTGGAAACCAACCCACTTCATCAACTTCAGATTCTTGAGCGGCTAAAAGTCCACCCACTTCTTTAAATTGAAAGTGATGAACAGTTTTATGAATTCGTTTGCCGCCAGCCATAAACCAGAAATCAATAACGCCCAATGAACGTTCGATCTCAGATGTAATTCCAGTTTCTTCAGCTACTTCTCGAATCGCAGCCTGTTCAGGTGTTTCACCTTCTTCTATATGTCCTTTAGGAAGAGACCAGAGAATGCGGGTTCCGGTTGCATCTTTATGGTCGCGGCGACCAATGAGCAGACCCTTGGTCTTAGTTGAATCAATAACAAGGCCGCCGGCACTAACTTCATCTACACGTTTTGCATATGGTTTTGGATTCGGTTTTTGTTTTACCTTTGGAGCAGCGGTAGTGCTTCCATCCTCGCCAGATGTGTGATTCTGTGGGGCGCGATGTGCAGGACGCTTACGCCTGCGCTTCTTCTTAATGCCTTCGCTGCCCGCACCAGGTGCCGGGTTCATGCCATAAGGGTAGTGCTCAGGACTAGCCTTAGCCATTATGTCTTCATCTCTAGGTCCTCAAAGGCCATCGGATCCACCAGCCTCACAGGCGGGCTTAAGCGCTGCCGGTGAGATGGCGATTGCATCCCTCGTTGAGCGCGCACCGCTCGCGAGTTCACTTGCCGCCGCCTTTAAGGAGAAGGGATTTACTCTCGCTCTCGTTGGTGGACCGGTGCGCGATGCACTTTTAGGAAGACTTGGAAACGATCTTGATTTCACAACAAGTGCTCCACCACTTGAAACAAAAAAGATTCTGCAGAAATGGGCAGAAAGTGTCTGGGATACCGGAATTGAATTTGGAACAGTTGCTGGCCAACGTGGTGAAACAACTGTTGAAGTAACAACATATCGCAGCGAAAGTTATAGCAGCGAATCACGTAAACCGGATGTTACGTATGGAACCTCCATTGAAGGCGATCTTTCACGTCGTGATTTCACAGTTAACTCAATGGCGCTAGAACTTACCGGTGAAAAACCAGTATTCATTGATCCATACGGTGGTCTTATTGATTTAGCAAAGAAAGTATTGCGCACACCAGGTAAGCCAGAAGATTCCTTTAGCGATGATCCACTTCGTATGTTGCGTGCTGCGCGCTTTGCCAGCCAACTTAACTTTGAGATTGCACCAGAAGTTATTGTTGCGATGAAAGATATGGCAAAACGACTCGAGATTATCTCTGCCGAGCGAATTCGCGACGAAATTACAAAACTATTGATGTCAGCACAACCACGGACCGGAATTACGATTTTAGTTGAGACAGGTCTTGCCGAGTTCACAATCCCAGAGATTCCAAAGTTGCAGCTTGAAGTTGATGAACACCATCACCATAAAGATGTGTACGAACATTCAATAACAGTTCTGGAGCAAGCAATTGCACATGAAGATCGCTTAGGTGGCCCTAACCTTGTAATTCGCCTTGCAGCGCTCTTACATGACATCGGAAAACCAAAGACCCGCGCTCTTCTAGAAGGCGGCGGCGTCTCTTTCCATCACCATGAAGTTGTTGGTGCACGTCTTGCTAAAAACAGGTTGAAAGCGCTGCGATTTAGCAATGAGATTATCGAAGAAGTAGAAACTCTGATTGCTCTGCATCTGCGCTTCCACGGATACGGCGATGGTGAGTGGACAGATTCAGCAGTGCGCAGATATGTGCGTGATGCAGGTGAATTACTGACACATTTACATGTACTTACTCGCGCCGACTGCACGACCCGAAATGCTCGCAAGGCAGCACGTTTGGCCGCCACCTATGACAGCCTTGAAGCGCGCATTGCAGTGTTGATGGAGCAAGAAGAGCTCTCAAAGATTCG
>Ga0247841_10008058_pt1 | contig 15337 bp, 17 predicted proteins | sample LaCruzMarch2015__2_FD_192410 | JGI IMG/M metagenome (GOLD analysis project Ga0247841, IMG submission 192410) | Freshwater microbial communities from meromictic Lake La Cruz, Castile-La Mancha, Spain - LaCruzMarch2015_18m | ecosystem: Environmental > Aquatic > Freshwater > Lake | place: Spain...
GCATCGGCGACGCCCTGGGCCGGGCGGCCGAGTACGGGGTCCGCCAGCGCCCCGACAGCCTGCGCTTCCTGCTGGCGCGCGCCCGCCTGCGCGAGGCGTCCTATGACCGTCCGGAAAAGTCGCTGGCGGCCTTCAAGGCGTCGCTGCGGGAGGGCCGCTTCAGCAACGAGTCCGCGGAGCGCTACGGCTACGCCCTCGCCCTGCTGCGCTCGGGGCAGCTCGACGAGGCCAAGGCCGAGGCGTCCCGGCTGCTGGCGGGACAACCGAGTCTGGCCGAGTTCATCGTGCTGGACGCCCGCATCGAGCTGAAGCAGGGCCGCACCGACGCGGCCCTGGCCCACCTGCGCGAGGCGGTCGGCCTGTATCCCGGCAGCTGGCCGCTGCGCGTCGCCTACGCCGAGGCCCTGACGAGCGCCGGGCAGCCCCGCAAGGCGATGGAGCAGCTCAAGGCGGTCGCGGCGGTGCGCCCCGGCAACGCCATGGTGCTCGACCTCCTGGGCCAGGTCGCCATCAAATCGGGCGACAAGGGGGCGAGTTTGCGCTATCGCGCCGAGAAGCTCTATGCCGAGGGCGACCTGGAACCGGCCATCAAGCAACTGGAGTTCGCCCTGCGCCAGCGCGACCTCGATTACTACGAGGCGGCGCAGATCCAGGTCCTGCTGGAGAACTGGAAGGAGGAGGAGCGGGCGCAGAAGAAACGCGGGCGCGACCCCTTCGGGTTCAACGCCGCGGGCGCCGCCGACGGACCCAAGACGCTCATTGATGTTCACAGTGATGTTCGCAGAGATACTCGCAAAGGAGACAACTGAATGATCGACACCACCCGCCGGACCCTCTTCAAGGGCTCCCTGGCCATCGGCCCCGTCGGCGCCGCGGTCGCGCTGGCCCCGGGTCTGCTCTTGGCCGACTGGAACCAGGCCGCCTTCGCGTCCCAGGACCTGGGCTCGGCCCTCAAGGCCCGGCTGGGCAGCAGCGCCCCCGAGACCAATGACGCGGTCCGGATCAAGGCCCCGGACCTCGCCGAGAACGGCGCCGTGGTCCCGGTGACGGTGGAGACCAGCCTGCCGAATGTCACCGCCATCGCCATCGTTGCCGCCGGCAACGAGCGGCCCCTGGTCGCCTCCTTCGTCCTGGGCCCCGCCGCCCTGCCTTATGTCTCGACCCGCGTCAAAATGGCCAAGACGGCGGACCTGATCGCGGTGGTGAAGCAGGGCGAGCGGTTGTTCATTAATATCAAGAACGTCAAGGTTACGATCGGCGGCTGCGGCGGCTGAGCGCGCGACCCCACCATTCACGTCTCCCGAGGTCAGCGAACATGTCCGATATCAAGGTGCGGGCCAAGCTCGAAGGCACCGAAACGGTGGTCAAATGCCTGATCAGCCACCCCATGGAGAACGGTCTGCGCAAGGACGCCAAGACCGGCGAACTGGTGCCGGCCCACTTCATTGAGGAAGTCGTCTGTAAGTGGAAGGGCGAGGTGGTACTCACCGCCTCGTGGAGCGGCGGCATCTCCAAGAACCCCTACCTGTCCTTCAAGTTCCTGGGCGGCGCGGCCGGCGATCCGGTGGAGATCACCTGGAAGGACAATCTGGGCCAGAGCCAGAGCGAAACCGCCCCGATCAGTTGATAATGGCGTCACCTTCCGCCGCGAGCCCAAGTCGTCCCATGCCCCCTCTGAACCGCTGGATCTCCGCCCTCACCCTGATCCCGGGCGCCCTCTTCGGCGCCGTTACCCACGCCGCCGCCCCGGTGCAGCCGGTGGCGGTTCCACCCGGACCGCCCGTGACCGATTTCAGCACCCTGTTCAACGAGGCCTTCTTTCTCAAACTCGGCTTCTCTTTCATGGTCGGCCTGGCGGTGGGCTATGCACTGAAGATCGCCTTCAAGCTCGCCCTGATAGTGATCGGCGTGATCCTGATCGGCATCTTCGCGCTGCAATACGCCGGCATCGCACACGTGGACTGGTCCGGGATGGAGGGCCAATACGACACCTGGGCCAGTTGGCTGTCGCTCAACGGCGGCGCCTTCCTGGACTTCATCGGCAACAACCTCTCAAACTCCGCCTCCTTCATTGCCGGGTTGGCGCTAGGGCTCAAGATCTAGCGAGGCTCCGTTCAGGCCGGCGAGTCGGCGGCCACAAAGTTGAGCATCAACGACGGTGCCGGCTGGTCGTATTGTCAGCAGTCCCGACGCTATATCGGGGTGGGCGACCTGGTGATCCGGCGGGCCAGGACCCAGGTTCGGGGGTAACGCCCCCACGAGGTCTCAAGTATGCCCGCCGCCCCCGCCCACGCTGGTTCACTGCGCGAGTCGCTGCGCTACCTGAACTGGGTCTACAACCCCTTCCAGTCACTGGACGTGTCCCAGGTCTATGACCTGCTGTCCACCCGCGCCCCCACCGGGCGCGGTCTCTGGCTCAACCTGGGCTATTGGCGCGACGCCCGGACGCTCGACGACGCCTGTGTCGCCATGGCCGACCTGCTGGCCGAGCGCGCCGGCATGACGGACGCGGACGCGGTACTGGACGTGGGCTTCGGCTTTGCCGATCAGGATATCCGCTGGGCCCAAACGCGGGCACCGCGAGCTATCACCGGGCTCAACATCACCGCCTCCCAGGTCGCCGTCGCCCGCGCCCGGGTCGCGGACCTGGGATTGAGCGAGCGGATCGACCTGCGCGAGGGCTCGGCCACCGCGATGCCCCTGCCGGACGCCGCCTTCGACGTAGTAACGGCACTCGAATGCGCCTTCCACTTCCGCACCCGCGAGCGCTTCTTCGCCGAGGCCTTCCGAGTGCTGCGCCCGGGCGGGCGCCTGGTGGTCGCCGACATCCTGCCCATGCCGACGGCAAGCGGCTGGGGGGCGCGCCTCCAGCAACGCGTGTCTTGGACCCTGGTCGCAGGCAAATTCCCGATTCCGAAGGAAAATATCTACACTCAACCAGAGTATGGCGCGCGGCTCGCGGCCTGCGGATTCACCGGGGTGCGGGTGGACTCCATCCGCGACGAGGTCTATGCGCCCCTGCACCGCTGTCTTGCCCAGGACCCGGCGCCGATCGCGCGGCTGCACCCCCTGATGCGGCTGCCGGCGCGCCTGACCCTGTCCATGGATGCGGCGGGCATCTATCGGGGCCTGGACTACGTCCTGGCGGTCGCACACAAACCGGGATGATGGCCGCTCAGCCGGGGGCCTTGTCGTGCCGCGTCACCTCCTCGTCGCGGTAGTGCGGATCGGTCCAGCACTTGGGGATGGGCTCGTCAGAGCAGAAGGCCAGATCGCCCTTGTCGAAGCTCTCCGGGTCCTGCGCCTCATCGCCATAATGATAACGCCCGATCACGGTCCCGCGCAGCGGGTTGAAGAGATCCCGCAGGCTCAGGACCTCGACCATCTTGCCGGACATTGAGTGTTTTAGGAACATAGTCTTACCTCGGTGACTGCCGACTGATTCCGGGTCCCCTTCAGTATGGCACCGCACCCGCCGCGCGCCAACGGACAAAGGAGCGGGGGCGTCCCGCCCCCGCGGGATAAAGTTTGTAGCGCCGGGCGAATCGACCGCCCCGGCCTTGGTCGTAGTTCCAGCCGGCGGCATTGGTCCGCACAGCGGACCCTACGGCCCCCGTCGGGTCCGCTGTGCAGACCGACGACCTCTCCGCTCACGGGCTAGCCGCAACGATGATCAAGGCGCCCTACCCCACCCCCTCGGCGGGTGTCAAGGCCTTGATGGACAGCGCGTGCAACTCCCCGCTCGCGAGCTGCTCGCGCACCGTATCCATCACCAGGCGCTGTTTCTTGATCGGCGTCAGCCCCGCGAAGGCCGGGCTCACCACCACCGCCTCGAAGTGACTGCCGTCACCCGTCACCTGCACCGTCGCGTCCGGCATACCGGCCCGGATCAGGGCTGCGATTGCTTCAGTCTCCAAGTTTCACTCCTTCGTTCGGTTTGGCTGCGCTCTGCGCAACCGAGAATGTCAAAGATCGATGCGGAAAGATGGTTCCCCGGTAGCGGGACTACTGCCCGCCTGCGCTCGTTCCGCGGCTCGGCGTCCAGTGTAACCAGGCGGGACGCGCGGCGCCCGCACGCACTCCCACGCTGGAGTTGAGCAACGAGAGACGAGAAACCCCCGCCCGGCTTAACTTAGCGGCATTGGGGTGGAACCTGGGATCGCAGTATGATCCTTTTTGCTTTCGTCATACAATGTGCCCACGGCCTGCATGATGAGGAGCACCGAACAATGCACCTACCTGATGGTTACCTGAGCCCCTCGACCCGCGCGGGCGCTGCTGCGGTGGCGGCGGTCGCGGCGTTCCCGTTCGTGATCATAGCGAATCCATAATGACCGGCGCCTGCTAGAGACCATGGGGGAGCAATCGTTTCTGCGTGGTGGTCATCCCCGGGGGCGGGGGGATTTTCTGGAGCGACTGCTGCGCGGTCTGCTGGACGCGATGGACCACGCGGCCGACGCCGAGCGGCTCGCCGCGGGTCCCGGTTTGCTTCAGCGCCTCGACCCGCGGATCAAGACCTTCGGGCTGTTGGCGCTCGTCGTGACCGCGGTCTTCGTGAAGTCGCTGGTCGCCTTGGCCTTGCTCTTCGCCTGCGCGACCGCCCTGGCCCTGGCCTCGCGGATCACGCTGCGGCGCTTGGCCGGTCAGGTCTGGATCGGCGTACTCGTGTTCACGGGGGCGCTTGCGGTTCCGGCCATCGTGCTGGTCCCCGGCGACGCGGTGGCAGTGGTGCCGTTGCTGGACTGGACCATCACCCGGCAGGGGCTGCGGGGTGCTGCCTTTCTGATCGGACGCGCGCAGACGGCGGCGACCTTCGCCCTGTTGGTCATACTGACCACACCCTGGCCGCAGGTGCTCAAGGCGCTGCGCAGTCTGGGCGTGCCGCTGATACTGGTCGCGATCCTCGGCATGACCCATCGCTATATCTTCGTGCTGCTTGAAAGCAGCGTGCAATTGTTCGAGGCCAAGCGCAGTCGCGTCATGGGTCCGCTGCCCGGCCCGCAGCGCCGGCGCTTGGCTATGGCCAGTGTCGTGGTCTTGCTCGAGCGGTCGTTACAGCTCGCCACGGACGTGCATCTGGCGATGATCGCGCGCGGCTATCGCGGTGAGGTGCACCTGCTCGATGAGTTGCGCACCCGCCCCCGGGATTGGCTGGCCCTGGCCGGCTTGTTGAGCATCGCGGCAGTCGCCATCGGCTGGTCATGGCTGCCCGCAATCGGTGACCGCGGCTAATGCAAGCCGCCGCTGCGCATCCGCAAACCGCGGCGGCGTTCGAGCTGGTCGATGTGCACTACGCCTATCAGGACATCCCTGCCTTGAATGGGGTGAGCCTGCGCATTCCGGCAGGTCAATGCATTGCCCTGTTGGGCGCCAACGGCTCCGGCAAGTCGACGCTGCTGCGGCTGCTCGCGGCGCTGTGCTTTCCCGATCGCGGGCACCTTGCCGCATTCGGTGAGGACCTGTCCGATGAGCGGATGCAGCAGGAGGCGCTCGCCTATGCCTTCCGCCGTCGGGTCGGTCTGGTGTTCCAGAATCCCGACGTGCAGCTCTTCAATCCGACCGTCTTCGACGAACTGGCCTTCGGGCCGCTGCAACTGGGTTGGACAAGAGAGGAAATCCTGCGGTGCGTGGACGCGATGCTCACCGAGTTTTCGCTTGCGAACCTGAAGCACCGCTCGCCGCACCGGCTCTCGGGGGGCGAGAAGAAGCGGGTCGCGCTGGCGTGCGTACTCATTACGCGGCCCGAGGTGCTGTTGCTGGATGAACCCACGGCCGCGCTGGACCCGCGCAGTCAGGGTGAGGTCGTGCGCTTCCTCGCCGGCTGCCGCGGCAGCGGCCGCACTGTTGTCACGGCGACCCACAATCTCGACATCGTGGCCGAGATCGCCGACTACTGCTTCGTCCTCCAGGCCGGACGCCTGGTCGCACAGGGCACGTCAACCGACATCCTGGGCGATGGTGCCTTGCTGCGTGCGACGCAGTTGCTGCACGCACACTGGCACGTCCATGCGGACGGTCTCGCCCACACGCATGACCATCGGCATCACGTCGCCGCCGGAGAACCGTTATGAGCAAGCCCATCATCGCCGTCACCCTGGGTGATCCGGCCGGGGTCGGCCCCGAGATCCTGGTCCGCGCCCTCGCCGACCCGCGCGTCGATGAGGCCGTCCGCTGCCTGGTCTACGGCGACGCCCGGGTGGTCGAGAAGGCGGTCCGGGAGGCGCGCCTGGGACTTGCGATCCGGGCCATCCACCGCGGGGACGAGGCGCGCTACGCGCCGGGGTCGATCGAGGTCATCGACTTCGCCAACGCCGACCCCGCGGCCTTCATGCCGGGCCAGGTCCAGGCCCGCTGCGGGCAGGCCGCCTGGGACTATATCGAGGCGGCCGTGCAGGCGGCCCTGCGAGGTGAGGTCGCGGCCATCGACACCGCCCCGATCAACAAGGAGGCGATCCAGGCGGCCGGCGTGCCCTATATCGGCCATACCGAGATGCTGGCGGCCCTGACCGGGGCACGTGACCCGCTGACGATGTTCGAGACGCTCGGCCTGCGCGTGTTTTTTTTAAGCCGCCATGTCTCGCTGCGCGATTCCTGCGCGCTGGTGACCAGGGCACGGCTGCTCGACTACATCGCGCGCTGTCACCAGGCCATGGACCAGCTCGGGCTGGGCGGCGGCGAACTGGCGGTCGCGGGCCTCAACCCCCATTGCGGCGAGCATGGCCTGTTCGGCGATGAAGAGGTCCGGGAGGTGGTACCGGCCGTCGCCGAGGCGCAGGCCCGGGGGTTGCGCGTCGCGGGCCCCATTGGCCCCGATTCGGTGTTCCATCAGGCTAAGACCGGGCGCTACGCCGCCGTCCTGTCGCTCTATCACGACCAGGGCCACATCGCCACCAAGACCCTGGACTTCGAGCGCACCATTTCGCTTACCCTGGGGCTGCCCTTTCTGCGCCTGAGCGTCGACCACGGCACCGCCTTCGACATCGCCTGGCAGGGGACGGCGAGCCCGGTGGGCATGATCGAATCGCTGCTGGTGGCAGCACGCTACGCGCCCGCCTATCGGCGGACGCAACAGATGATAGAGGCGCGCTTGCCGATTCCAGTCGGCTAAGGCGCCGGCCCGGACCGCGGGGGCTGGCGCCCGAGCGCCTCACGCTGGGCCTTGAGCGTGCCCAGCCGCGCCCGCTGGGCCAGAATGCTGTCGGTGTAGCCCTCGTAGGTCGAGGCAATCTGTTGATTCATCGACGCCTCCCAGGCGGTGGTATCGGTCGCCTCGGTGCCTTGGGCCAATTGGTTGCGCAGGGCGGCGATGCGGGCATCACGCTCCGTCTCCTGGTTCGTGATCTGCTGCTCCAGGCTCAGGATCTCGCTATCGAGCACGTAGCCCTGCGCTACCGTCCCCGCCTGATACTCCCGCGCCGCGGCAGACTGCGCGGCGTCCCGCGCCTGGGCGGCGTCCGGGCGGGAATAATCCACTTCCAGGGTCTGTTCGCGCCCGGCACAGGGCTCATCGGAGAAGGTCACCTGCCCGCCCTGATGGCATTCATAGACCTGCACCGCGGCCTCCTCGGCCGCCGCGTTGAGACTCAAGGCTGCCGCCAGGCCGACCAGGCCGACCGCGCACAGCCTCAGGATTGAGATCGGGAAATACATACTGACCTCCTGAACAAAGACTCACAGTCACCGAAAACGCTGCCGCCATTTCAGCTGCGCGATTTCGTTCATTTGCGTAGCGACCCCAACGGAGTCGCACATACCAGCCCAGGGCAACGCCCTGGTGTCGTTGTCGTTGTCGTTGTCGTAATCGTAATCGGAAAAGCGATGCAATTTGGCGCGCGAGAGAAACCGGGGCGCTACGATAACCTCGATTACGACAACGACAACGACGCTCAGTTGCATTCACGCGTCTTCGTTTTCGGGGGCATCCTCCCCATCCGGCTGCGCCTCCACCACCCCCCGCAGAAACCGGAACAGCTTGCGCGGTGCCTCCGGCCGCCCGCGCTCAGTGTCGCGCTTGGCGGCGCGCACCAGGGTGCGCAACTGTTGACGGTCGGCGTCCGGATACTCGTCCAGGAACTCGCTCAAGGCCGCATCGCCCTCGCCGATCAGGCGCTCGCGCCAGCGCTCCAACCGGTGGTGGCGGGCGGCGTCCGCCCGCTCGCGCTCCTGCGCCTGGTCCATCAGGGCGTGGACGGCGTGCATATCCTCGCGCTCCAGCAGGTTGGCGATGCGTTTGAAGTGTCGGCCACGGGCACGGATGTCCTTGATGCGGGCCGTCTCCTCGATCGCCGCCCAGGTCACGGCGCTGAGCCGCAGACGTTCCAGTTCGACCCGCGGCATGGCGGTCAGGCGCTCGGCCAGGGCCTGGAGCGCCTGGTGCTCGCGCTTGAAGTGGCTCTTGCTGGGGCCGGCGGGCGGTTCATCCTCGTCTTGCAAGGGCGCGTCGGCGCCCTGGGGCTGGCCGGGGTCGGCCGCGTCACGGTCATCACCGTCGTCCGTCTCCCAGGGGTCCGGACGGTCCGGGTCATCGTCTAGCTGGTCGATTGCAGGTGCTCCAGGATCAGTTGGGGGGCGCGTTCGCCCCTATATTCATTGACATCCAGCCGATAGGCAAGACGCACGCAGCCGCGCGCCTGGTCCAGCCGCTCGCCGAGTCCGAAACCGATGGCGTCGAGAAAGGGGCCGCGCTCGGGCTTGAGCCGCAGCTTCAGGTGCCGCTCACCGACCAGACGCGCCTGGACCACCTCGAACTCACCGTCGAACAGGGGTTCAGGGAACCCCTTGCCCCAGGGTCCGCCCAGGCGCAGGACCTCGGCGGTCTCCAGGTTCATGAGCCGCGCGGGCAGTTCACCGTCGGAGCGGATCTGGCGCACCACCGGGGCCTCACCGAGCTGCTCGCGCACCGCCTCCCGGAAGGCGGCCCGGAAATCGGCCAGGGCCGCGGTGCGCAGTGTCAGCCCCGCCGCCATGGCGTGGCCGCCGAAGCGCTCGATGAGCCCGGGCCGACGCCGGTCCACCAGGTCGATGGCGTCGCGGATGTTCAGTCCGTCCACCGAGCGGGCCGAGCCGCGCAGGACCCCCTCCCCGGCGTCCGCGAAGGCGATGCAGGGCCGATGATAGCGCTCCCGGATGCGGGCGGCGACGATTCCGGACACCCCTTGGTGCCAACCCTTGCCATAGAGGCAAAAGGCCGGCGGCAGGTCGTCACCGCGCAGTTGAATGCGCTCCACCAGGGTTTCGGCCTGCTCACGCATCGTGCCCTCGATCTCGCGGCGCTGCCGGTTGAGCCCGTCGAGCTGACCGGCCAGGTCCAGGGCGCGGGCGGGCTCGTCGCACAGCAGGCACTCGACCCCGAGTGTCATCTCGGTGAGCCGCCCGGCGGCGTTGAGCCGGGGGCCGACGAAGAACCCGAGATCAGTCGCCGTGGCCCGGGCCGGGTCCCGCCCCGCCACCTGGAGCAGGGCGCAGATACCAGGGCGACAGCGGCCGGCACGGATGCGCCGCAGCCCTTGCTCGACCAGGATGCGGTTGTTGCGATCGAGCGTCACCACGTCCGCCACCGTGCCCAGCGCGACCAGGTCCAGATACTCGGCCAGATTCGGCTCCGGTCGCGCGGCGCTGAACCAGCCCGCGGCCCGCAGCTGGGCGCGCAGGGCGACCAGCACATAGAAGACCACCCCGACCCCGGCCAGGTGCTTGCTCGGGAAGCCGCAGCCGGGCTGGTTCGGGTTGACGATGGCCGCCGCCGCCGGCAGCACCGCCCCGGCCTGGTGGTGATCGGTGATCAGCACCGGGATGCCGAGTTGATTGGCACGCTCCACCCCGGCGACACCAGCGATGCCGTTGTCCACGGTGATCAGGAGCTTAGGCGCGAGCGCCGCCGCCGCGTCCACCACCGGCGGGCTCAGACCGTAGCCGTAGGCAAAGCGGCTCGGCACCAGATAGGACACCGCGGGGGCGCCCAGGGCGCGCAACCCGAGCACGGCGAGCGCACTGCCGGTCGCCCCGTCCGCGTCATAGTCGCCGACCACCAGGATCGAGCCACCCGCGCCCAGGGTGGCGGCGAGCAGCGCCACCGCCGCCTCCAGTCCCGCCAGGGATTGATAGGGCGCAAGCCCGGCGAGCCCCAACTCCGACTCGGACTCCGCCTGGCCGCGGCAGGCATAGAGTTGCCGCAGCAGGTCCGCGGGGTTCGCGGGCGGCGCCGCGGCGGGATCGGTCGGGACGCGGTGGATCTGGGTTGGGGTCACTGGTTGGCTGAGCTGTCGCGCAAGGGGTTGAGGGACTGGGTGGCGGGAACCTGGGGCGAACCCGCGCACCGAACGATCGGCCGCCGGGGGTAGCCTTGGCGCACCGGCGGTCGCCGGGCCAGACGCCGGGCGCACGAGTGGCCGCATCGTAACCGGATTTGCGGGGCGGCAGGAACTCGGGGCCCGAGTGGCAGCGGTGCGGACGACGCACCCGCGCTATCCTTGCGCCGGAATCGACGCGCGCCCGGGTTCCGGCCTCGCCCCTCTCGCCGATTGACCGAACCGGGGTGCCGGTGACACCGGCAGCCGCGCCCCGTCGCCGTTGCGCCCTTCGTTCGGGACAGGTCTCGCGTGCCGTCCACCCCCGGGGAAAGTCATGCTGAAATTGGTCAAGCAACTCCATCAACTCTATCGTCGGCTCGTGCAATCCATCGTGGAGTCAGCGGAAGATGCCGAACCCAAGCTGCTGCTGTTCGGACTGTTCGGCGTTTTCGGATTTCCCTTCTTTTATTTCATTTGGAACTATCTGTTTCCTCAACCGTATGAAAACCTGGTCATCCGGATCGGCGGCATGTGCGTTGCCGCGCCCGCACTGATCATCAAGTATTGGCCACCGGCGGCGCGGCGTTACATCCCCGGCTACTGGTGGTTCTCCATTTTGCTCTGTTCGCCGTTCTTTTTCACCTTCATGCTTCTGCACAATCAGGCCAACACGGTGTGGTCAGGTTCGTTGTTGGCGGGAATCGTGATGGTGTTCTTGATCTCCGACCTGCTCAATGCCATTTTGATGCTCTGCCTTGGCATCGGCGCCGCGTTCCTGGTGTACTCCCTTACCAGTAGCGAGCCCGTGCCCTGGCACCAGCTCGCTGAGCAATTGCCGGTCTACCTGTTCGCGGTCGTGACCACCAGCCTCTTCAATCGCGAACTCGCACGGGAGAAGCGCGCAAAGATCGCTGCCGCCATCGCCCTCGGCAGCCATATCGCCCATGAACTGCGAACCCCATTGATGACGATCGAGGCTGCATCGTACATCGTCGGCGGCAGACTTCCGCGGCTGCTCGCGCTCGACGATGCACAGGCAAGCACCGACGACCATACACCGATTGTCGGCGCGGAGCGCGAACTATTGGCCGAGGCGCCGATGATGATCGGTCGAGAAGTCGAGCACGCCTTCATGATCATCGACCTGGCGCTTGCCAACGCCGGACTGCGCCCTTTTGGTGCCGATGACTCCCGGGCGGTGGACGCCATGACCCTGACCACTGAAGCCCTTGATCGGTATCCCTTCCGAGACCAGGCCCAACGGCAATGGCTGCGGATTTCGCGGGCGACGAGCGTGCACATCCACGTCATCCCGTTACTCTACCATCATCTGGTCTTCAATCTCTTGAAAAACAGCATCTATGCGATCCAGGCTGCCGGTCGTGCCGACAGCGGCGAAATCAGGATCTGGGCCGTCCCTGGCCATCAGGTTCACTGCGTGCACTTTCGCGATAATGGGCAGGGGATTAGGCGTGACCTGCAGACTGCAATTTTCACAGCCTTTTTCTCCACTAAGACCAACGGCACCGGGCTCGGCCTGCACTTTTGCCAATCGGTGATGCGTCGTTTCGGCGGGGATATCCGCTGTCGTAGCGTTCCAGGCAAATTCACCGAGATGATTCTGCGGTTTCCCGCCCGGCCGGCGGCGGATTGACCGGCCCAGGCGGCGCTCGGTCGCCTTATGCCGCCCGGCGCAGCGTGGTCTCGCCCCCCGCTTCATCCCGCAATGCCGGGGCCGCGGGCAACTGCTCTCCCGCCCCGGCTCCCGCCGGCTCCCGCTGCAGTGGCGTGCGGCGGCGGAGCTTGCGCCGCGTCGAAGCCCACTCCGCCAACCCCACCGCTGCGCGAATCTCACCGCAGACCGCCGTAATCCTCTCCAACTCATCATCGCCCAGCATCGCGTTTACCGACAGCCGGATACAGGCGCGATGCTTGGCGGTGGCCGGAGCAAAGAAGGGCGAACCATAGACGCCGCGCGCGTTCAGCGCCTGTCCCAGTCGCACGACACTCTGTTCGCTTCCGGCCTCCAAGGCGATGATTTGCGAGGCACTCGCCGCGACGTTGTAACCGAGCGCATCGAGGTTGGAGCGCAGGCGATCGGCATTGTGGTGGAGTCGGACCCGACGGTATTCGTCCCGCTGCACGATGTCGATCGTCCTGGCAAAGCCGACCAACTCGTGGGGCATGACGGCACTTGAGAATATGCTCGGCGCGCTCGTAAACCTGAGGTACGGCGCGAAGCGCCGGGGGCAGGCCACCAGTCCCGCCCGCCCGCAGAACGCCTTCGCCAGACTTGCCGTGCGAAAATGCACCCGATCCTGCAGGCCGAGTGCCACCACCAGACCGGCACCACCGGGACCGTGGGTGCCTAACGAGTGTGATTCATCCGCAATCAACATGCACCCGAAATCCTCTGCGGCATCCATTATATCCGCAATTGGCCCCAGGCTGCCGTCGGTGCTGTAGACCGTCTCCATCAGAATAATGCCCGGCCCGTATCTGCGCAGCTGCCGTATCAGATGCTCCACATCGCTGTGGCGAAATGGCCTGAGATCGGCGCCCGCGATCGTTACGCCCTGGTACAGCGACGCATGGGCCATCTGGTCGATGTAAACCGGCAATCCGGGGCAGGCCACAGCCTCCAGCAAACCGGTATTGGCTTGATAGCCGGACTGGAATAGTACAGCGCCCTCGGCATGGAGCAGATCGGCGAACTTGCGCTCCAGGTCGAACTGCGGATTACCGGGATTCAGAAAGACCGCCGACATCAGCTCCCCGTTGCCGCTCTCCACCAGTGCCCTGACCTGGGCATCGACGAGTTCAGGGTGCCGTCCGAGGGATAGGTAATCGTTCGATCTGAGATTGAGGTCGCCCGCAGCAGGCGCTGGTCCGAGCACGAGCGAGCGGGCCGTGGTGTCGGCATAAGCCATCTCAGCCTCGAATCGATCGATACGTGCAGCAGTGAGGGGCGGGAGCGGGAAGGAACGCGAAAGAAGGCAACGGGGCGCTCTGGTCGTCATTGGGATGTCCTGTCGGTTGCGTGAATCGGAGCAACGGACAGGAGGTCAGCGGTTTCCCGCCCGGCTCCGGTGTGGACTGCCTGGCAGGCAGGCAGTGGTTGGAACCTTGGGACCGGGGCGGTGCGCCCAGGGCCCCGGACACAGTCTAGACAGGAAAGCGGCGCGGGGCACGCCTCGCGATCAGGTGCGCGGGCCCTTTTTTTCGATCGACCCGCGCGCCGGCTGTCGGGCGCGCCGGCTGTCGGCGCTCGACCGCGGACCCGGCGAAAGACAGGCGGGGCGAGCGACACGGGCCAGCCCGTCCGATGGTATGATCCGCCCGACGAACGCCAAAAAGCGGGCCAATACCGTGTTGAACAACAAGAAATCCTTGCCGCACATCAAGGGTCCGCCGACGCCGGACACCGGGTGCCTGCCGTTCTTTCACCCTACGCGAGTCGTGTTCGTCGACGATGATCCCAATTTTCTCAAATACTTCCCGCCGGGCCTGAACCCCAACTTCCCCATCTCGTGTTACGCCTCGCCCGGGGCCTTGCTGAGCGATATCGCCCGGGGCCGGTTGGAGACGCAGCTCCAGGTCGAGTGCTGGAGCAGTTACACGGGCCGCTTCGCCGACCCGCAGTTCGAGCAGATGCTGTCGCTGGACAAGACGATGCTGCTGATGCGGGTCTTCGGACGGCACCGTTTCAACCCCGTGAGCGTGATGGTCGTGGACTACGACATGCCGGAGATGGACGGTCTGGAACTGTGCCGACGGCTCGCCCACCTGCCCTGCCGCAAGATCCTGCTGACCGGCCAGGCCAGCGAGGCGCACGCGGTCGCCGCCTTCAACGAGAACCTGATCGACTTCTTTCTGCCCAAGGGCGCCCGCAACTGCGTGAACCTGCTGCGCGAGCGCATTGCGCGCTATCAGCGGGCCTTCATCGCCGACGCCTCCCGCCTGGTCCGCCAGGTCTTGCGTGCCGAGATTCTCATGGACTGGGACGACCCGGGCTTCTGCGACCTCTTCGCGCACCTGTGCGAGGACCTGGACATCATCGAATATTACGTGATTGCCGACCCACTGGACGGTTTCATGCTGGTGGACGAACATGGCCGGGGCCGTCTGTTGCTGACCTTCAGCGCCGCCGCGCTCGCTGCGCAGGCCACCATGGCGCGGATCGCGGGGGCCCCGCCGACGGTGGTGGAGCGCCTGGAGGGGCAGCAGGCCGCCACCTTTTTTGCGCAGGAGGAGGGCGAAGCCGTACTCGACGCGGCGGCCTGGAGCCTCGCCTGCGTGCCCGTGCAGCCCTTTCCGACCCGCCCGGACCGCTACTATGCCTTGCTCGAGGCCCCCGCTCCCTTCGATGTGTCGCCCAACACCGTGCTGGGACTGCGCGCCTATCTGCAAGGGCAGGCCTGAGGTCGGCCCGTGAACCCAAAAAGAGCATTCGGCCGCAAATTCACCGCTTAACCCGCGACGTAACCCGGGATACCATAGCGCCTCTGCGCGGTAGCGTCCGTCACCGCTCACCCGCCCGGGTGTGTCCACCCGGCTCGCCGCACCACCCGCGCCCTCAGTTCTGCCAGGATATCCCAGTGAAATCGATCTCCCGTACCCCTTGGTCCTTTTTAGCGCTGGCCCTGATGCTGGCCCTGGCCCTGGCCCTGGTCCCGCCGCGCCCCGCCCAAGTCGCCGCGCAGTCCACTGGGGACACCCCCGCGCCCGCACCGCCGGTCCCCGCCATGGTCCAGCCGCCAGCCCCGCAACGACCGCCCCGCCCCCCCATCGCCGAGTTGGTCCCGCCGGGCCTCGGCCTCGCCTCGGCCTCGGCCCTGGTGGTGGACGAGGCGGGCCGCGCCCTCTATGCCAAGGGGACCCGCGACCAGCGACCCATCGCCTCCATCACCAAGCTCATGACGGCCATGGTAGTGCTGGATTCCGCGGTGCCTCTGGACGAACCCCTGACGATCCTGGAGGAGGACCGGGACCAACTGCGCCACAGCCGTTCGCGCCTGCGCATCGACCGGGCGGCCACCCTGCAACGG
>Ga0247841_10008059_pt1 | contig 15336 bp, 13 predicted proteins | sample LaCruzMarch2015__2_FD_192410 | JGI IMG/M metagenome (GOLD analysis project Ga0247841, IMG submission 192410) | Freshwater microbial communities from meromictic Lake La Cruz, Castile-La Mancha, Spain - LaCruzMarch2015_18m | ecosystem: Environmental > Aquatic > Freshwater > Lake | place: Spain...
GCCAGTGAGACATTTTCCCGGTTGGGCATGTTCGGCGAACGAGCCATGCCCAGGATAAATCATATTTCCGAACCGAACGCGAGAAAAACCGTTCAGCCTTCGGACAAAACTTTTGGCAATTGCTATAGCGCTCTTCCCGGAGGTGTTGCGATGTCGGAATGGGAAGAGTTGATGGCTGAAGACTGGCGGGTGATTGAGGGGATGTTGCCTGCTGGATGGGAGAAGATGGCAGAGGAGTTAGGGGCTTGGGAACGGGTTAGGGGTTTTCGCAGCAAAGAAGTGTTGTTGCGCACGCTGCTGATTCACATCGCGGCTGAGTGCTCCTTGAAGGAGACCGCTGTGCGGGCAAGGGAAGCAGACTTCGCTGACGTTTCTTCCGTTGCTTTGTTCAAGCGTCTGAAGACATCCGGTGAGTGGCTACGCTGGCTGGCGTCAGGGGTGATAGAAAAGTGGTTGGCGCCTTCGATTCGGGGGCTGAGTTCGATGGATCTCCCTCTGAAGATTATCGACGGTACAGGAACCTGGAGCCAAGGGGACTTCATGGCGCGTTCATTACGCAATAAGACTTCCTTCAATGACATGCGACGAATTCAAGATTACATCTCCAAGTGAAGGAGAATCGTTGCAACATTTCTCTGTGAAAGCCGGGGATATTCTGTTGGGAGACAGCGCATACGCCTACCGCGGGCAGATAGCGTCCGTTGTCCGTAGTGGTGGAGATGTAATAGTGAGAAGCGGTTTGAGCAATCTGCCGTCGCTGGATAAGCGACGGCGTTCCTTCAATGTTTTAGCGCACATAAGAAGCCTGAGGAATGGGGAAGTAGGAGATTGGGACGTCTGGTTCGAGCACGAGGGTGCCTTGTTCAAAGGGCGGATCTGTGCGGTGCGAAGGAGCTTGGCTGCGCGCAAGTCCGCACGGGCTCGATGTCTACGGGAAAACAGTAAGAAAGGTAGAAAGGTAAAGCCTGAGACGTTAGAGGCGGCGGAGTACGTGATCGTCTTCACCACTCTCCATGGGGGCTTTACTGCGGAAACGGTCATGGAAGTCTACCGATGCCGCTGGCAGGTTGAATTGACATTCAAGAGGCTCAAGTCGATCCTCGGATTGGGGAATCTGAAAAAATTCGACCCCGAGGCCGCCAGGGCGTGGTTACACGGTAAACTCCTGGTAGCCGCCTTGATCCAGGCTCTCATGGCTGCGGGAAGCTCTTTTCCCCCCTAGGGATTCGCCGTCGGAAACGGATCCGTACTCAGGCCGCTCCATTTGGAGAGAAGTCTCCCTCATGCTCAGGTTCTTTCTTCGGGCAGTCATTCCGTGGATAGGGATAGAATGGTGTATTCGAAACTGGAGGAACATTTCACAAAAACTCAGAGAGGCGTCCAGGAAGCGAAAATCTCAAATGGAAAAGCTCACAAACACCATTTACCAAATGGTTTAAGTTAACGCCTATGGGGAGGGGAAAGGGCGGGGCCGAAATGAGTACTTCTGCCCCCTCGGACCGCCAATCAATTATCTCCCGGCTCCTCGACACTGCAGGACTCCGCGCTCCTCTGTCCTCATGTACCGGACCGCGGATAACTGAAGGGTTACCATTAACGGCCACTTCGAGCTTGACACATGAACTTAAGCGTGTTAAGAGTCCCTCGTATTACATGCACCTACCCCAGTTCTGCTACCTGTCAGGAGGCCAAGTATGAAGAAGCTCACAGTATTTACCGTGGTTCTAATCGCGATGGTCACCTTTTTTGCGTGGGCGTGGGCCAAGAAGGATGCAGTGCCTGAATTCCAATTGGCGGTTTTGGGAGACAACGCGGAGCTAATCCGCGCTTCCAACCACAAAAAGCTGACTCTGGATACGGACGGAAAATATATCATGGGCTATTTGGACGTGTTCAAGTTGGAAGACAGCGTGGTACGTGTGTCAGGTTGGGCCGCGGATAAGGAGAACCGGATTCCCGCTCAGCGTGTTCTGCTTTTTGTGGGAGAAAGATTAGTCCGTCAGATCAAACCAACAGTTGACAGACCTGATGTGGCCCTTGCGAAGGGGGAGTCCTATCTGCGCTCTGGATGGGAGGCGGATCTGCCAAAGGATCTTTTTGGGAAAGACAAGGGTAGGCTTCGAGTCATAGCCCTGACTAAGGCTGACCGCGCAAGGGAACTGCAAGGCGCATCAGACCCCTTTCTAAAGACAGAGAAGTGATCGCTGTCTCGCAGAAGGGGCCGTGTCTCGAATTTCAAAACGCAATTATTTCAAGTGAGTACAAGTATCGGTTGCGACAATCCGTTCATCAATGGCCTTAAGGTGTTAGCAAGACAATCTTCCGTTCTAAATCTGCTACCTTGGCCTGAAGCGAGGGGACAACCTCCGCAAGCTCCACCATCAGATCAAAAGCCGCCTCCGGATTCCCGTACACCCGGGCTGTGGCTTCTTGCCTTTTCATGGGAAGGCCCAGAACCTATCCTCTGCCAACCGTCAAGAGGTTATCACGAAACCTACGCGATGTCGCGCGGCCAAAAAACAGGACGGTGTGCCCTGGTCTTCGACTTGATCCGATTTGATGCCTTTTGCTCGTCGGTAAGAGGATGGCCGCGGGCCCCTTTTTCATGGATCTGACTTTCAAACTCATTAGCAATCAGCGTCTCTTCGCACTCTTTGGAACGGTATGCGCTGTCTGCGTATATCGGGCGCTTCTTACCGTCGGTATCGATTATCTGATCCAAGAGTTCTTCAAACACCTGGCTGTCATGCACCGCCGCATCGCTCACTGCGTAACTCTGCACCAGCTTGTTGGCTTCGTCGGCATTTACATGGTTTTTGTAGCCGTAGTGCCTCTCTTCATTCTTCTTCGTCCAACGAGCATCAACATCCTTCTGACGCCGTTTGGCGGGCTTCTTGTCCTACGCTTCGGGTGGCTCTTCCGCCTTGATGCCGGCGTTCTCTTCTCGACTGTTTCGTTGACGTGGCACTTCAACAAAGGTGGCATCAATCATTTGCCCTGCACGAGCCACATAGCCTCGCATCGCCAATTGCTCATGAAACTTCGCAAACAGCTCATCAACCAAGTTCAGCTCCTTCAGGCGTTCACGAAACAGCCATACCGTCTTGGCGTCCGGTACTCGGCTTTCAAGCTGTAGTCCTAGGAATCGCATGAACGATAGTCGATCCCGTATCTGATATTCAATCCCATCATCCGATAGGTTATTCAACTGCTGCAGCACCAAAATCTTGAACATGAGAACCACATCAATCGGTTTCGCCCCTGCGTTACTCTTCCTGGCCTTCTCATGCACGACATTCAAGCTAGGCCGAAATGCTTCCCAGTCAATCTGCTCTTTCAACACGACCAATGGATCACCCATCTCTGTCAGCTTGGCTGTACGCTCATGAATATCGAAAAAACCAGGTTGAACGCGAATTGGCATTTTGATCTCTCTCCATGTCTGGGATACTCGTGGTCTATAGCACAACGCCACCCAAACCACTTACAGAATACGCCTAAAAACCACCAATTTTTAGAGGTGCCCTGAAGTCTTTTAGGTCGCGGCGGGAGTGCGGGATAACCGAAATTCCGCTTGCGACCGTCTTTTTTCGGTTTTCCCTTGACAAAGCCTGGCTCATCGTACAAACTCGGCTCGGTTCATCCCGACTTACCTTGCGGCTTCGGAAGAAAACATTGTCGTTAAGGGATCAAGGTGTCGTGCAACTCGGATGGGAAATTTCGAGGGAGCTGCGGAGCTTCCGCGTGGCCTTGAAAGTCCTTGATGCCTGTGAGGGCTTTTGTCAACTGCGCTTGTTGGAAATTAACCGATAATGAGAATCCTGATTGTTCACAGAGAGTATCCACCGGAGACGGGCTGGGGAGGAATCGCCACATTCAATTTCCATCTCGCCCAAGGGCTTAGGGAACTCGGCCACGAGGTCCATGTACTCTGTTTCAATCTTGAAACTCCCAGTGACACGATAAAAGATGGTATCCGGGTGATTCGCGTCGTTAACTATGTCAAGACGATGCCCTGGGACTCATCGTTTTTCTACTATTTCTATCTTTACCAGTTAAAGTTGTGGCGCACCTTCAAGGAACTTCACAGAGAAAGCCCCTATGATGTGGTTGATTGCGCGGATCACCTGGGAGAGGGGTACGGTATCATAGGGAGCGGCATAGTTCCGACCACACTGAGATTCTATACGCCCTGGGCATGGCAATCGACCCGGTCTTTGAATTACAGAGAGCGCTGGTACGATATCTACGGGATCCGGTGGCTTGAGAGCCGGAGTGTGTTGAATGCTCATTGTCTGACGTGTCCGAGCCGGGATCTCAGCGAGAGAGTCACGGAATTCTTCGATCTGAGGCGACCCGTAGAGATCATTGAGAACCCCATTGACAGCGAATGGTTCAGTCCGGGCGAACCCCTAAGCGAGGACACTATCCGGGTTCTCTTCCTGGGCAGGTTGGAACCTCGCAAGGGTCCTGACATTCTCGTTCGAGCCATTCCTCGGATCTGTCAAGAGGTGAACAATATCGAATTCTGTTTAATAGGGTCTGACTGTCCGTCCTTGAACTCTGCTTCAACCCGGGCTGAGCTGCGGTCGTTTCTCGATTCAGAAGGAGTAATCAACCGGGTTACCTTTCAAGATCCCGTACCGTTGCTCGATTTGCCCAAATGGTACAATTCGGCCCATATCGTTGTAGTGCCTTCACGCTATGACAATTCTCCGTACTCGTGTCTCGAAGCAATGTCGTGCGGAAAAGCAGTAGTTGCGACGGAGGCAGGTGGGGCTAAGGAGTACCTGGACTATGGGAAAGCGGGCCTCCTGTTTCCTTCCGAAGACTGCGACGCTCTGGCCGACGCTGTGATCCAACTGGCCAAGGATCGGGCACTGCGCGAAAAGTTGGGAGAGAGAGCACGGCAAAGGGTCAGGGAACGATTTGACAGGACGGTAATAGCCTCTCGAATGTGCCTCCTTTACGAGCGGGCCATTGAAATTCATGGTAGGCGACAACAGGGCGACAGGCAGATTTGAGAAGCCGTGAAGGGTGTGTGCATGGACGATGTCCTGCTGGACAGGGCTGAGAAAATAGCCTCGATGCGGTGTCGCATGCACGGAAATTCCGTTTATGCAGGGCTCACCCAGGTCGTAAAGACGTTGTCCAGCTCATCTAATCAGGATTGGATGGAGCTTTCAGCTGCTCCCGCAGCCACTACACAGCCCTTAACTCAATCCCGTGGGACATCTTTGGGAAGAGCCGGGAGAAAAGCATGTCCAAACAAAGCGTTCAAATCTTCGAGAAGTTGAGCATGCCCTGTGGGAGGAAATTGGTCGTCTTCAAGACGACCCGAATCGGCTCCGATCACTAAGGAATTTCCCTCATCTGAGAGTTTCCTGTTAGAATGCGAAACCGTATTATGAGCCTCTTGGTCGGATGCAACAGTAAACCCTCCGATAATGACACGATGATGGACCGTCCTTGGGGACGTGCCAAGGCGTAAACAGGGCCGGTAAGCTGTAGGATATGACGTACGGGTATTTAAGTGAATGAGAATTCAACAATCCGGCTTGGACAGTCCATCAAGGTGATATCGCGCCATCGCCAGTTGACTTGGCAATTGGCGAGACGGAACATCATGAACCGTTACCGAGGCTCGTATCTGGGCTTTCTATGGCCTTTTCTAACCCCGCTGCTAATGCTGGTCATCTACACTTTTGTCTTTTCCGTGATATTCAAAATGCGGTGGGGGGCCAACCCCCAAGCTGGTCATCTAGACTTTGCCCTAGCCCTGCTTTGCGGAATTATCCCTTTCACGCTGTTTGCTGAAGTGGTCGCCGGGGCCCCGGGCCTTATCATTCAACATGCAAATTACGTCAAAAAAATCGTCTTTCCTCTCGAGATCCTCCCCGTTTCCATACTAATGTCCTCCCTGGTTCATGCGGGTTTCAGTATGGTCATCCTGCTGCTTAGTGTTGCAATGGTCATAAACACGCCCGGTTGGGCGCTCCTGTATCTCCCCGTGGTCGTGCTGCCTCTCATATTACTTTCCTTGGGGCTGGGATGGTTTTGCAGCGCCCTGGGTGTCTTTGTTCGGGATGTGGGGGAGGTGGTTGCAATTGTTACGAACATGTTGTTTTTTCTCACACCGATCTTCTACCCCATCGAAGCGGTTCCCGAGCAATTTCGCTTCATACTGGAAGTCAGCCCGTTGTCAGCCATCGTGGACTCTCTGCGTTGCGTTGTATTATGGAACAGACCCCCGCCCTGGGAGTGGTTGGCGTACGCGGGGGCTATCTCGTTGGTTGCATATGCTGGTGGATACTATTTTTTTGTGCGTAGCAAGCCCGCTTTTGCGGACGTAATCTGAGGACCTCATGATAGATCATTTGTCGTCGACGCCCGTCATCAGGATGCATGATGTAACCAAGACTTATCGCCTTTACCCTAAGCCCATCGACAGATTCAAGGAGGCTTTCTTCCGCGGCAGACGTCGGTATTACAAAGAATTTCTCGCCCTTGCCAATGTCACCCTCAATGTGATGGCCGGGACCACCCTTGGTATCATAGGCCTCAACGGCTCCGGAAAGAGCACGTTGTTACAAATCATCGCCGGCATACTTCAGCCCACCGCGGGCACCGTCGAAGTGAGAGGCAGGATCACAGCATTGTTGGAACTGGGCGCAGGATTCAACCCCGATTTCACCGGCCGGGAGAATGCAATGTTGAATGGCTCGATCCTCGGCTTCTCCAACGCACAGATGTCAGAGATGCTTCCGGAAATCGAGGAGTTCGCTGCTATCGGCGAGTTTGTCGACCAGCCGGTAAAGACATATTCATCCGGTATGATGGTGCGGCTTGCATTTGCCGTCGCCACCGCAGCGAACCCGGACCTGATGTTGATCGATGAGGCGCTAGCGGTAGGCGATGCTCCTTTTCAGGTGAAATGCTTTCAGCGGCTGCGCAAGTTTCAGAAGGAGGGGAAGACCTTGGTCTTTGTCTCTCATGATACGGGCGCCGTTCAGCGGTTGTGTTCCGAGGCGGTGCTGCTTCAGAAAGGCCGCGTGTACGCCACGGGAGAGCCGGAGGAGATCACAAACCTATATCAGAGGATGCATTGGAACAAGGAGCTTGATGAGCTTCCCACCTCCGAGGCCATGGATGAAGCCCCTCAGCGCTCCGGGGACGGCGTGATTCAAATAGTGAGAGGCTGGGTGAACGGCTCGGAGGAGCGTCGATTGCCGGACATGCCGTGTGGAAGCGAGATCCACATGATCATCAGGGTTCGCTTCACCAAGGACGTCGAACGGCCGATTTTAGGCGTTCAGGTGCGTACGGCCGGTGGTTTCCACGTGGGAGGAAACAACAACTGGTACGACGGGTTCGCCCTGCCTTCTCATCGGGCGGGAAGCGTCGTGGACTACGACGTTACCTTTCGAATCCTCCTGCATCCTAACATCTATACTCTGAGCCCCGGCCTGGCATACGAGACCCCCGAGGGCGTTGGTTACGCTGATATGTGGGAAGCGATGTTCGTTTTCAAAGTCTACCACAACAAGCTGACTTACTTTGGCCTAGTGGAGATGGGGATGGGCATTTCAGAACGCGGCGAAATGGAAGAGCGTATGGATCTGCCCGAGAGGCATCTCGCCGCGACCAAGCAGCTGCTACATTTCTAGAAATGCTGAGGCCCCGATGTCCAAACCTCCACCAAATCCAATGAAGGAAAGGACCGCTTATTGGCGGAAGCTACTTTCCGAGGAGTACCGAGATGGTCTTCGCGAGACAGATTGGGTATCAGCCCCCTGCTGATGAAGCACCTGGATCGGTTGGTGGTCGGCAAAGAAGCAGCTTTGGGCATTACATGGGAGACGTATTTCCTGGACAAGCGTTTGCTGCCATTACTTGAGAAGAAGAAGAGCGAAGGATTGTTTTTCCTGTCGGTGGGACGCGGAGACGGCGCGGTCGTCGAACATTTGATCAGGCGCGGCTGGCCGGTGGGACGTGTTGTCGGGCCGAATATGATGAGCAACTCCTGAAGGGGGCCGGCGACCGTTTTGCCTGTCAACCGAGGTGAACGCCGAGTTTCACTAGTTTGATATAAATCACAGTCGAGGCTCGTTAGGGGTTTTTGATGCGGTGTTCTTCTGCCACTCGGCCCACCATTGCCCTAATCTGGTGGCCGAAAGGCCGGTCCAGAGGTGCATGCAGATTATGTGTCGCAACTGAAAATCTCCATGCAGTCAGTAACCTGCATCCGCGCTAGTAGCCGTTTGAGTTGGGGAGGGATGATGACGAGGCCTGACCGGACGACACGAGTTTTGTTCGTTTCCCACAGCAGTGAGCTGCGGGGCGCAGAAAGGAGTTTGGAGCTGCTCCTCCGGGGTGTTGAGGCCGAGACAATTGAGCCTGTGGTGGTTCTGCCCGGCCGGGGAGGCCTATACGACCATCTCTCGGCTCTCGGGTTTCCTTTGTACGATGTCCCGATGTGGTGGTGGCTCCCGCCACTTGGGGAGTCACATGAGACCATGTTGACGGCATACCGGGCAATCGTGGAAAATATTGCGGTTGTTCGAAACATCATAAGAACCCACGGAATCCAAGTGGTACACAGCAACAGCGTGGTCGTAATGGAAGGAGCCCTTGCGGCCGCTTTGGAGAGGCTCCCGCACGTGTGGCACATTCGTGAGATCCTTGACGAGACAAGTGGGCTTAGCTTACCGTTGGGACGCGTCGCAACTCTGGGTATCGTGGAGGAGCTCTCGGACAAAGTCGTGGCTGTGTCCCACGAGGCTGCCCGGCAGTTCTGGAACTCAACAAAGGTGGAAGTTGTGTACAACGGCGTGACAATATCTAATGGTCGTTCAGCGCAACTCCCTGGACGTGTTGGCTCTCTCAAGGTGGCGTTCGGAGGCAGCCTGATCGAACGAAAAGGTGTAGACCTATTTGTGGAAGCGTGCCTGTCGCTTAGGAACGCGGACGTGGACTTCTACTTAGTAGGTGATGAAGAAAACCATGCCTTGACTCAAGGACTTAGGAACAGAATCGGCGAAGCCGGTAAAGCGAGCCGCTTCCACTTCCTCGGATTCAGGGCAGACATGAGTTCGATACTTGAGGCTATGGACATCTATGTGCTTGCCTCCCGCAATGACCCTTTCCCACGTACCGTGATCGAGGCGATGGCAGCCGGATGTGCGGTTGTGGTAACGAAGTCCGGGGGGGCGATGGAGGCAGTGCGGTCATGCGGTGCAGGAGAGGTGGTGGAGATATCGGCGGAGTCCATAGCAGGTGGAATCAGACGACTCATCGAGGATCCCCGATACCGCAAGGCCTGCGGCCAGTCGGGCAAAAGGAACGTGTACGAGTTGTTCTCCTCGACCAGCTACGTAACGAAGATGACGAAATTGCTGAGCGACGTGGCACTCAGTGGACGGGCGCCGAGACCCATCGATTACCTGATAGAGGAATTGCTCTCAAGGCACGAGACTACCCAGCCTTCATTCGCTCGGAGGCCACAAAGGAGGTTCAGTTGGATTTTCGGCCGGAGCTAGTCTCCGTTGTCATCCCAACCTATAATGGCAGAGCAGACCTGGAGAAATCTCTGCCGGCTTTGTTTTCACAAGAGGTTGAATTCCCGTTTGAAGTCATCTGCATTGATTCATCCTCCGCGGACGGGACCTGGGAGTTGCTCGGGGACTATCCGATAGAGCGTCACCGGATCTCTCGCGAGGAGTTCAGCCACGGTGGGACCCGCAACCGCGGTATCGAGCTGAGCCGAGGCGAGATAATCATCCTCATGACCCAGGATGCCATCCCTGTCGGGGATCAGTGGATGGCGACACTGGTGAGAAATTATGAGGATCCCGAGGTGGCGGGAGTCTACTGTAGACAGCTTCCGCGGCCTGACGGGACTCTCCTGGCCAAGGTAGATCTGCGGCTGTGCCTCAGCGGTTCCAGTCTGCGTAAGGTGAATCGGATAGGCGATCACCCCGGGTATCATAGCGCTCCTCCCGAACAAAGGCGCATGTTGTGTAATTTTGACGACATCTGTTCTTCCATGCGTCGATCTGTATGGACAAGGTTTCCCTTAAAATCCGTTAATTTCGCGGAAGATCTGGAATGGGGGAAGCGAGTATTCGAGGCCGGACACACCCTCGTCTTCGAACCCGACGCGCCGGTGGTGCACTCTCATGACCGTTCTTTTGCGTATGAATTCAAGAGGGCCTTCGTGACCTATGACGTTCTGGATGACATGTTCGACTGGGGTGACGATGGATACCGATTTTCCCGGGCCCTGCTTGACGCCGTTGGGGCGCCGTTGACGCTTGTCCGTGTATATCCTGAGATATCCGAGGAGCCCTTTCGGAGCCGGATGAAAGCTTATTACACGATTACAACGCGGGTATTAGGCCACGCTTGCTTCAGTGTGTGGCGCCGGAAGCTGAAAGGGTCTATGTTGGGAACATCTCTTCAGAAGCTATTTTACAATGGCGTATGACGAAGCGTCTGAGAGATGTGCCATCGATTTTGACAGGAGGCTTTTATCATGTGTGGTGTGGCAGGACTCGTAGGGACATATGCCCCTGAAACTTTGGATCAAATGATCGCGGCCATGTCCCACCGGGGACCGGATGACATGGGCATTCATTGGGACCGGGATCTACAGGTAGGTATGGGCATGTGTCGACTGGCGATTCTGGATATAGAGAGCGGCCACCAGCCTATGTCGAATGAGAATGGGGACGTCTGGATCGTTTTCAATGGAGAGATTTACAACAGTCCTTCGCTCAGACCTTTCCTTGAAGAAGCCGGTCACCGGTTCGTGTCGCATCATTCCGACACGGAAGTCCTGATACATCTTTACGAAGAGGAGGGAATTGAGGCCCTGCAAAAGCTAAACGGCATGTTCTCCTTTGTTATCCTGGATAGGAACCGGAAAAGACTTTTCGCGGCCAGGGATCGCATGGGAAAAAAACCACTGTATTACTGGCAAGGTCCCGGGCTCTTCGCTTGGGCCTCCGAAATCAAAAGTCTGCTCGAGACACCGTACATTGCCCGTAATGTGGATCGTGAAGCCTTGTTTCATTACATGAGTCTCCTGTACGTCACAGGAGAAAAGACCATTATCCAGGGAATCCGCCGTCTTTTGCCGGGGCACTGGCTGATATATGACCTGGAAAAGAAGACTGTCACCACCGGATGCTACTGGGATCTGGATTTTTCAAAGCAGGAGAACCGTCCAGAAGACGAGTGGTGTCATTTGATTCGGGAAACCCTCGGAAAGGCTGTGAAAAGGCGCATGCTGAGCGATGTGCCGGTCGGCTGCTCGCTCTCCGGCGGTATCGATTCTTCCTCCATTGTGGGATTGCTGGGGAGCATGAACTATTCCGATATAAGGACATACTCCCTCGGATTCGTCGGTCAGGGTGAGGATGACTGGAATGAGCTTCCGCTTGCCCGAGCAGTCTCCCGGCGGTGGGGAACCCGGCACCACGAAATGATCCTGGAACCGGCCGAGCTGCTTGACGATCTGCTCAGCATGGTTTGGCATTTGGATGAACCGTACGCTGGAGGTCTCCCGTCCTGGTATGTGTTCAAGCACATGCGTCAGGATGTTACCGTAGGACTTACCGGCACGGGCGGTGATGAGCTTTTCGGGAACTACGGAAAGTACACCACCTTCGAGGTCAACCGTCTAGCGAGGCTAACGTGTGCGTATCGAGACTCATCAAGGCTGGAACGGAGACTTGTCTATGACCCCTTTCTTGCCCTGGCTTCACTCACACCCGAAATCCTCATCGGCAGACTGAGGAAGAATCAAATTCGGTCCGTCCCGACTATGTCCCAGGAGCCAATGCGATGGTTCTACATGGGGTTTTGGTACTACTTTGACGACATGACAAAAAGGAATTCCATCTTCACCTCGAGCGGTGCCTGCATGGATACGGGCCAGATGCTGCAAACATTGCACAATCAATCCGGCGCGAAAGACTATCGAAACGCGATAGCTTATGTGGACTTCAAAACACAGCTCGTTGACGAATTCCTCTTCTTCACCGATCGACTCTCCATGGCACACTCCTTGGAAGCTCGGGTTCCCTTTCTGGACCACGAGTTCGTGGAGCTGGTTTTCCGAATCCCATCGAGACAGAGGAGCAAACGCCATGATTGGAAGTACCTCTTCAAGAAGGCTGTTGCAGACCTCCTGCCTGCTGAGATTCTATCCGCTCCTAAGAAAGGATTCGTAATCCCCATCAAATTGTGGTTGCGGGGTCACCTGCGCCCGCTTGTAGTGAAACTCCTGGCCCCTGAACGGCTTGAAACACAGGGCATTCTGCATCCCCAGTTCTACTTCAACTACGTGGAGCCTCATCTGAATGGGCACGACTTCACATGGCAGGTGTGGGCTGCACTGATGTTTCAGCTTTGGCACGTCGTGTTCATTGAACATCCGAGCAGAGGACGTCCTTCTATTGAACTCAGGCACATGCTCGATTAGCTTGGTGATCCAGTGATACGCGCATAACACGAGGGAGAGAGGTATCAACACGCGGACAGCGGTTGGGAGACGAAACCCGGCGGGGGAAAGACTGAAGGACTATCAACGTGATGCATGATATGGGAAAGAAATCCCTTGTCTTAGGTGGCTGCGGTTTCCTCGGGTCTCATGTGGTTGACGCGCTGCTTCGAGAGGGTCACACTGTTACAGTTTTCGACAAAGAAAAGGTCGATACGACAAACATTGCTCATGTCCTGAGCGAAATCCGGTTGATTCAAGGCGATTTCTCCAACCAACGAAATGTGGAAGACGTAATCGGGGACCACGAGTACATCGTTCACTTGATCGGCACTACCCTACCTCAGACATCGACCGAGAATCCGGCGTACGACCTGGAAAGCAATGTGATCCCCTCTCTCAACCTCCTCGATGCGGCAAAGCGATCGCGTGTCAAGAGACTGGTTTTCGGCTCATCCGGCGGCACAGTCTACGGTGTGGCAAAGCATCTCCCCTTATCTGAAGACCATCCCACGAATCCTGTCAGCGCGTATGGGATTTCCAAGCTCATGATAGAGAAGTATCTTCAGCTCTATGCATATCACCACTCCATAGATACGGTAAGTTTGCGGGTGTCCAATCCGTACGGCGAGCGTCAGAGCCCGTTTGTGGCCCAAGGAGTGGTAGCGGCTTTTGTTTGGAAAACCCTCAACGGCGAGCCAATCACCATATGGGGTGATGGTCGGATCATAAGGGATTTCATTTATGTCGGCGACGTAGCGGAAATGTTCATCCGGGCCATAGTGCAAGACAACCAAGATGCCCGTGTATTCAACATCGGAAGTGGCGTAGGCACATCTTTGAACGACCTTTTGAAGATTGTTGAACGCGTCATCGGAAAGAAACCCGTTGTTGCCTACACGAAGGGCAGGAAGGTGGACATCCCTGCCAATGTGCTGGATGTCAGCCGGGCTCGACAGGTCTTCGACTGGCAGCCGAGAGTCGTGATGGAGGACGGCATCACAAGAGTTGCCGCTTTCATGAAAGGGTTTAGATAGGAGGGAATTCCCTGGAGACCGCATCACCCCAGACGCAGCTTTCTCTGCACATGGTTTCTCGACCGGCCCATCTGCCTCTAACCCCCCGAGCAGTTCTTCAGTCACATCAGGAACATGTCTTCCTGGATCGCCGACCCCCGCCAGCCAAACAAGAGCACCTATCAAGTGGGGTGAACACGCATTTGCGCCAATTCACATGTTCATGCTCACATTCCCCGTCGTATTCCGCGCTATTTTTTGGGCAAACACGGGTAATTTGGGTTGAGCCATTCAATTGGAATAATTATAGCCCTTCTCTAAAGTTCTGTCGGAATGGCACAGGTCTTTGTGTTTTCATCTTTTCTGTCGATGAGCCATCTGAGAGCCTGGGTCAACCTGTCAATGAGTTGATCCTTGGTTTTTGCATAAAAACCGCTAAACCACTCTCCCTTCATGATGAGCCAGAGCCGTTCGATGGGGTTGAGATCGGGTGAGTAGGGAGGCAAGAAGACCGGCTCAAATCGTCCCCAATCCAATGTCTTGCTCTTATGCCAAGAAGCATTGTCCAAGACTCTCTTTCCGCACATTTTTTTGGAGTTGCCAGGTGATTTTGGTTGGGGTTCAAAAGAGAGGCGCGACAGCAGGACAGACATCTGGTAAGTATGAGGCACCTTGAGGAGGTGCGTTATGGGGGTAATGCCAGAAATCCTGTCCCATGCGGACGTACGTTTTCTACCGATCGTGGCGGCCTTTGTCAAGAAAATTGGCGTGGCTGAGGAGGTTGACCGTCTGTGCGTCATGGAGAGCGGGGTTAGGCCGGGCCTTGTGGTTTCGGCCATGATCCTTGACACCCTTTCGGGTCGTAGCCCGTTGTATCGGTTTGAACGATTCGTCTCTGAGTTCGACACGAAGCTGCTTCTTGGGGAAGAGATTGCCGCGGAGAGATTCAACGACGATGCCCTTGGCCGGGTGTTGATACGTCTGTGCGAAGTGGGAACAGGCAGGATCTTTACCGCTATAATCCTCAACGTCGTCAAGCCGTTTGATTTGGACACGTCGCACGTGCACCACGACACGACCAGTCACACGGTGTATGGGGATTACGAGTTGTATGCCGATCCGGATCATGGCCATCCTTTTGAGATCACCTACGGTTTCAACAAGGATCACAGGCCGGACCTCAAGCAGATAGTCCATAGCCTTCTGTGCGTGGATCATGGGATCCCCATCCGCACCAAGCTGGAGAATGGGAACAAATCCGACAAGACCATCAATGAAGATCTGCTTCGCCAGGTCTGTGAAGGGATGGGTAAACTGGGCGTGAGAAACTTCTTGTATGTGGCTGACTGTGCCCTGGTCACACCGACAAACCTGGAGTTGATGAGCGACGAGGAGAAGGGGTGTCGTTTTGTTACCAAACTTCCCAAACCTTACAAGGAGTGCATCGAGGCCATCGAGCGCGCGGTAACAGCCGACGCGTGGGAAGATCTTGGCATTCTATCCGAACAAGCCCCGACTCAGAAGAGGAAGCCTGCCTCCTATCGTGGTTTCGAGACGAGCGTCACGCTCTATGGGCGAAGCTATCGAGCTTTGGTGGTCCATTCCGATGCACTCGACAAGAGAAAGACCAAGAAGCTCGCCAAGGCGATAGAAGATGACTTTGCTCAGTTGATCAAGGTCAAGGCCGAACAGGAGAAAATCAGCTATGCGTGCCTCCCCGATGCCCAGGCAGCGATTGAACGATTGCCCCAAGGCAAGTTCCATCGACTGATTGCCCTGGGACGTCAGAAAGTGAGATACGCCAAAGGAAGACCC
>Ga0247841_10008060_pt1 | contig 15335 bp, 22 predicted proteins | sample LaCruzMarch2015__2_FD_192410 | JGI IMG/M metagenome (GOLD analysis project Ga0247841, IMG submission 192410) | Freshwater microbial communities from meromictic Lake La Cruz, Castile-La Mancha, Spain - LaCruzMarch2015_18m | ecosystem: Environmental > Aquatic > Freshwater > Lake | place: Spain...
TCTGACTAGGCCAAAAACTGAATAATGCTACAATATATACTATGAAACAAAGCATAACTATTAAATTCAATGCATGGATTATCTGTGCCGTTCTTTTGGTCGCAAACTTAGTAACTCTTGGCTTATGGAGGCCATGGATTGACAATTCAACAAGTGATCGAACAATCGTGATTACTGGTTCTACAACCATAGAAGCCGAAGCCGATCAATTTGTATTTAGTCCTTATTACCAAAAGGAAGGTACTGATAAAACAGCGATTAATGCTGAGCTTAGTGACCTGGCAACAACTATTACCGCAAAACTCAAAGAATTGGGTGTTGAAGATTCAGCTATTAAAACCGACGTAAATTCTTATGAATATAGTATTTATTATGGAGGAGAACCTAGTGCAGAGACTTCTACTCTTTATTTGACTGTCACCATAAAAGATAAGACTTTGGCACAAAAAGTTCAAGATTACATTGTCACTACATCACCATCTGGCTCTATAACACCACAAATTTCATTTTCTACTGCCAAACAAAAGATTCTTGAAACTCAGGCTCGCACTGAAGCCCTTGCAGATGCGAAATCTAAAGCCGAGACGAGCGCTAGTCAGCTGGGTGCAAAACTTGGCAAAGTAATAGCCGTAACTGATAATACTTCTGGCGGAGTAGTGCCTATGCCTTGGATGCTTGATACTGGCACTAAATCTTCTGATTCGTCAGTCAGTTCGAGCGCAGAATCTTCCTATACTATTCAACCTGGACTCAATGAATACAGTTTCAGTATTGAAGTTACCTACGAATTAAAGTAGATAGAGTTTATATCAACTCAACCATATTTATTGTTATCTATTAATTATCTCTATGGCTTTACCATTTATGATTGCATCACTGATTTTATTGTATGCGCTGGTTAGAATTCTCTGAAAAGTACTTTGACTTGTCGCCATTTCTTTGGCACATTCCGCTTGACTCAAACCTTCGATATTTTTTAGCCTAAGAGCTTCAGATTCCTCAAGGGTCAGTTCAATAATATCTAACATAGGCATAGGAACTCCACGTGGCTTAAAATAAGTCACGTTTGGATTAAAACAAACTCTTCGGTTTAATCTAGGTCTTGGCATAATTAACATCCATCAGATATTGATTATACAGCCCGCCATTTGACGAGCTGCATAATTTTAATATTTTAATCATTATTTATTTGTTTGATCTTCGGCTTGAGCTATTTCTTCCCTCAAATCATCTAGGTCTTCTACAAGTTGCTTTTCTATAGCCTTTAAATCAACTACATTATTTTTTGAAGAAGCCCAAAAGCGTCTTATTCCAAGACCACAACCACGGCATCTTGCCATACCTCTATATTGACCGTTACAAACTTGACAATTGCCTAATCCTCTACCCGTCATTGGACCTTGACCCATTGGACCTGTTCCATCTAAATTTGGCATATATAAATCTCCTTTATTAGATAGTAAAGTTATTATAATTATGTATACTATCTATTATGAGTATATACCCATAACTAATTTATTGTCAAGTATATTAGCAATTCGGCTTTATAGAACTACAGGTCAATCCGTCTTTTGCTATCCAGTCACTTAACCCGCCGACATTAGTTACATTTTTATATCCAGCTTTTTCAAGTGCGACTTTCGCTTGGCCTGCTCTGTTGCCGGTACGACAATAAACATAAATCGGTTTATTTTGATCAATTTTCGAAAAATCACCATTTAATATGTCTCCTAATGGTATATTAATAGCTCCATCAGCGTGATTAGCTGTATATTCATCTGGCTCACGTACATCTATAAGCTGTCCATCGACTGATTCAGCTTGAACGCTTGTTTTAGTAATCTCATCAGATGTATTTTTATTTATATTTTTAGTCAAAATATAATAACCACTCAGTGCCAACAGAATAATAATTATGATTAATAAATATTTTTTCATTATATAAATACCTGCATCAAATAAATTATACTACGCCAAAGAGTAGAAAAATAATAAAATTAGTTATAAACTTAGATAAACAATGATAGAAAATATACTTATTGAAATTGCCCTGATAGTAGGTGTAGGTCTGTTATTATCTGGTGTTGCAACAATGCTAAAACAGCCTCTTGTAATTGGATATATTGCAGCCGGTATTATACTCGGACCTAGTTTTTTGAATGTTGTAAAGTCAACAGATGCAATAGCCTCTTTTGCACAATTAGGTATAGTTGTATTGCTTTTCACAGTAGGGCTTAGTCTTAGCCCAAAAGTATTTAGAAAAGTAGGAAAAGCTTCTTTGATAACTGGGATTGGACAGATATTACTAACTTCATTATTAGGATTCTTTATAAGTAACTCTCTGGGATACTCGTTTATTAATTCTATGTACATAGCTATTGCATTAACGTTCAGCAGCACAATTATAGTCATGAAAACTCTCTCTGACAAAGGTGATGGTGAAACTCTCTACGGCAGAATCTCAGTTGGATTGCTTTTAGTCCAAGACGTAGTTGTTATGTTGATACTCGCAATCATATCTTCATTTTCATCTGGTGCAGTTGGCAATTCATTATCATTATTAGATCTCGGTATTATTACGGCCATTATCGTCTTACTCATCCCATTATCGATATATGTTCTACCGGCCATAATGAAAAGAGTAGCTAAATCTCAAGAATATCTATTACTCTTTTCGCTTGGTTGGTGTCTACTTCTTGCTGTTGTTTTCCACAAATTAAAATTCTCTATGGAGATAGGAGCCCTACTCGCAGGCGTAGCTTTATCTATGTCTTCGTATAGACACGAAATAATTTCAAAACTACGACCATTACGTGATTTCTTTATATTTCTATTCTTTATTTATCTTGGGTCGCAAATGGTTCTATCAAGTCTAAGCAATAATATAGTTCCAATTATCGTACTCTCCGCTTTTGTAATAATAGGCAAGCCGATAGTGGTATATATCATCATGGGACTATTGGGTTATACCAAAAAGAGCAGTCTATTTACCGGCTTAGCTCTTGCACAAATTAGTGAATTCTCTTTGATACTAATAGCTCTGGGCGTCAAATTAGGACAATTATCGCCAGAAATACTTTCACTAGTGACGACAGTCGGATTAATTACTATCGCCGGATCAACATACTTAATGATGCATTCCGAGATAATATTTTCTCGTTTATCAAAATTTTTACCCAACATCGGCAAGGAACAAAATGCAAATATAATAAAAAATACTAATCATAGTCATAATGAGGTCGTCATTTTTGGATATGATAAGGTTGGTTTTAGTTTACTTAATTCATTCAAGAAAATGGGCAAAAAATATTTGATAATAGATTACAATCCCGAAGTGATTAAATACCTAGAAACTATGAAAGTAAATTGTGCATACGGAGATGCAGAGAATGATGACTTATTGTATGATTTGTGCCTATCAAAAAAGAAGATGGTAGTTTCCACAATACCAGTGTATGAAACGAATTCTCTCATTCTTAGGAATATTAGAGAGTACAGTGACAAAACAATCGTAATTCTAGTTTCGAATAGCATTGAAGATTCTTTAAAACTTTACGATCAAGGCGCAAATTACGTGATAATACCTCGTTTTCTTGGAGGTGAACATGCTTCTAGATTAATTGAAAGAAATGAATTTAATATAGATTTATTTACCAAAACAAAAATGGCACACATCAATCATCTTGGCGATCGCAAATCAATTAAACATTTCTTATAACTCTATAACATATTCGTATTACATATTTCGAAATTAATATTATAAAAGAGGCCTTATCGGCCTCTTTTAATGTTAATCTTTAATTATTTTATTGATTTTGATTATTACAATTATGACGCATACCACCGCCTGCGACACTATTAATATCGTGGCCAGCTGTTTGACGTTCTTTCATATTTTGCAAACGACTATCTATCTCAGCTTGAGTTAGACCGCGAGCTTCCCATCTTGCCTGTGCAGCTTGCTGCATTGTTGTATGAAGTTGATCTAAACTAACACCTTTTTCTTCTGCGATTTGAAGTAAGGTTTTGGTTTCTAATTGAGTACGGAGTTCGCTTTCTGATACGCCAAGTGCTTTCGCTTTTGACTCTATAGATTGCTGATAACCATATCCGCCTCCATTACCGTTTGAGTTACCATTGCCGCCCTGTGCTTGTACAAAACTTGGAACTATCATAAGCCCTGCAGCTATTAGTCCCACTATTCCTAAACTATACGTTATTATTTTTTTCATTATGTCTCCTTTCGACATATGTAGTACAAACGAAGCACATAAATTATTTCATTTATTTATTGCGTAAATATCCTCTAACAGATGAGCCACAAGCTATATTATTATCACAAGATATTACACTCACCCTACGACCATTAAATATTCTTGGTAAATTACTATATGAAAATATAAAACCTATTGTGATAAAGACAGTAACTAATATCGGCACCAAATAAATTAATCGTATTTTGTACATCTGTCCGGTTTTGTGAACTAAATAAATAATTCCAATTAGAGAAACTAGGCCAAGCAGTAATGCCCACCAAGGGAAAGAACCTAGTAGTATAGCCAGATTCTGTTTTGCTCCGTAAGCCGGTCCTTTTGCAGCCTGTACTCTTAACCATAATGTCGCTATGCTGATGAAATATGTTGAGATAAAAGCTAGCAATACGATCGCTATTGCTCCAAGTGTACTCAAATACAGATAGAAAGATCGTGAGCGCATATGAATTTTACCGTCATTGATCTTGTGCATGACCTTTTCTTCAATAACACTGGTTTTTGGTTGGGTTTTATCGCTCATAATTTACTCCATTATTTTGACACACTTCTTTTAACATAGCCTTCCCTCGTTTGATTCTAACTCCCACCGTAGATATTGGTATATGTAATATATCGCTTATTTCTTCGTATTTTAAATTGTCAAAAAACTTAAGAGCTAAAATTTCTTTATATTTTATATCAATCTGACTAAGACATTTTCTAACATTAAAATTCAGCATATTTTTATCCATAATCTTATCTGTATCAAATTTAATCAAAAAATCATTGTTTGTTTCATCTACTACGTCCAAGGCATATATTTTCTTGTTTTTCTTTATCGAATTCATAGCCCCATTATGTAGAATTCGATAAATCCAAGACGAAAACGATTTATCAAGTCTAAAGCTTCGCAGATTGACATATGCACTTATGAAAGCCTCTTGAGTTATATCTGACGCGATATCGTAATCTTTTAACAGAAACGTTGCATAACGCATAAGTTTATCTTCGTATCTCTCTACTAACAATGCATACATGTCATTATCACCTTTTAAAACCAAGGTTACTACCTGTGAATCTGAAAGGGCATCATTTTTAGTAATCATAGCCTTGTATATTGTACAACTATGCCTGATTTTTTATTTCATTAGGAACCAATTAATTAAGCTATTTTTTTGAATTTTTATCAATTCTAGAAAGAATAAATATAAAAGATGCAACGAATACCATAAATAGTCCTGTCCCGATTGGCGAACCCCATCCGAAAATTATGTTCAAAGAATCCATTCCTATCTCCTTTTGTTAATAAATAAATTATAGCATTTAATCATTATTAGCTCGATCATTATCAAAACGCTTATGATTTACAAAGAGGCTTTCCCTTTGCTAGTATGTTTATAAATATGGAGAAAAGTGTTGAAACTGGAAAAATAGTTATCGTACACGATAGTGCTTCTTCGTTACCCGAAAATATGAGAATTACCAAATATGGTGGTCTCATAGAAGTACCTCTTACAATTACAGTTACGACTGATAACAAAAATAAAGAATGGACTGATAGCCCATTCAAGTCCGACGACGAAAGAAATAAATTCTTAGATGGTATGAGGATTGGCAAAGTCAGCACATCTCAACCAAATCCTGGAACTTATATGAGTGTTTACAAGGATATTATTAGAAATGGGATAACAGAAATTGCAGTAATACCTACAAGCAGTCAATTGAGCGGTTCTATGAATGCTGCGAAACTAGCTGCACAGGAATTGAAAAATGAAGCAAATATAGCCGTTGCCGATTGTAAAACAGTATCAATCGGTCAAGGACTGATAGTGACACAAGCTGACATAGAAAACAAAAAAGGTAGCTTCAAGAATGCCACAGAATTAGTGAATAGAGTTGAAGGATTATCAAAAGAGTTATATCTAGCCCAAGCATTTTCTAGTCTTGAATTTCTCAAAAAAGGTGGCAGGATTGGTCCGGCGGCAATTTTTCTAGCAGGCGTATTAAGTAAAATATCATTAGATATAATACCAATTATTGGGGTAAATACCGAAGGCCAGTTAAAGCCAATCGATAAAAAGATAGGTTGGCGACATGCTCGTGAATCAATGATAAATTATGTTTCAAAAGGAGTTGGCCAACGTGCAGTTCGGTTGGCAATTGTGTATTTCGAATCGAATCAACTAGATAACTTAACCAATGAAATCAAAGGTAAATTTGTGATGGCAACAGATGATAACGGCAAAGAACACGATATAATGAAATGCGAGCAAAGCAAAGTCCTGATCGCTCATTCAGGCCCAGGTGTTATCGGCTTGGGAGCGTTAGCATTGGGCAAAAGATAAATTAAATCTTTTATTGCTTATTTATAAAAAATTTGACATAGCCGTGATTCGAACCAGGCAAAATTGAAGGATTAACTACCTCTTTAACGGATTTTATTTCTATAGAATAGCCAAAAACATCAATCGTATCACCGACTTTGACCTGTTTTTGAATGGATGCATCTGTTTCATTGTTATAGAAATCTATTAAAGCAGAATCATTTTCAATATTGCTAAGAGAAACGTTAATATTGCCATAGTGCATTTGAGTACCTTGAGTTACAGTTTCAGTACCCGCTGGATCTGGTGGATTATTACTCCAGATTCCATAACCAACTAGAATAACAATTAAACCTGCTATTAATATCGCCAAACCGATAAATATTTTTTTCTTTTTCATAAGTATTATTATACTTTATTAAACCCAAAGAACTACAAAAAGAGCTTGTTTATCATCATTATGCGTCTAATAAATTTACTACTTAGAGATTTTTTTGATAATATTATAATTGCTTAATTAAAAAAGAAAGTTTAAATACTCATGAAATCACTAGTTATTTTTGACTCTAATCTCGGCAATACTAAAATAATTGCGGAGACTATTGCTAATGTTTTAGAAACACGAGCTATTTCGGTATCTGATATAAAACAACAGGACCTTGAGAATTTGGGATTAATTGTAGTTGGTAGCCCAATCATTGCCTGGAAACCATCTGAAAAAATGAATAAATTTTTGTCAGGTTTAAATGCTGAACAATTAAAAAACGTGTTAATGGCTACTTTTGATACTCGAGTTAAGCTGTTTATTCATGGTGATGCTATGAAAAAAATTGCAGATGTGCTAACTGGCCTAGGTGCAAAGATTATAATTGAATCCAAAGCATTTTATGTCAAGGGTTCGGATGGGCCACTTTTTGATGGCGAAGTAATAAAAGCTAAAAATTGGGCAACTGAAATTAAACAAAAACTTAATTAATTTTTCAAAGATAAAAGTTGTGTGATAGCATAATAATATAAATATAATTGAGGATAGAAATGAAAACAGAAAACAGAATATTAATGAGTAAGGCAATAGATTCGCTTTCTGGAAATTGGGGATTATCAATTGGGACCTATCTTGTTTTTGGTTTAATTAGTGGTGTTGGCGGAGTAATTGGTTTAATAATTGGTGGTCCGATGCGACTTGGTTCGGCTATCTTTTCTTTGAACTTGGCCAGTGGCAAAAAAATAGAACTTTCTCAAATTTTTGATGGTTTTGAAAATTTTGCAGAATCACTTGTCGCTTTCCTATTAATGGCTTTGTACACTTTTTTGTGGTCATTACTGTTTATAATTCCAGGAATTGTAGCCGCCATATCTTATTCCCAAACATTTTTCATCCTTGCCGATAAAAAAGGTACAAAGGGCGTTGATGCCTTAGATGAAAGTAAAGCAATGATGTATGGTTTTAGGTGGAAGTTCTTTTGTCTCGGTATGAGATTCTTCGGCTGGTTTATCTTGTCAATCTTGACATTTGGAATTGGTTTTCTTTGGCTCATACCATATGCACAAGTTAGTCTTGCGAATTTCTATAAAGATTTAAAAAAATAAGTTATCAAGCTCAAAGATCTAACAAGTGAAGGAGCGCTAAAATGAGCTTAGACATGTATTTAAGTAAAAATACTTATGTCGGTAGTTCTAATAATCGGTTAAAAATAACTGGTATAAAAAGCCAGATTCAAATTCCACGAGTAAAACACATAACTGAAGAGATAGCTGTATGGCGAAAAGCCAATGCTATACATCAATGGTTTGTTAACAATGTACAAGATGGTAATGATGACAACAATCCATATTTTGTTAGTACAGAGAAATTAAAAGAACTACTAGAACTGTGCAAACAAGTGTTAAAAGATCCGAACAGGGCGCCAGAAATGTTACCAACTCAAGGAGGTTTTTTATTTGGCAGTACCGAATACGATAATCGGTATTTTCAAAGTTTAGACTATACGGTCGAAACTCTAAAAAATGAATTTAATAAAGACGAGGACAATCGACAAGAATACGTATATCAATCAGATTGGTAAAAACTAATTAAAGAAAAATCGTTTCAAGGGAGTATCGTCAACATTAGCATCTGGCTCTGGTAATTCATCTGATTTTGGAAACCGCCTACAAGAACTACAAATTATACGCTGGCACCTTACCATACCTGAGTCGAATCCTTTGCCGTTTGCTTGCCTGGCATTATATGGATCTCCACACCTACTACATTTATATATAGTGATGTCACTTCGAATATCTCCAATGTCATCGTGGAAAGAATCGGTTGGCCTAGCACCTACAGATATATCCAATTCTGGCTCGAAAGCTTTTCTTTCCTCATTCCTATACTCTTCATTCGAGAGTTTATATATGCTTCCTCCGCATGCTTCATAGCGCCCACCACAATCCTCATCTTCATAGTGGCAAAAAACTGGCAAAGTATTGACCAGCGCTTTTTTGCAACCAGAACAAATATATGATTTTGAAAAGTTGTCGAACGAAGTTATGTACATTTTTCTGCATTCATAACACTGAAATTGAATCGAGATATTGTCACTACCTTTTATTCGTACAAGCTTTGGCATTTCTTTACTCCCAATCTTGTCTTTAGTATAACAAAAAACTACTGAACATCACTTCACTTTGTTCACTCAAAACATTCATCACATTCCATCATTCTCTGACTGAAAGCCATGAATAAGCAAAGTGAGTCGAAATGACTCCGAGTTAGATATATAATTAGGCTGGAGGAAGTATATAAAATGATGAAACAATGTCAAAGTTGTGGAATGCCACTACAAACTAAAAAAGCCGGCGACTGTCGAGGCACAGAAGCGAACGGAACAAAAAGTGAAAAATGGTGCAAATTATGCTACGAACAAGGAGAATTCATCACTCCTGATTGCACTCTCGAACAGATGAAAACTATCGTAGACAATGCCCTAAAAGAAAATGGTAGCGGTCGATTAATGAGATGGATGGCTCAAAAACAACTCCCAAGTCTTGAAAGATGGAAAACTAAAAAATAGAGAAACCAGTAATCTATTTAAATTTTATGGAACGAAATACACCCTCACTGGATTTGTAAACTTTGTCAGGAAATCTTTCAGTTAACTTCCAGATACATCCATTTACTGTTTTTGGATGAAACGTAGAGTCTGATTCTTTAATTTTTAACAGCAACTCTGACCAACGTAAACCTTCCGGATAGCTCTCCAACAGTTCGAGTGCAGTCGTGTTTATTCGTCCTGTAATCGTAGAGGGATTGATACGAATATCTCTCATAGGTTCAATTATAGCAACAAAAAATCTAACATAAGCACTTGTCAGAGACTCTCCGTCTAAATATATTATAATCTTGGCTCAGCATACAGGTCACGGACATAATCGCGGGAACAAATAAACACTTACAGCGATAAAGCGTTTCTTTTACTCAAGTCTTTGCTAATATTGTTTATATGCAAGTTCATTTTATATGTAGAGGAAATGTATACAGAAGCTTAATTGCAGAGGCTTATCTCAATTCACTTAGAATAACTAATCTAAAAGCAATATCCAGCGGGATTGTTGCAAAAGAACACAGTAAACTTAATATACCTGTGTTACGTTTTACACTAAATTATTTAAATAAAAAAGATTTGGGAAAATATACGAAGACTCATTGGGACCAACTAACTCAAAATCGATTAAGTAACAAAGATATCAATATTTGCATGAACCAAATAGTCTACAACGAGTGTAGTGACCGGATTGTTCTGCCAAATAACACTATCATTTGGGATATCGACGATACGGACGAAACAGAGAATATACCAAAAACTAACGAAGAGTTGTTAGATTATACCGAAAAATTATTTACACAAATTAAATCTAACATCGACAGATTAATAAATCAACAAATATTGGATTAGCTCTCTATTTTGAAAATATTGCCAAAGTGGATTATATTTACTCATACATATCCATAATAAAACAAAAATCCAGTAGCGTGAACGCCTACTGGATACTTGCTCAAGTTTGTACTCTAATAATTTTGGCTCCGGCGGCTGGACTCGAACCAGTAACCTCGAAGTTAACAGCTTCTTGCTCCACCATTGAGCTACGCCGGAATATATAATTACGCCTTGCTCCACCTTCGCTGTACAGCGAAGAGCTACGCCGGAATAATTGTTTTTATGAATTCCCGTCCGTTACCTGATTTGAGACCTTTTTCTCTCTTCAGTGCTTCCGAACGAGTGGCAACAGATTCTTGATGAATCAGCTTCCATTCGCCAGGAAAACGCGAGGTATAAGTTTTAAATGTATGATTGTTATGCTGATTTAAACGTCTATCAACATTTTCAGTCTGTCCTACATAATATTTGTTTGCCATTTTATTGTAAATGATATAAACGTACAACATATTGTCTTGCTCCACCTTCGCTGTACAGCGAAGAGCTACGCCGGTCCGCTGTACAGCGGAATAGTGTGAACAGGTGTTATTATATACTTAACACCTTAAATTAGTCAACTATTACGCCTTGCGTTGGGACTTTAGATATTCAATTAAACGAGTTTTCATTGCGATATGCGCACCGTCTAGACCTAACACTTTTAGCGCTCCAACCAACACGTATAATTCATCTAGAACTTCTGGACTATGCAATTTATCAAAATCATCAAACTTAGCAATAATTGCGTTTATAATCCATTTTTCTTGTGATGGAGTAGGAGTTTTGCGTGTCGGCGTATCATCTAAATTCGTTGTTACTACCTCTAATGATCTAGCTGAGCGATCACGTTTACGTAAATAACCTTTGGCCATCAACCCATCTATATGAACCGCAACAGTTGAAACCGATTTATAACCTAGCGCCCGCATAATCTCACGATAACTTGGACCATAGCCATGTCCTTGAATAAACCCATCAACAAAGTTAAGTAATTCCCTCTGGCGTTTACTCGATCGTTCGATGGTTGTCATGTTGTTTACCTCTACCATCTACTATATACCACCTACTACCTACTACAATCGCCGCTGGCCCCCACCAAATAATCGATATAGTGTCATCAACCCAAATAGGTAGTAACAATCCGATGAATGCCAATCCTATACCACTTGCAAATACTCCTAACGCCAACCAATCTTTTCGTAATCCCCATAATTTGATAAGTATTAATGTACAGATATAAATGAACATCAAAAGTCCCAACCAACCAACCTCGTGAGCAATAAATAAATACTGATTCTCAATTATTATTGGGTTGTCACCATATAACGATGCCGATCCAGTGCTACCAATGCCAGCACCCAATGGTTGAGATATTAGTTTACTCATACCATGTCGTATCGAATTAATATGATCTTCATTGGAAGTAACGCTACTACCCCCGTTTGGATTTTCGTGAAGTATCACATTCGATACAAACGAAGTGTTACGAGCCGCAAAAAATCCACCGATTAATGCAATTAATACTAAACCACTAGTTATCCACATCTTAGTGGATAACTTACGAAAGCTAGTAACAGCTAACACTATAATAACCGCAATAATCGTCCCAATCATTGCACTTCGAGAATAACTAGCCCAAAGTGTTACTATTCCACCAATAGACAAGATGACAGTTATAACAATTAACCACTTCTCTCTTTTAATTTTACACTTTGCAATGGCAGCTACAATTAGTATTAAAACTAGACCTGCGTATGCTCCTAATGGATTAGGTCCCCGAAATGTACTATTAATCCGAATGAAATCTTGGTTTAGATCAATCGTCAGATATGGACTAATCGTATTTGTGTTATAGCCAATATATTTCAAAACATCATGTGGTAATACAAATACTTGTAATAATGCAAATAATAGAACGACTAATGCGCCAATTATACCTACTCGAATAAATAATTTTCGATAATTCGGATATAAACGCATAGCAATGTAGACTAAACCAAAGAAAAATACATATCGTAAATCAATCGCTAATCCTGCACCGACAGATGTCAAACTTTGAGTCATAAACATTAGTAACATTAGGTGTAATACTGCGTAAAAACTAATCACAATGATAATAGGATCACGTAGTAATTGCATTTGCTTGGTTTTATACAGTAAAAATATCGCGACTAATCCTGCGATCAGCATTAAAATCTCTTTCCAAGATTTAATTAGCAGATCAAAATTTGGCCAAAGTGTTCCAAGCCCTACAATTATCGGTGCATGCAGTACAATACCACCAAATATCACCAGCAGTATCGCGATATAAATTTTCCCGATTGTTCCGAGAGTATATTCTTTGTTTTTTCTATTACCTACCATACTCCTTATAGTGTACCTCAAAGATGATATAATTGGAGTAATTATGCCAAGTAAGAACATCAAATTTTACAGTCTTATACTTGTTATTATCGACACGATTGTACTACTGGGTGCTTTTACAGTTGCATACATTGCTCGTGTCCAATACGACCCACGCCCATTACTGACAAATATCCGAGCTTATGAATATCTAAACGCTTTCATATTCATAATCCCTATATGGATTCTTATATTTGCTATACTCGGGTTGTATCAAGCTAGTACTTACAATCGTCGATCAATCGAATGGGCAAAAGTCGCTGTTGGCTCATTCATCGGAATATTATTGATTATCGGTTGGCAATATGTCAGCGGTGAAAATATATTACCTGCTCGACTAGTTGCTGTGTACGGACTATTTGCAGCCTTTGTTTTGATAATTGCCGAACGTGAAGCACTGCGTTTAATTCGCAGTCTAATGTTCCGATGCGGTAAAGGTGTCAGTCGAGTGCTACTAATTGGTACATCCAGCGCTACTAGTGACATAGCACGCAATTTATCCGACACAATCAGAAGTGGTTATAAAATCGTCGCAATTGCTGGACCAAAAAAAGTTGTGCCAAGTGAGCTCGATGTTATTCATTACTCTCTGGTCGAGACAGCTCTTCGTGATATTGAAGTCAACGGTATCACTACAATTATTCAGACTGATTTGTACGACTCAACTGAGCGCAATCAAACAATCCTTGGTGCCGCTCAATCACGTCATCTTAGCTATAGTTTTATTCCCGGTGAAGCTGAATTTTATTCAGGCCAAAACACAGTTGACGTATTCTTGGGTTATCCTATGATATCTGTTTATCAAACGCCACTTGTAGGTTGGGGAGCTATCCTTAAACGAATTTTTGACTTTGCAGTTAGCGCAATTTTAATTGTTGTTTTATCACCTATCTTCTTAATACTAATCATCATAAAAAAGATCGTCGATCGTGGTTCAGTTTTCTATATCAGCAAGCGTCTTAGCCGTTTTTCAAAACCTATAAATCTCATCAAATTTCGTAGTATGGACGCAAAATATGGTGGCCGCGATGCAGCTGAAGAATTTCGTGAGATGGGGCGTAATGATTTAGTCATTGAATATGAGAAAAACCGCAAGGTAGAAAATGACCCACGTATTACTAATTTTGGAAAATTCTTACGTAATTGGTCAATAGATGAATGGCCTCAAATATTTAATGTATTTAAAGGTGATCTAAGTTTAGTCGGTCCTCGACCTATCCTCCCTCAAGAAATAAAACTTGCGCATGGTCGTACTGCACTTTTGCACAGTGTAAAATCTGGCGTAACTGGTATGTGGCAAGTATCTGGTCGTAGCGAATTATCATTTGACGAACGCATCGAGCTGGAACTTTTTTACGCCCAAAACTGGACCTTTTGGCTTGATATCAAAATTCTTTTCAAAACTATAGGTGTGGTTCTTCGTAAACGCGGAGCAAAATGATCAAACCATCTACTACCTACCATCTACCATCTACCAAACAATCACCACGCGTGGTGATTGTCCACGACTGGCTAACAAATATGGGCGGGGCTGAGAATGTTGTTTTGGCTATGCATGAGGCTTTTCCTGATGCGCCGATTTATACCAGTACGTATACGCCCGAAAACATGCCTAAATTTAAAGGTTTAGATGTCAGAACAACAGGTCTACAAAATCTACCCAAACCACTTCGTAAACTTCATAAATTTTTCCCGATGCTTCGTGTTCGTGCTTTTAGAAATCTAGATTTGTCCGAATTTGACATTATCCTCAGCGTTTCAAGTGCCGAATCAAAACAAGTGCAAAAGACTCGACCAGACCAAATCCACATCTGTTATTGCAACACACCAATCCGCTACTATTGGAGCCATTACAAAGAGTATCGCCAGAATCCGGGGTTCGGTAAACTCAATTGGCTGGTTCGCCTATTTATGCCATTGATAGTCCCAGCTCTTAAAAAAGCTGATTACGAAGCCGCTCAAAAAGTCGACGTATTTATAGGTATTAGCACCGAGGTGCAAAAACGTATCAAAAAGTATTATGGTCGAACCTCGACTATAATTTATCCACCAGTTGATGTCGATAGGTTTGAACCTGCTCGTATTCGAGACGATTATTACGTTGCTTTAGGACGTCAAGTCCCCTATAAACGCATCGATTTGGCAGTAATGGCTGCAACCAAACTTGGTATTAAACTTCGTGTTTATGGAAATGGTAGCGAACACCAACATTTAGTTGATATAGCTGGCCCAACCGTACAATTCTTTACCAATCGATTCTGTGACGCATCCGATAATGCCGTTACCTCCGCATTAAATAATGCCAAAGGCTATATTTTCCCAGCCGAAGAGGATTTCGGTATAGTTCAAGTCGAAGCCTTGGCCGCTGGTGCGCCAGTTATAGCCTACAGCAAGGGTGG